>Ga0137375_10000015_pt1 | contig 148858 bp, 153 predicted proteins | sample SagtaG_24_FD_104936 | JGI IMG/M metagenome (GOLD analysis project Ga0137375, IMG submission 104936) | Vadose zone soil microbial communities from Sagehorn Ranch, Mendocino, California, USA - Sage1_R_113_16 metaG | ecosystem: Environmental > Terrestrial > Soil > Vadose zone | place: USA... | reverse complement strand
CTCCGGCGCTCGTGCCCTTGAGGGTGCTGGTGGCGTCGACCGGGTTCACCTGCCCGAGGTTGAACACCGCTCCAACCCCGGAGCCGGCGAGCGCGGTGGGCACGAACAGGATCAAGGCGGTTGCGATCGCTCCCAGCACGGGCAGAGAGAGCGTGCGAAGGACTGTGCGGAGCATGGTGGCTCCTTTCCGGGCGACTCACAGTCGCGCGGGTGGCCACTGGAGCGCCCTATCGCGGGAGCGCCAAGTATCTCCCACTCGGGCTCGTAACTCAAGCTTGCGGCTGAAAACGGCGACTTGTGAGGCTTAGGGGAGCGCGCCCGCTCGCTCGGCTATGCGCGCCGCTCGAGCTGAAGCTCGAGCCGAACGAGCGAGTGGCACGACGAATCCCTGCGCACCACCAGCGGTCGCCGCCGCTGATTTATGAGCCTGGAAGCTCGAGGTTTTCGCACGAGCGCGCGGTCGAAGGAACTACTCTGCGTCTTCGGGCTTCGGCTCGGTCTCGATTGACTCAGGGTTCGTTGCCGCTTCTGCTCTGCGCGCCGCGGCCGCTTCCTGTTTTCGCTGCCGCTTGAGAGTCCGCCTCTCCTCGATGGCGCGCTCGCGTTTGCGCTTCGCCATCGTCTGGTGTCGTTTCTTCGAACTCATGGCGATCCCCCTTTGCTACCCGACTCCTCGAACCAGGCGGTTGTGACGGCGGGCGCGTCGCGGCGAGGTTTCTTCCACGAACGAGACGTTCTCGGCTCGCCTCTTGCCGGCGTCTTCTCGAACATCGAACTCAACCCGAGCCTTTGCACACCGACCTCGCGGTTTGATCCCGTCCACGAAACTGGAGCCGAGGACCGGGAGGCGATCGTCCTCATCGGTGAGGATGAAGCCGGCGTCGCGCTTCCGGTTGAACCAGAGCATCTTTCCGAGCATCGCGGACTCCTTCCGGAGAGAGCGCGCGCCGCCTCGACGACGCGCGCATCGCTCGCTTATGCGTTTGGTCGAGCGGCGTCCTGCTGAACGACGTTCTTCGCCTCGCGGCCCTTAGGGCCGTCGACGGTCTCGAACTCGACGCTTGCGCCCTCGGCGAGCGACTTGTAGCCCTCGCCCGAGATCGCGCTGTGGTGGACGAAGACGTCCGTGTCCGACCCGGTCGGGGTGATGAAGCCGTAGCCCTTCGCGTCGTTGAACCACTTCACGGTTCCAGTCGGCATGAAAAAACACCTCCTTCTACTGTCTTACGAACGGTAGATGGGAGGCGTTTGTGGCCAACCAGATACTCGCTCTAGAACAGGCACCATAGCAACCGGCGCCGGAGATCCCGGCGCCGCGGCCGTCAACCGGCTGACCGAGCCGCTAAACACGGAAACTGCGAGGGGCGCGCGAAGAGAGGCTCGGGTCGGGCGTGGAGGGCTCGAGCTTTTAGGGGGCGAGCGTGACCTTGCTGAGGCCGCGAGGCTGGTCGGGGTCGAGGCCCTTGGCCTGTGCCAGCGCGGCGCTGAAGAGCTGGCCCGGCAAGACGGAGAGCAGAGGCGCGAGCACCGACGCCGGCGCCTCGGGCACCGGCAGCACGTAGTCGGCACCTGCAACCTGGGAAGCGGCGCTTCCGCTGGCGACCAGCGTTCCGCCCACCTTTCGAACCGTCCTTGCGGCATCGAGCACGGCCGGCAAGGTCTCGTCCGGAGAAGCGATCGCCCAGACGGGGAAGAGGGGATCGAGCGCGGCCATCGGCCCGTGCGCGAGCGCCGTCGCCGTCAGCGGCTCGGCCGCGATCTGGCACGTCTCGGTCAGCTTGAGCGCGATCTCGCGCGCGGTTGCGAATTCGAGGCCCCGTCCGATGACGAACATCCGGCCCACGTAGGCGAACGGGATCGTGACCCGCGCGACCGCCCGCTCGAGCGGCTCGACGGCTTCGGCGAGGAGCTCGGCGACGCGGCGGATCTGCTCGCCGACCACGCTCTGGCCGGCCGTCGCGCCGGCGAGCAGCGCGAGCCCGGCGAGCTGGTTGAGATACGTCTTGGTCGCGGCCACCGCGCGCTCGGGGCCGGCCGCCAGCGGCAAGGCGATCTCGGCGGCGGCTCCGAGCTCCGAGCCGGGGTCGTTGGTGAGGGCGATCGCGAGCGCTCCGCCCTTCCGCGCGCGGCGCACGTACTCCACGACGTCGGGTGTCTTTCCGGACTGCGAGAGTGCCACGATCACCGAGCCGGAGAAGTCGAGCGGCGCCTCGTAGTACACGGTGAGAGACATCGAGTCGCGGAACGTCGTCAGCCCCGACAGCAGGCCGAAGGCGTACACGCCGTAGACCGCCGCGTTGTCCGAGCTGCCGTGTCCGATCAGGCGCACGACGGACGGGGCTCGCTTCGCCAGCTCCCGTCCGGCCACCTCGAACTCGGCCACGTATTCGATCAGGCGCAGCAGCGCTTCCGGCTGCTCTCGGATCTCGGCCAGGAAGAGCTCACCGGGCTTGGGCGGCTCGGGGACGGGGACAGAGGACGGAGACGTCATCAGTCCCCCAGACGCTCGCCCGTCTCCGGGTCGAAGACGTGTGCCTCGTCGGGGGACGGGAGAAGCGAGATCCGCTCTCCCTGCCGCGGGACATGGCGGGGGTTCACACGCGCGACGATCCGCATCTTCGAACCCCCGATGTCCGCGCTGCAGAAGACGTACGCGTCCGCTCCCAACTCCTCGACCACGTCGACCGCCGCGGGAAGGCCGTCCGAGGCGACCTCGAGCGACTCGGGCCGGAGGCCGAGGATCACATTCCTTCCTCCGTCGCGCGCCGCCGCCCTGGCGAGCTTCTCCGGGAGCGGAACGTCCACGCCTCCGAACGAGACCGCGCCGTTCGCTCCGAGCGGCACCGTGCAGAGGTTCATGGCGGGCGAGCCGATGAATCCGGCGACGAAGGTGTTGACCGGACGCCGGTAAAGGACCCCGGGCGCGTCGCATTGCTGTAGCCGCCCCTCGTGCAGGACGGCCACCCGGTGCCCGAGCGTCATCGCCTCGGCCTGGTCGTGGGTGACGTACACGGTGGTGATCGCGAACTCCAACTGCAGCTGGGCGATGTCGGCCCGCATCTGCACGCGCAGCTTCGCGTCGAGATTCGAGAGCGGCTCGTCCATCAGGAAGACCTGCGGGGAGCGGACGAGCGCGCGGCCCATGGCGACACGCTGGCGCTGCCCGCCCGAGAGCTGCGACGGCTTGCGGTCGAGGAGCTCCTCCAGCCCAAGCAGCTTGGCGACCTCGCGGACGCGAGCCTCGCGCACGGGCTTCTTCACCTTCGCGATCTTGAGGGGGAAGCCGATGTTGGCGGCCACCGTGTAGTAGGGATAAAGGGCGTAGTTCTGGAAGACCATCGCCACGTCCCTTGCCTTGGGCGGGAGGTCGGTGACGTCGCGCTCGCCGATGAAGACCGCTCCTGCGTCCACTTCTTCGAGACCGGCGAGCATCCGCAGAGCCGTCGTCTTCCCCGAGCCGGAGGGGCCGACCAGGACCATGAACTCCCCGTCTGCGATATCGAGGTCGAGAGCATCGACCGCGGGGACGCCCGTGCCGGGGTAGATCTTGGACGTCTGCACGAACCGGACCTCAGCCATCGCGTGACCCCGTGAGCCCTCGAACCGCCTCGCCCAGCTCTTGCCGGAGGCGTGCCTGTGCCTCCGGGCTCGCCCCAAGGGTGTCGAGGGCGAGGAGGCCCGCGCCGACGACAGGCGCAGATGCGGTCGTGTGAACGCTGATCGAGGGTCCGACCTCGCGCATGCTGGCCTCGATCTTCTCGATCAGCCGCCCGTCTGCAGACTGAAGCAAGCCTCCCCCAAGCAGAACCTCGACCGCCTTGCCTTCGAGCCCGAGACGGCTGAGCGCAACGCGGGCCAGGGCGACGATCTCGGAGGCGAGCCGGTCGACGATCTCGGCGGCGGCAGGGTCGTGGCCGGCCTCGGCCAAGACGACCGGGGCGAGCTCGACGATCCGCTGCATAGGGATGCGGCCGCGGTGAATCGCCTCGGCCAGCTCCCCTGGACTCGCGAGCCCGAAATGGGCCGGGACCGCCTGCTCGAGGGTGGTCTTCGGGCCGCGGCCGTCCTCGCTGCGGGCGGCGGCGAAGAGGGCGGCGACGCCGACGTCGTGACCGCCGCCCCAGTCTCCCGTGATCGGCCCGAGGGCCGGAAAGCGCGCATGGCGGCCGTCCGGCGCGACGCCGACGCAGTTGATACCCGCGCCGCAGACGACGGCGACGCCCCAGCCGCGCTCGGTGCCGGCGCGCAGGACGGCAAAGGTGTCATTGCCGACGACCGCCCGTTCCACCCATCCACGCCGGTCGACCGCCTGACGAACTTCCTCCTCCTCGGAGGGGAAATCGACTCCGGCCAGCTGCAGCTGCGCGATCTCGGCCACCGGAGTGCCGTTGCGACCGATCCCGGCCTCCTGGCAAGCCTCGTCGAGCAGCCGCCCGAGCACGTCGAGTGAGCCGTCCACTCCGAGATGGTGCGGCGAGCTCTGAGGCCCGCGCCGGACGGCGAGCACCTCGCCGTTGGCGTGGACGAGCGCGAGGTCCGTCTTCGAGTTACCGCCGTCGACCGCGAGGGCAAGACGCTCGCTCACGTCGGCACCACCCTGGCGAAGCGCTCCATCAGCCCTTCCACCATCTCGTCCTGCCCGATCAGGGGATGCGCGAGCAGAGCCTTCTTGACGTCTTCGAGGTCGCGGCTCACCGCCGCGCGGGCCGCGAGGCGCTCGTAGGCGACGACGTGCTGCACGAGCCCGAGCAGCTCGGGAGCGAGGGAGTCCTGGGGCAGTGGCACCGGGCCGTCCGAGTCGACGCGGGCGGGCACCTCGACCACGTCGTCGTCCGCCAGGCCCGCGAGCGTCCCGTCGTTTCGGATGTCGATCTCGTGCACCGCGGGCTCGCGGCCAGAGAGCGAGCGGATGAGGCCGACGGCGGCCTCGCTGTAGAAGGCACCGCCCCGCTGCCCGAGCAGCGCCGGCGGCTCGACGAGAGACGGATCCCGGTACAGCCTGAGCAGCTCGCCCTCGATCTCGGCGACCGTCTGCGCGCGCGGCACGCCGTCCAGCTGCTCTCTCAGCACCTCGTCGTGGGCGTAGAAGTAGCGCAGGTAGTAGGAAGGGATCGCGCCGAGCTCCTCGAGCAGGCGAAGCGGCAGCTCCAGCTCCTCGGCCAGCATCTCGCCGTGTTCCGCCAGCAGCTCCGGGAGCACGTCGCCTCCGTCCAGCTGGACGGAGCGAACCCACGTGAGGTGGTTGAGTCCGACCTGGTTGACGAGCACGCGCTCGGGCTGCACCTCAAGCAGCCGCGCGAACCGGCGCTGGAAGGTGATGGCGACGTTGCACAGTCCGACGGCCCGGTGGCCCGCATCGAGGAGGGCCCTGGTGACGATTCCGACCGGATTCGTGAAATCGACGATCCAGGCGTCCTCGGGCGCTTGCTCGGCGATCTCGAGCACCACCGGGACCGTGCGCAAGGCTTTTGCGAGCCCGCCCGCGCCCGTCGTCTCCTGGCCGATGCAGCCGTAGGCGAGCGGGAACGTCTCGTCGTGCAGGCGGGCCGCCTGTCCGCCGACGCGAATCTGGGTCACGACGAAATCGGCGTCCGCGAGCGCGCGGTCGAGCTCGGCGGTGAGAACGAGCTCGCCTGCGAAGCCGGCACGGTCGAGCATGCGCTTCGCCATCCCGCCGACGATCTCGAGCCGCTCGGCGTCGATGTCGTGGAGCGCCAGCTCGTCCACGTCCAGCCGCGGAACCCCCGAGACGAGCTCGGGCGTGTACGTCGACCCGCCCCCGACGACGGCGATCTTCATCCCTTCACCCCTGTCAAGGTCACGCCCTGCACGAACGCCTTCTGGGCGAGGAAGAAGAGGACGATCACCGGCGCGATCACGAGCAGCGTCGCCGCCATCGTCAGGTTCCACTGCACCTGGTGCAGCGAGCGGAACTCGGACAGCCCGATCGACAGCACCCAGTTGTGCGGCGCCTCGCTCGTGTACAGCAGGGGCAGGAAGAAGTCGTTGAACGTGTAGAGGAAGGAGAAGAGCGCGACGGCGGCAATGGCGGGCTTCGCCAGCCTGCAGACGACGGTCGTCAGAATCCGGAACTCGCCGCAGCCGTCCACACGGGCCGCGTCCAGGTACTCGTCGGGGATGGTGAGGAAGAACTGGCGCAGGAGGAAGATCGAGAAGGCGTCGCCGAGCCAGTTCGGCGCGATCACGGGCCAGAGCGTGCCGATGAAGTCGAAGCCGAAGGGATGGAACTTGGCCCACATCACGTACAGCGGCACCACCGTCACCTGCGGCGGCAGCATCAGCGCGATGAGGACGATCAGGAAGGCGATGTACTGGCCGCGCCAGCGCAGCTTGGCCAGGGCATAGGCGACGGGAATGCTCGAGACGAGCACGCCGATCGTCGCCAGAACCGAGTACTGGAGCGTGTTCAGCGCCCAGCGCCACAGGGGCGCCTTGGTGAACACGTCGATGAAGTTGTGCCAGGCGAACGGATGCGGCCACAAACGCGACGAGAGCGCCTGATCGTTGGTCATCAGCGCTGTCAGCGCGATGAAGACGAACGGGGCCAGGAAGGCGATCGCCAGCGCGATCAGGACGCTGTGGTTCGCGACTGCGAGCAGGAACCGGCGCCGCCGGACGCGCGGCGGGGGGCGGCGGCGAACGAGCGGGGCTGCGACGTCGACGGAGGTCATCTCAGCGCGGCCCTCCCGCGTAGTGCACCCACCGGCGCGAGTTGAACAAGATCACGAGCGTGACCGCGAAGGAGACGGCCAGAAGCAGCATGGCCATCGCCGAGGCGTAGCCCATCTGGAAATCAGCGAAGCCGTGCTGGTAGAGCAGGATGGGGTAGAAGAGGGTCGAGTCCTGGGGGTAGCCGAGACTGACGGCGGTGACGTCGGCCGCCTGCGAGGCCTGCCCGGACGCCACGCCCGCCGCGACGTAGGCCTGGGTGAAGTACTGCAGGCCCTGGATCACCCCCAGGATGACCGCGAACAGAATCACGGGGCTGACCGAGGGCAGGGTGACGTAGCGAACACGCTGCAGCGGGCCCGCGCCGTCCAGCTCGGCTGCCTCCTCCAGGTGGGCGGGAACGTCCACCACCGCGGCGAGGAAGATGATCATCGTGTTTCCGATCCCCCACAGCCCGAGCATCACGAGGGACGGCTTTGCCCAGGCCGGGTCCTGGAACCACAGCGGCCCCTCGATTCCGAGGTGGCCGAGAAGCGTGTTCACCGGGCCCGTCGCGGGATTGAGGATGTAGACGAACCCGAGCGTGGCGGCGACCGGCGGCGCCAGCGCGGGCAAGTAGAAGATCGTGCGTAGGAAGCCGACCCCGCGCCGCGCCCGCGCCAGCATCATGGCGATCCCGAGCGCGAAGATCACCTGCAGGGGGATGAGGACGGCGATCAGCCAGAGCGTGTTCTTGATCGCCGTCCACACCTGTGGATCGACGGTGAGGAGGTAGCGGTAGTTCTCCAGTCCGATCCAGCGCGGCGGCGAGAGCAGGTCGTAATGGGTAAAGGACAGGTACGCCGTCATCACGAGCGGGTACCCGAAGAAGACGGAGAAGCCGACGAGCCAGGGACTCATGAAGAGCAGGACGAGGCGTCGCCTGCGCCACGTCGCTTTCCTCCTGGCCCGCCGGCGATCCGCCGCGAAAACGGTCGCCGAGGCCGGTTCTCGAACGACCTGCGCCATCTACGGCGCGTTGTGCCCTTCGGCCTGCGCGACCTGAGCGTCGAGTTGCTTGTCCAGCTGCTCCAGCCCGCTTTGCAGATCGCTGATCGCGCCCGCCTGCCACTTGGTGGCGAAGGACTGCACGAGGTTGGTGTACGAGACCCCCGAGGCCGTGATCGGCGACGTGCTCGACTTCGGATTCGCGAAGATCTTCAGGAACGTCTCGAAGTGCGCGTCGGGGGTGAGCTCCTTCGAGGTCGTCGAGGCCTTCGTGGACGGGACGTTCCGAATCCCGTTGGACAGCGTGGCCAGGGCATGCGTGTCCGTCGTCAGATACTTGACGAGATCCCACGCCTGGTCGCGGTTGTGCCCGTTCTTCGGAATGCCGATGATCGTCCCGTTGATGTATCCCGACCCGTACAGGCTCGGGTTCGAGTCGTCGACCGCCGCCGGAGCGGTGCCGTAGCTCAGGCCCGGATGTTCGGCCTGGATGAAGGCGACCCGCCACTCGCCGTCCAGGTTCATCGCCACCTTGCCCACCTCGAAGGCGTTCGACGCCGAGAACTCATCGCCCAGCGAGGCCTGGAAGCGGACGAGGTTCTTGTACCCGTACCAGTCGATCAGGGCCTTCTCCCACTTCAGCCAGTTGGACCAGCCGGGATCCTTGGAGAGGATGGCGTGGCCCTTGGAGTCCATCCACTTCGCTCCCCAGGAGGTGACCCAGCGCTCGGGCACGTTCTCGTAGAAGCCGATGAACGGTGACAGCCCGACCACCTTGAGCGAGCCGTCAGGGTTGCGCTGCGTCAGCTTCTTCGCGTCCGCGACCAGCTCCGACATCGTCTTCGGCGGATGGGTGATGCCGGCCTTCTTGAACATGGCCTTGTTGTAGTAGAGCCCGTATGTGTCCGCGAGCAGCGGCAGTGCGCAGCGCTTGCCCTCGAACTGGGTGTAGTACTGGGTCGCCGGCGGGAAGTCCGACACGCTGATGCCCGACTTCTTCAAATACGGCGCCAGGTCGATCCAGGCGCCTGTGCCGCAGTACACACCGACGTTGTAGGAGTTGAACGAGCTGACGACGTCCGGCGCCTTGCCGGACCGGATCGCGGCCACGATCTTGGTGTCGTTGATGCTGCCGACGACGTGGACGTTGACATCGGGGTGCGCCTTGTCGTACTCGGCCACGACCTTCTTGAACTCACTGAGCTCGCGTGCGCTCCAGCCGACCCAGACCGTGAGCTTGGTGCCGCCCTCCGAGCTGGATCCGCCTCCGCCTCCGCCGCAGCCGGCAAGGGGGAGCGTCGCAAACAAGAGAACGAACGCGATCGCCACGCGCTTCATTGGAACCTCCTCCGGTAGGGGACGATAGCCGCCTCCTGCGTTCGGAGCGGCGCCGGGGCCAAGTCGCGCCAGATCACGCCGCTCTGTTAGTTAGCCTTACGAACTCGGAGTCTAAACTGACTTCTCGCACGAAGTCAAGCAGCAGCCGAGCCGTTTGTTCCGAGCAATACGTTAGGGTTACTTACGAGCCTATGGAGAGACCGCGTGCAACGCCGCCTCTGCTCCGGCACCTGAACGAGCAGCGCGTGCTGGAGACGATCCGGGTGGGTGCGCCCATCTCCCGCGCGGAGATCTCGCGTCGGGCGGGGATCTCGAAGCCCACGGTTTCGCTCGCGCTCGAGCGCTTGCTCGAAGCGGAGCTCGTGCGCGAGGCCGAAAAGGACGCGGGGGGGCCGAGCTACGGCGCGCTCTACTTCGAGCCGGTGCCCGAGGCGGCCCTGGTGCTCGGGCTCGACCTCGGAGCGCGGTTCCTCCGCGGCGCGATCTGCGACCTGAACGGAGACATGCGCGCGCGCAAGGACGTCGAGGTCTCCGGGCTCGACGCCCCCGGCGCTCTCGAGGCGATTGTCGAGCTCAGGGGCTCGCTGCTGAACTCGACCGACCTGGACTCCGACCTGATCGACACCGTCATCGTCGGCGTCCCCGGAGTCGTCGAAGCAGGGAGCGGCAAGCTCAGCCTTGCTACCAACGTCCCGGGGCTGGAAGGAACCGAGTTCAGCATCCAGCTTCGCGACCAGCTCGGCGTCGGCGTAGCGCTCGAGAACGACATCAACCTTGCAGCGCTCGGCGAGCAATGGAAGGGCGTCGCGCAGGGTGTCGACGACTTTGTCTTCCTCTCCGTCGGCACGGGACTCGGTGCCGGGCTCGTCTTGGGAGGCGAGCTGCATCGAGGCCACAACGGAGCGGCGGGCGAGATGGACTACGCGCTGACCGGGCTCGGCCGCGAGGTCGATCCGTGCGCGGGCGCGGTCTCCGAATTGACCGCGCGGATGGAGCCCGAGCACGACGGGGAGACGTCGCTCTCGCCGCCGTACGAGGCGCGCGCAGTCTTCGGGGCGGCGCGCGCGGGCGATTCGCTGGGGCAGGCCGTCGTCGACGAGGTCGCGACGAGGATCGCGCTCCACGTCGCTCCGATCGCCGCCGTCGGGGACGTCGCTCTGGTCGTGATCGGCGGCGGCATCGGCGCCAACGGCGACCTGCTCCTCGAGCCGGTTCTAACGCGTCTCGCCGCCTGGCTCCCCTACCCGCCCCGCGTCGAGGTGTCGAGCCTCGGCGAAGCGGCCGTCCTGACCGGGGCGCTCGCCGTCGGGCTGCGCGCGTCCCTGGAGAACGTCTTCGCCAGACGGCAGCCCTCCGCCGCCGGCTAATTCTTGACTTTCAACCGGATGCCCTTTGGTCGAGAGAGGGGAGTGCGCCGACCCCCCTCTCACGTCTTTCGCCGTCGCGGTTAATCCGCTTTGATGCGGCCGAAGAGCCCGTGGGTCTCCTCGTCCGGGCCCGCCGTGAAGAACAGCGTGTCAGTGGGGCCGGCGGCGCCGCCGTTGCCGAACTCGAGCGCCCACAGCCCGTCGATCTCGATCGCCTGGCCCGAGCTGTCCCGCAGCTGACCGCGGAACTCGAAGCGCCCGTTTGACTGCGGCTCGAACGCGTTGATCCTGCCGTCGCCGAAGTTGCCGACGAGCAGATCACCGCTGAAGCGGCCGAAGCCGGCAGGCGCGAGCGCGAGCCCCCACGGTGCGTTCAGCAGGCCGCGCTGGGCCACTCGGGCGATGAGGTTGCCGGCCGTGTCGAAGACGTCGACGAAGCCGAGACCCACCCCGGCGACCTCGTCCTCTGCATCCGCGTCCTGCTTGGCGAAGGCGACCAAGATACTCCCGCCGATCGCCTGGATGCCGAACGGCGCAAAGCCGGAAGGAAGACCGGGATCGGTGAACTGGTTCACGAGCGTCCACGACCCGTCGAAGACGTCGACCACCCCGTTGTGAAAGTCGGCCGCGTACAGCATCCCGGCTGCGATCGCCAAGCCTTTGTAGATCGCCCCCGGGTCGCCCTGCGCCGGAGCCACGACGGCATTCGTCGGGTCGACAGCCGGATTCCAACCGCGGATCAGGCCGTCCTCACCGTCGAAGATGAACCTCGCCGGCCCGAAAGCTGTCCCGTTCCTCACTACGAAGCCCGACCCGCCGTTGAAGACGATGCCGGTCGGGCCGCTGTCCACTCCGACGGTGACGGTGAGCGGCAGCTTCTGGCCGGTGTTGCCGTTGTAGAGCGTCGACTTGCTGGTCTCGTTGTCCGCGACCCACCACGGGCTGCTCGAGGAGGCGGCAAGCCCCCAGGCGTTGACCAAGTCGGGATCCTGGACCGGCGCAACACCGGGTTGGTCGGAGACGAGCGGCATGACGGTGTAGGCGTTGTCTTCTGCCGCTCCACTCGGCATGGCTGCGAAGAGCGCAGCGAAGACGATCGCAAGCGCCAAGCCACACCGACCGAGATTCGTTCGGATCATGATTCTCTCCCCTCTCTCGCTGGTGAAGCTTTCCTCCGTGGCTACGCCGATACGGCGAGAGTGGTTTCGTAGAAGCCGCCACGGACCGGCAGAGGGTCTTCTCCTGATTGTTCGTGTGAGGTCAGCCCGCGAGCTCCGGGTGCCGGACCCTGAACCGGTGCTCGCGATAGCGGAGTACCTCGTACGCCACGATTGACGAGCAGACGGCACTCACGAGCCCGAGTGCCGCAAGCGCCGGGATCGCGACGGCGGCGGGTATGAGGGCGAGCAAGACGATCGCCCCTGTCGTCCTCCTCCGGAAGATTCGGCCGGTTGCTCGATAGAGGAACGCGATGTGACCGAGCAGGTACAGCGCGGCGCCGCCGCAGAGCCCCACCGCGGGCACCGTGGCGAGCGTCTCGTCCACGTCGCCGAGCGTTGTCTTCAGGCCGAGCGCGAAGAGAACGATGCCGGCGACCATCAGCAGGTGGAGATAGTTGTAGGCGTCGCGCGCGAGCCGCGCCCTCGCCAGGCCGGTCGCCTGCACCAGCTGCGTCCGCGCGAAGATCGCCGCCACGTCGAAGTAGAGCCACCAGAGCGCCGAGACGACCACCAGCCCCAGCACCGCCGCCACGATCACTCCCGTTACCAGGTCGAAGCCTGCACCCACTCCGATGACGATGATCGACTCGCCGAGCGCGATCAAAATGATCAACCCGTGCCGCTCGGCGAAGTGCTCCGGCGCGATCTGCCAGCCGCGGCCGAGGCCGACCACGACGGGCCCGAAGTAGTCGACGGCAAGCGCCACCATCCACACTGCGATGCGCGCGTTCCCGTGGAGGAAGCCCGCCACCACGAGCAACGAGGCGCCCAGGAGCGCCGTGGGAGCGAACCGAAGGAGCGCGCTGTGGCGGTCGGGATCGCCTCGACCTGCGACGGTGGAGAGCCCGAGATGGAGCAGGCGGACGAGGAAGTAGGCGACGCCGAAGAGCACGGCATCGCCTCCGAAGGCGCCCGGCACCGCCAGCGCGACGACGAGCATCGCCGCCATCGAGGCGAGCATTGCCAGCCGGAGCCCGCCCTCGTCGACGTCCATCGCGCTCGTCAGCGACGCGTAGACGGTCCACGCCCACCAGAGCGCCGCGAGCACGAGCATCCCACGGAGGACTCCGGCCCAGGTCGGCTCGTTCGAGAGCAGCTTCGTGACCTGCGTGATCGCGAACACGAAGACCAGGTCGAAGAAGAGCTCGAGCGGGGTGACCTGGTGCTCGGAGTCGCGCTCGTCCTCGCGCTCGGCGTCGGACACGCGCGGACATTAGCCTGGCTGGGCGCCGACTAGGTTCGCTGCCGGCTCCCGAGCGTCGTCGGCCTCGACCTGAGACGATCCGCCGGTGACGGCGCGGCTGCGCATGGGGTTCCTCGCAGGATGCGTCGCCGCGCTCTCGACGATGCTGCTGGGCTGCGGCGGCGGTGGTGGCGGCGGGCGGCACCTGCTCCGGGAGGGATGCATCTCGAATCCTCCGCCGAGGATCGAGGACGGATTCAGGGAGCCGAAGGTGCTGGTGAGCAAGGACGGCCTCCTCGAGACCACGCTGAAAGCCTCGTACAGCGCGGTCAACATCAACGGCGCCAGGTACAAGACGATGAACTACAACGGCGCCTTTCCCGGCCCGATCCTGGTGATCTGTCCCGGCGACCGGCTCGTCGTCCATCTCGAGAACGACCTTGGCGCAACTCCCGCGGCGTGGCAGCAGGTTCCACCGTTGCACCACATTCATCAGGGGATGGGCCAGCTGACGAACCTGCACACGCACGGCCTGCATGTCTCGCCGAACGGCAACTCCGACAACGTCTTCGTCAGTGTCGCTCCGGGCCAGCGCTTCACCTACGAGTACCACATCCCAGGGAGCCACCTTCCGGGGCTGAACTGGTACCACCCGCACCGCCACGGCTTCGTCGAGAACCAGATCTACGCCGGGCTGTACGGCGTGCTCGACATCCAAGGCGGCCTCGACACGCTGCCCGAGCTCCGCGACATCCCGATCCGGACGCTCACGATCGCGTCGCTCGAGCTCGGAAGCAAGAACGCAAAAGGCGTCGTAGTCCCGACCCCGAAGAGTCTCACGTTGGACAGCCCCTACTTCATCAACGGCGAGCTAAATCCCGAGATCGACATCAACCCGGGCGAGGTCCAGCGCTGGCAGATCCTCAACACGAACGACAACGCGATCGTCCGCCTCGGACTCCAGGACCACGTCTTCTACGTGCTCTCCAACGACGGGATCTCACTCGCGAAGATCAGCCCCCAGCACAGCCTTCTCCTCGGCCCCGGCGAGCGGCGTGAGGTGCTCGTGCAGGGTGGGCCCGAGGGAACGTACAGGCTGCAATCGCTTGCATTCAGACAGTTCCAGGGCAAGGGCAACCTCGTTCCCGAGACGACGATTGCGACCCTGAGCTCGAGCGGGTCGCGCGTCGACGACAGCCTGCCGCGAGCGGCGCTTGCGAAGCCGGAGGACCTGCGCGGCAAGACGATCGACCAGCGCCACCGGCTCGTCTTCACCGAACGAAAGAACAAGGCTCAGGGCGGCTACGACTTCCTGATCAACGGCAAGGTCTTCAACCCCGATCGGGTCGACCAGGTCATGACGCTGAGCCAGGTTAACGAGTGGACGCTGGTGAACAAGACGGAGGAGTGGCACACCTTTCACATCCACGTCAACGACTTCCAGGTCGTATCAGTCGACGCGCCGAAGGTGTCGAACGTCTCCTCAGGGCGGGCGGGCATCGAGGACGTCGCCTCGAGCGAGATCAACCCGGCGGACACGGTGGCGATGCCTCCCCACAGCACGATCAAGATCCTCACGCGTCCGACCGACTTCACCGGCACGTTCGTCTTCCACTGCCACATGACCTTCCACGAGGACCACGGGATGATGGGGGTTGTCAAGGTCGTTCCGCAGTAGGGCGACCGCGCGCTATCCGCCGGCGTTCGGCGCGCGGCGTTTCCCTGGCCGTTCGTCGTCATCGTGAAGTTCGGCGTGCGCAGTTCGCCCCGCCTAGGCACGGTGGGCCTGGAGTGCCGCCCGCGCGTCGCGGGCGATCACGACCTCCTCACGGGCGCGGATCACTGTCACGCGCACGCGTGACCCCTCGGCTGCGATCTCGGCGTCGGGCCTGGCCGCGGCATTGGCCTTGGCATCGAGCTCGACCCCGAGGAACGGCAGCCGGCGGGCGACCTCGGCACGGACGGGCGGGACGTTCTCGCCCACGCCCCCGGTAAAGACGAGCGCGTCGAGGCCCCCAAGGGAGGCTGACATCGCCGCCACCGTCCCTGCGATGCGGTACGAGTAGACGGCGAGCGCCAGAGGATCGTCGAGCCCTCCGAGCGCCTCGAGCCCCGACTCGTGCTCAAGCGCCTGGTCAAGCTCCTCGAGCGTCAGCTTTTGCTCCTTGAGGAGGTAGAGGAGAATGCCCGGGTCGATTGAGCCGGACCGGGTCGCCATCGGCACGCCCTCGAGGGGCGTGAACCCCATCGAGGTGTCGACGGACCGGCCGTCCCCGACCGCGGTCACCGAGCAGCCGCCGCCGAGGTGACAGACGACGAGCCTGGGGGCGACGACGCGTTCGGCCGACCAGCGGACAGAGAGGCCGTGGAATCCGTAGCGGCGGATGCTCCACTCCTCGCGCCAGCGGCCGGGTATCGGATAGACGGCCGCCTCCTCCGGAATTCCGGCGTGAAATGCCGTGTCGAACACGGCCACGTGAGGGAGGTCCGGCAGCAGAGTCTGCGCCTGTCGGAGCGCGTCGAGTGCCGGCGTGTTGTGCAGCGGGGCGATCTCGGCCAGCTCCCGGATAGCCTCCTCGACCTCCTCGTCGATCACGATGGGATCGCGGAAGCGATCGCCGCCGTGGACGACGCGGTGGCCGACCGCCTGCGCTTCTCCCCGGGCCTCAGAGAGCGCTGACAGGCGCCGGCTCGTCTCGTCCTCGGCGACGAGGTCGAGCTTGAGGCTGGTGGAGCCAGCGTTGACGACTAGTACGGCCAGACCCAGTTCCGAATCTCAGGATCGTCCTCGCCGTACGTCCGCGTCCACGCCCGCGCGCGGAGGCGGCGATCGACCATGTCCTGCCGCACCTCCGCCGCCCGCTCGCCGAGACCGGGGACTCGGTCGATGACGTCGATGACGAGGTGGTACCGGTCGAGGTCGTTCAGCATCACCATGTCGAACGGCGTCGTGGTCGTTCCCTCCTCCTTGTAGCCGCGGACGTGGAGGTTGTCGTGGTTCGTTCGCCGGTAGGTGAGCCGGTGAATGAGCCAGGGATAGCCGTGGTACGCGAACACGATCGGGCGGCTGGTCGTGAACAGCGAGTCGAACTCCGTGTCGGGAAGCCCATGCGGATGCTCCCGCTCGGGCTGGAGCCGCATGAGGTCGACGACGTTGACGACCCGGACCTTCAACTCGGGGAAGCGCTCGCGTATGAGTGCGGCAGCGGCGAGCGTCTCCAACGTGGGGACGTCGCCGCAGCAGCCGAGCACGACGTCCGGCTCGGCGTCGTCGTCGTTGTTCGAGGCCCACTCCCAGATCCCGAGCCCGCGCGTGCAATGGACGATGGCCTCGTCCATCGTGAGGTAGTCGAGGGCGGGCTGCTTGCCGGCCACGATCACGTTCACGTAGTGGCGGCTCCGCAGGCAATGATCAGCGACGGAGAGCAGGCAGTTGGCGTCCGGGGGGAGGTAGACGCGGATGATCTCCGCCTTCTTGTTCACCACGTGGTCGATGAACCCGGGGTCCTGATGAGAAAAGCCGTTGTGGTCCTGGCGCCAGACGTGGGAGGTGAGCAGGTAGTTGAGCGACGCAATCGGGCGTCGCCACGGCACGTGACGAGACACCTTCAGCCACTTCGCATGCTGGTTGAACATCGAGTCGACGATGTGGATGAAGGCCTCGTAGCAATTGAAGAGCCCATGGCGGCCGGTGAGGAGGTAGCCCTCGAGCCAGCCCTGGCACTGGTGCTCGGAGAGAATTTCCATGACCCGTCCGTCGGGCGCGAGATTCTCGTCGGTCGGCTTCAGCTCGGCTTCCCACGTGCGCGCCGTCGTCTCGAAGACATCGGAGAGGCGGTTGGATTCCGTCTCGTCCGGCCCGAACAGCCGGAAGTTGTCCGCGTTGCGGGCCACGACATCCCGCAAGAAGCCGCCCAACACGCGTGTCGCCTCGCTGAAGCTGGTTGCGGGCGCCGGCACCTCCACCGCGTACTCACGGAAGTCGGGCAAGACGAGGTCGCGGCGAACTCCACCGATCGTGGCCGGATTCGCGCTCATGCGGCGGTCCCCTCGAGGAGGCAGGTCGGCGAGCTCGGGACGGAGCGCGCCGGTCTCGTCAAAGAGCTCTTCCGGGCGGTAGCTGCGCATCCACTCTTCGAGGAGCGCGAGATGGGCGGGATTCGAGCGCACGTCGGCAACCGGCACCTGATGGGAGCGCCAGGTGCCCTCCACTGGAACGCCGTCGACCTCCTTCGGGCACGTCCAGCCCTTTGGCGTTCGTAGGACGAGCATGGGCCAGCGCGGCCTGCCGCCTTCGCCGTCCTCGCGCGCCTCGCGCTGGATGCGCACGATCTCGTCCAAGGCGTCGTCGAGCGCGGCCGCGTACGCTTCGTGAACCGGCTCCGGGTCCGCGCCTGCTACGAGGAGCGGGCGCCACCCGTACCCCTCGAGCAGCGCGACGAGCTCCTCCTCCGGGATCCTGGCGAACACGGTTGGGTTCGCGATCTTGTAGCCATTGAGGTGGAGAACCGGCAGGACGGCACCGTCGGTTCGCGGGTTGAGGAACTTGTTCCCGTGCCAGCTCGTTGCGAGCGGCCCGGTCTCCGCCTCTCCGTCCCCGACCACGCAGCAGACGATGAGCTCGGGATTGTCGAAGGCGGCGCCGAAGGCGTGCGCGAGGGCGTAGCCGAGCTCGCCGCCCTCGTGGATCGAGCCCGGTGTCTCGGCCGCGGTATGGCTGGGGATGCCTCCCGGGAAGGAGAACTGACGGAAGAGCTCTCGCAGGCCGGCTTCGTCCCGCCCGATGTGGGGATAGAGCTCACTGTACGTTCCCTCGAGGTACGCATTCGCCACGATCCCGGGCCCGCCGTGGCCGGGGCCGGTCACGTACAGGACGTTCAGCTCGCGCTCGCGAATGGCTCGATTGAGGTGCGTCCACACGAGATTCAGCCCCGGCGTCGTTCCGAAGTGCCCGAGCAGGCGCGGCTTGACGTGCTCAGGCCGGAGCGGCTCCTTGAGGAGCGGGTTGGCGAGCAGGTAGATCTGGCCGACGGAGAGGTAGTTCGCGGCACGCCAATACGCATCGACCAGCCTCAGCTCGTCGGCATCGAGCGGCTTCTCTTTCCTCTGCTCCTCTCCGAGCGTTCGTTCTTCAGTCATTTGCCTCCTCCACCTAGGCGTTACTCGCGATCGTCGAAATCAGTGTCACCGCCTGTTCTTCGTGAGTTCTTGCCGCCCGATCTCCTCGAAGCGACGGATGAGGTCCAAGAGGGCCGCACGGCGTCGGCCCTCCGGGTCGAGGTGGGGCTCGTAGTCGATCGCCTGCAGCTTTCCATACAACTCGTCCAAGAGCTGCATGCGCCAGAACTCATGCGCGCTGAACGGTAGCGATCTCGCGTGTACGCCAAAAAAATGCGCGCCGGCCGCCCGTGCTGCATCGGTGCTTGCTCGGGAGCTTGCTACGGAAAGGCCGTACCGGACGACTCAGCGGCAGCACGGATGTCGCGATCACTGCGGGCGGCGCCGACCGGCGTAGCCATCGCAACATCGGAGGTCCTGAAGCCCGGGAGCGTGAGAGCGAAGGTCGAGCCGGCGGCGGACGAGCGGACGGTGCAGCTGCCGCCGTGAGCACTCGCGATCGCATGAGCGATCGCAAGGCCGAGCCCGACGCCGCCGTCATCCCGAGTACGGGCTGCGTCTGCGCGCGCGAAGCGGTCGAAGATCCTCTCCAGGAGCTCCTGCTGGATGCCCGCGCCCTCGTCGGCGACTTCGATCACGACCTGGTGTCCGTCCGTCCGCGCGCTCAGCTCGATGCTCCCCGGTCCGTCCGTGTGTTTGACGGCATTCTCGATCAGCGCATCGAGCGCATTGCGGACCGCCTCCGAATCGGCACGGAGCGTGCCCCGAGGGAGGTCGCCAAGCCTCCACGCGCGCGGGGCGACTTCGGACCAGCGTACGAACACGTCCTCGAGGAAAGGCTCGAGCTCGATCTCCACGGGGGCAAGGAAGTCGGGCTGGCCGGACTTTCCGAGCACCAGGAGCTGATCGACGATCCGCTCGATTCGCTGGAGCTCGTCGAGCGCGACGTTGATCTCGGGCGAGTTTCCGTCCAGCCTGCGCAGGACGTCGAGGTGCCCACGGGCGATGGTGACCGGCGTGCGCAGCTCATGGGAGACGTCGTGCAGAAGCTGCTCCTGGCGCTCGAGCAGGGAGGCCCGTTCCTCGGCAAGCTCCTCGACGATCGCAAGCGCCTGCTGACGTCGCCGTGCATGCCAGACCATCGCGAGGAACATCGCCGACATCAGCGGCACCTCGAACAACTCACCCCAGGGCTGGTCGCCGTGGAAGGCGTCGACGAGGATGAGGCTCCCGGTCGCGAGGCCGACGAGACCGAGCAGGAAATAGGTACGGAGCGGTCGCCAGAGCCTGAATCCGAACAACAGGGTCAGGCTGACCCAGATGAAGTGGAAAGGGATGGTCTCCCAGTCGGGCCACAGCACCATCGCGGCCACGTTTGCGCCCGCAAAGGTGAACCAGGCGAGCTCGACGGAGCTACGCCGCAACCAAGCGATAGCCGGCATGCCGAACTGTCTCGATTGGGGCCTCGGGGCCGAGCTTCTTGCGCAAGCGCCGGACGCAGACGTCGACCACGTTCGAGCCCGGATCGAAGTGGTAGCCCCAGACCTCGGAGAGCAGACGCTCGCGGCTCAGCACTTCGCCGGAATGGAGAACGAGCTGGTGCAGGAGCCTGAACTCACGGTCGGAGAGGTCGGAGACGAGCGTCCCGATCCGGGCCTGCCTGCGCGCGAGGTCGAGGACGAGCGCACCCGCGCGCAGCACGCTTCCCTCCGCCGCGGCCAGACTGGTGTGCCGAAGCTGAGCGCGGATCCGTGCGATCAGCTCGTCGAGTGCGAAGGGCTTGGAGAGGTAGTCGCACGCGCCGAGCTCGAATCCGCGTAGCTTGGTGGCGAGGTCGGCCCGGGCGGACAGGATCACGACCGGCAGCTCGGGGCGCCCGCGCTGGAGCTCCCGCAGCACGCTCAAGCCGTCCACGCGGGGGATGAGGAGGTCGAGGACGACCAGGTCGTAGCGGCCGTGAGCGACGCTTCGGAGCGCGGCGGCGCCGTCGAACGCCGAGTCGACCGTGAAGCCCTCCGACTCGAGCCCGCGGACGAGGAAGGAGAGGATCCGCGACTCGTCCTCGACGACGAGAATCCGCATCTGCGGCCCGGACAATAACGGCGATGACGCCGAGATGACGGCCGCGTGACACGTTTGTCATTTAGGGCAGCTTCGGCCCCGCGCCGCTCGTACGGTTCCGCCGTGGCGGAGCGGACGGTTTCACCTGGCACGTCGGTGGCCGAGGCGCCTTCGCCCACGCGCGTGCCCGCCGCGCGCCCGTGGACGTTCCCGGACGGCGCCGCGAAGCACTGGCTTCTCTCCTCGATCATCTGGCTGACCGTCGTCGACCTGTTCGGCCTCGTCCTGGCAACCCAGTTCGTGACGCCCGAGGCCTTCGGCGGGATCTCCTGGCTCTCCTTCAGCCGCGTCCGCCCCTCGCACGTCAACGGCGTCATCTTCGCGTGGCTGACGATGATGTACTTCGGCGCGCTCTTCTACATGCTGCCGCGCCTGGTCGGAACGCGCGGGATGTGGAGCGAGCGGCTGGGGATCTTCTGCGCGTGGGCCTGGAACGCGGCCTACCTGCTGGCGGTCGTCGGCCTGCTCACGGGTCACAGCCAGGGTCGCGAGTACGGCGAGTTCATCTGGCCGATCGACATCGCGATCGTCGTGATCTGGGGCCTCAACGTCTTCAACATCCTGGCCACCGTCTCGCAGCGGACGATCCGGCCGATCTACGTCTCGGTCTGGTTCTTCATCGCCAGCCCGTTGTGGCTGCTCGCCGACTACGCGATCGGAAACGTGATCTGGAACCCAGGGCACGTCTGGAGCTCACCCTCCGGCGCCTTAACCGGAAGCCTGTCGGACGCGATGCTCAACTGGTGGTACGCCCACAACCTGTTCGGGCTGTGGCTGACGCCGATGCTGCTCGCGCTGACGTACTACATGGTCCCGCGGGTCACGAACACGCCTCTCTACAGCTACACGCTCTCGCTCATCAGCTTCTGGGGGATGGCCTTCTTCTACACGGGCGTCGGCGACCACCACATCCTGCAGTCGCCCACTCCGGCCTGGTTGAAGACGATCGCCACGGTGTCTTCCTGGATGCTCCTCGTTCCGGTCTTCGCCTTCACGATCAACATCCTCGGGACGATGAAGGGCAACTGGGACAAGTTCTTCACGAACTTACCCCTGCGCTTCACCCTGACAGCCTTCTTCTTCTACTTCCTGACCAACATCCAGGGGGCGTTCGAGGCCCTGCAGCCCTTCAACAAGCTCACCCACTTCACCAACTTCGTCGTCGCCCACGCCCACCTGGCCCTGCTCGGCGCCTTCACGATCCTCGGGATGGGGGTGATCGACTACATCGTCGCCCAGGTGTACAGACGTCCGTTGTTTAGCCGGAGCCTGAGCGAGTGGCAGTACTGGCTCGTCACCGTCGGCTTCACCGGCTTCTTCAGCGTGCTCACGCTCGCCGGATTCCAGCAGGGGTTCAGCTGGGAGCAGGGCATCCCTGAGGTCAACGTGCTTCCGCAGCTCCACGCCTACTACATCGCTCGCGGAATCTTCGGGGGCATGATCGTCATGTCGGGGATCATCCAGATGGTCAACGTCGGGATGACGATCTGGACGAACACGATCGAGCGGCGCAGGCGCGAGACCTTCAACGTCGCGGACGCGGTCGCGCCCACGGTGGAAGCGTAGATGGAAGCGGGCCGCGACCCTGCGACTCCGAAGGTCCCGCGCGGCTGGGCGCGACATCCCGCCGAGCGGATGCTGATCACACCGATTATGGCCGGGCTGGGCGGCCTGATCGCCTTCTTCATCGTGGTCGCGATCGTCGTCTGGCTTCCGATCCACACCTTCGATCCGCCCGCCTCTGCCGACTGGGCTCCGTTCTCGAATGTCGCCTTGAAAGGACGCAACCTGTTCGCGTCCAACAACTGCTACGTGTGCCACTCCGCGTACTCGCGCCCTCAGGATGTGCGCTACCAGCTCTACTTCCTGTACCCGAAGATCTCACAGCCGGGCGATTTCTACGGCAGCGACCAGACTCCGAATCTGCTCGGTACCGAGCGCACCGGCCCGGACCTCTCCCAGGACGCGGGCTGGCACCCCGACGACTGGCACCGAGCGCACCTCTACGACCCGCGGTTCATCGATCCAATATCGCTCATGCCGCCGATGAAGTCGCTCTTCTCGGACAACCAGGTCGAAGAGATAACCGCCTTCCTACAGGGACGGAGTGGCAAGTCCGGCCTCCTCCGCTACGCCGGCCAGCTCTACGCGAAGCACGTCGTCCTCACGGTTCAGGGCTTTCCGTCTCCGTATAAGGGCTTCCAGGGGGCGCACAAGCCCCCGCTGGAGCCGAAGGAGGTCGAGCCTCCGCCGAACCAGCTCGAGGAGGCGCCGAACCTGGCCCAGATCGACCGCAGTTACTGGCTGGCCGGGAATCCTCTCCCGGTGACCAAGGAGAACCTCAATCGCGGGAAGGACGTCTTCCTCGACCGCTGCGTAGGCTGCCACGGCGTGAACGGGGACGGGAAGGGAAAGGCCGCGAGCTTCCTGGATCCGACTCCGCTTCCGTTCGACGACGCGGACGACCAGTGCTGCGGCGGCGACACCGGCCCGGGCGATTTCTACTACCGCATCCTGCGGGGCTGGGGGGGCACCGGGATGGAGAACTTCGGGGAACGCCTCTCGGTTGACGATATCTGGCGGGTCGTGCTGTTCGTGAAGACGATCCCGAACGGAACGCTGAAGAAGAACGTCGTTCCCACGCCCAAGGACTACATCGTCTGGAAGCCGTCCAAGGAGCTGCTCGCCTGGGTCAAGACCAGGCAAAAAATCTGGAACAACGCTTCCTTCACCGAGAAGCAGAGAACCGATCCCTTCTACCGGGAGGCGAGGATCGTCTTCGCCGGTCTCGCGCCCGGGGACAAGATCGTCGTGAACGGGCTGGAGACGCCGCTCACGCTCGACGACGCGGCCGCAGGCATCAAGGCGATCTACGAGCGGCTCCTGAACCAGGCCTGGGCCGAGGCGCGCGCCCGCGGAGACAAGCTGCCGCCCGAGTCGCAGAAGGCTATCCCGCCGACGTTGCCGGGGCAGGGATGAGACGCCTGTTGCTCCTCGTCACCGTCGCGCTCGCCGCTCTGTGGCTACCAGCGGCCGCGCTCGCCCACGAGGCGCCGGAGAACAAGCAGTCGAAGTGGGTGATGGCCGACTGGATGATGGACACCTTCTTCGTCTTCGCTGGCCTCGCGCTCGTCGCCTTCCTGGCCGCGTGGAAGCTCGGGCACTTCCACGAGCTGGACAAGCAGGGCTCGATTCCGCTGCTGGTGGAGGAGGAGGACTACTACACGCCCGAGTGGGCGGAGGACGAGGAGGAATGGGATGAGTAGCCTGACGACGCCCGAGTCGATGCCGAGCGGCGATTCGCCGCAGACAGCTCAGGACTATTACCTCTACCTGCAGGGCCACCACCAGACCGACGCGCGCGTTGTCACCTGGACCGTGGATTGGGTCTCTATCGCGTGGCTGTGGGGCTTTCTCATCGTAATGGTCATCGGTCTCCTCTGGTGGGTCCGCCAGTACCGCACCACCCGGCAGCGGACGGGGATCTACCCGGTGGACAGCTTCGGCGGCTACACGAGCGAGATGGCCGGGCCGGCCACCTTCTTCTTCATCTTCCTAACCGTCTTTCTCACGGCGTTCGCGGTCGCGATCATCGTGGGCCACATCGTTTTCGGACAGAAGTTCTGATGGCGGCGCGCGGTGAAACGAGCGAGCTCCCTCCTCTCGAGCCCGCGCCGCCGTTCGTCTCCTACGCGACGATGGCCGAGGCCACGATTCCCGCGGACACGTGGCCGGCTCTCTATCCGGCCCTGCAGGCGCTCAAAGGGCACGTGCAGGAATACCCAGGCTGTCAGAAGCTCGAGGTGTACGTGCGGCCAGATCCCGACGGCGTGCTCCTGCACTGCTACACGATCTGGGACACACCCGCCCAGCTGGAGGCGTATCTCGAGCGCGGGTACACCTTCGAGCGCCTGCTCGCCGATTTCGACGGGCTCGAAGCCGACCGGAGCCTGATCATGGAGCGTGTGTTCTGATGACCGAGACTCCTCGCCGCCGCTTCCTCCCGGCCCGTCCGCTGTACGGCTATCGCGACGTGGGGGAGGAGGTCCGCCCCACGCGCCCCGCAGTCATCCGCGCCTGGGTGATCCTCGCCGTCATCGGGCTCCTCTACCTGGGCTGGACGCTGACCGTCTACTTTCTCGAGCCCGGCCTCCGCTAGGAGCGGGCCACGTACATCAAGCACCTCACCTCGCTCCAGTTCCTGAGCTATGCGGCGTTCTTCGCGGTCGTCATCGCGGCGCTGATGCGGTTCCTGCCGGGAAAGAAGCCTCCGGTCCGCACAGAGCCCTACTCGAAGGAGCAGCTGAGCGCCCACGACCCCAAAACGGGGAAGTACTTCGTCGCCGGAGGCCTCTTCCTCGTCCTCGGCTCCCTGCACATGGTCGTGAAGAACCTGCCCTGGACAGCGGAGTGGCTGGCAGGAACGGGCTACGCCGGCCACCTCGTCCGCGACCTTGCCAACACCCATCTCATGATCGTCGGCGGGGGCACGCTGATCGCGACCGGTCTTTGCTGGTACGTGCTCCCGCGCATCGTCGGGCGCCCGCTCGCCAGCGATGCGCTTGCACAGGCCGCGTTCTGGTTCACGGTTCTCGGCCTCGCGGTCTTCTACGTCGGCTTCGTCGCGAACGGGATCGCGATCGGACGGCTCGTCTCCCACGGGTGGGACTACGAGACTGCGAAGGCGAGCCTGGGCAAGTGGTACAAGGTGCCGGTCGGAGCCGGCGCGGGAGTGATGGGAGTCGGGTACTGGTGTTTCGCCGCCGGCGTCGCGCTCACGATCTTCCAGGCGCGGCTGGTCAGGGTGCCGAAGCCGTCGTGGCACCTGTGGAAATACATCGCGACCGGCGTCGGGGCGCTCACGGTCGGGACGGTGCAAGGCGTGATCCAGGTCCAGCCCGCCAACGCGGACTGGCTGTACAAGGCGGGCCGGGCGGGCGAATGGATCGACCCCATCAGCCACGCGCACATCAACCTCGTCACCGGCCTCACCATGCTTGTCACCGGCGCGCTCTTCTGGCTTGCCCCGGTGGTCGGCGGCAAGGCCCCCTCACGGCGGCGGGCCAACTGGTGCTTCTTCTCGCTGCTCGGGGCCTCGCTCGCCTTCTACGCCGTTTGTCTCTACCTCGGCTTCCACGAGGGCAGGCTTGTCGTCTCCGGCGACCTCACCCCGGAGCAGGCCGAGGAGGCGACCGCCCTCCATCCCTACCTGCTGATGGGCGCCGGACTGGCCATGATGGCGGCGTTCTGGTTCCTGCTCGTGACGCTGGCCGACGCTTTTCGCGACGCGCGCCGGCCGCTGCGCTGGTTCGTCCTTGCCGGTTGCGTGGCTCTGGCGGTGGGGACCTGGCAAGGGCCGATGCAGGCTCTCCCGGCCGTTCACGAGCTGATCGACCGCGGCGGAGAAGCCGGCGAGGTGATCGTCAACCTCCATGCACAACTCAACATGCTCGGCGGCCTGATGGTGATCTTGGTGGGAGCGGCCGCGGCGGTGCTCGCCGGGCGAGGCGACCGAGTCCCGCGCCGGTGGGCCGTTCTGGCACTGACGGGCGTCGCCGGCGGGATGGCCGTGTACTACGCCGCCGGCATCGTCTTCTCGGCCGTCGAGGCGCACGGCGTCGCGGCTGGGGAGACGTTTCACGCGGCCGTGTCGAAGCTCGACCCGTGGCCGGCGTTCGTCCTCGTGCCGGCGGCCGCGGCGGTGCTCGTCGGCTTCGCCTTCTATGCGCGCACAGCGTGGACGGCAACGAAGTCGGACCGGCGCGTAGCCCGGGTCACACTGGCGGGCTTGCCGCGGCGCTTCTCGGGACCGGTGCCGAAGCGGGTCCGGCGCCGCAGTCCCGCGTCGGTCGCAGCGTACGAGCTGCCGCTCGGCATTCTCGGTTTCCCCGGCCTCGGGTGGCTGTTCGCGGGCTTCCCGCTGACCGCGTCGATCCTGCTCACCTGCGGTCCGGCTCTCACCTGGGCTGTGATCCCCGCCTTCTTCTCCCCCTTCGGCGACGGCCCGCTGCGGTCGCTGGGATGGCGCCTGGAGCTGATCTGGCTCCCCGCAACCACGCTCCTGTCTGCGGCGCTGCTCTACCGTGCGCACGCCCGTCGGCGCGCGCGCCTGCAGGGCCCACGCCCCCCGCGAGGCCGACGACGGCGCAGCAGAAGCAGCTACCGCACGCGGGTCGGTGTCGCCGTGGGAGGAATGCTGCTTCTTCTGGTCACGCTTCCGTTCGTGCCCGCCGTGGCGGGAGTGGGATCGAGCTCCGTCCGCTACAGCTACCAGCCCAGGCTCACGCGTGAGACGACAGGCCAGTTCTTGCGCACTCCCCGAGGCACGATCAAGCTGTTCGCCTGGAGCGACCCCCAGAATCCCTATCCTCCCGACGCGCTTCGCCTCCACTCGCGGCAGGCGGGCTCATTGCTCGTTCGAGCGGCGGCGGTGGACAAGCCCGCCGCGTACCAGCTCTTCGATCTGACTCGGGGAAACCGAGTTCCGCTTACCGTCAAGGCCAGGTCGCCGAGAACGCTTGCTCTTGCGCCGGCGCGGGATCTCGCCCGTGGCCATTACGTATTCGTCAGTACGCACGAGGGCATGTTCGGCGGGAAGGATTTCTCGTACGTGCGCATCGTCGGGCCTTCCGTGCCCGTGACCGACGTCTCCACCGACACCCGTGATCGCGCCCCGGCCGTCGCCGGCTCGCTCCTCCCGGTCGCAGCCGCGCTCGTGTCGCTGCTGTTTGCGCTTCTGCTCCTCCGGTCGTTCCGTGCCCGCCCGGCCGCCCAGAAGGCGCTATGGGCATCCGGCTTCGCATGCTTCGCAGTCGCGACTGCCTGCGAGGCGGCCGCGCAGCGCGCTGGCTGGAGCCCGGGGCTCTTTCGCACCTACTACCTCGCCGGCGGCTGTCTCACCGTTGCTTTCCTGGGCGCCGGCTCGGCCTGGCTCTTGCTTCCACGTCATCGAAAGCTCGTGTTGGCAGTGCTGGGCGCGGGCATAGTGAGCGCGATCGCCGCCGTCTTGCTCGCACCCGTCGATGCGAATGCGCTCGCGGCGACTACGAGCGGCCAACCACCTGCGAACAATGCTCTCGGCGGGTACGCGTATCTGTGGGCCATCGCCCTCAACTCGCTCGGCACACTCTTTCTCGTGGGCGGCTCGTTGTGGTCGATCCTTCGCCGCCAGCGGGTGCCCCAGAACGTCTGGATCGTGTGCGGCGCGCTCGTCGTCGCGGCCGCAACCGGCATGTCCCGCGCGGGCGACTACTCGCTCGTCTACGTTGGGGAGCTGCTCGGGATCGCCCTCATGTTCGCCGGGTTCACCCTCGTGGGCCGGAGGCCGCCCGAGCGGACGGCCAAGCGTCGTGAACCCGGCCTGGAGAAGGCGGTGCTCGCACGGTGACCCGACTGACGGCGGCAGTCCGCGAACACGCGAAGATCGTGGGCGCCGACCAACTCGAGCGTGTGAACGGCCGGCTCGCGTCCCTCACGCTGGAACAGAGGCGGGCAGTCGTCGAGCTCGCCCGCAATCTCCCCGCCCTCATCGCCGACCTCCTGCTCGAGGAGGCAAGGAGGAATCGCGCTTTCGCGGCCGCACTCCAGTCGAGCTACAGCGCGACCCCGCCTGCAGGCTCGTCCTCGTCGGCTCCGAGACGGTCGGAGCGGACAAGCCGGCCGATCAGCCCGCGCCGCTCCCAACGAACTGAGGCGACAGCCGCCTCGGCGGGCGTGGGCGGGACGCAGCTGACCAGGTCGGCATCGAAGATCGTGCGGTGACCGGCTTTCACGGGCGTGCGGTTCATGGTGTCTCCTTTCCTCGGGACATGTCTTGACGACTCCAGGAAACCACCGCTGTGTGAGAGCCACCTGAGAGCGCCCTAAGACCTCGCTAAGAACAACCCTCGTCCCGATGTGCCGGACAGCCCGCCGGGCGGGGATTCCGGCGGGCTGTCGCGGTTCGGCGTTCCGCAATAGGCCCCGCTCGGGGTCTGGATGACCCCAGACGGTGGAGGTCGCGTTCGGAATCACGTGCCGGAGCCCGACCTCGGCCATCAGCTTGCCCTTGCGGGCGTTGAGCACCGCGAAGCTGTCGCTCGCGGGTGCCGCTGCCGCCCCGCCGACGCACGTGTAGGTCGTCGTTTTACGGAGCACGGTCTTCTGGGCTCCGTTGCCGCCCGCGGCCGGCGATGAGTTTTCAGGCCCCGGCCGGTCCCTAGTTCACGACAACCGCAAGGAGGGGAGCGCGATGCCAAAGCACGAGGTCGGAACGCGGGAGGAATGGAAGGCCGCTGTCCAGGCGGTGCACGAGCGCGAGCGGGAGTTGGGAAAGCTCGACGAGGAGATCGCGAAGGAGCGACAAGACGTGCCCTGGGTTCGGGTCGAGAAGGAGTACACCTTCGACACCGAGGATGGGAAGAAGACGTTGCCCGAGGTTTTCGACGGGCGCTCGCAGCTGCTTATCTACCAGCTCATGTTCGGGCCTACCTACGAGGCTGCGTGCCCCGGCTGCACGGGCCTGGCCGACCACTTCGACGGCGCTCTCCCGCACATGAACGCCCGCGACATCACGCTGATCGCGATTTCGCGCGCGCCGATCGAGAAGCTGAACGCATACAAGCAGCGGATGGGCTGGAAGTTTCCCTATGTCTCGTCGTACGGGAACGACTTCAATTTCGATTTCGACTTCTCGTTCACCGAGGAGCAGATGGCGTCGGGCGAGCTGAAGAAGACGGTCGACGAGGCAGACGACTGGCTGAAGGATTGGGCCGAGGATGTCGGGACCGATCTACCGCACGGCCTGGCCGAGGCGCCGGGCTGGAACGTCTTCAAGCTCGAGGACGGTGTCGTCTACCGCACGTACTCGCGCACCGCGCCCGACCGTTTCCTGCTGGCGCCGTTCTACTACCAGCTGCTCGATCAGGTCCCGGACGGACGCGACGCGGACTTCCCGCTGCGCCGCCATGACGAGTACTAAGACTGCAGCCGCGCTGACGGGGACGGTCGGGCTCGCGGCGGCGTCCTGGGTGGTCGCGGTTCGTCAGATGAACGGGATGGACATGGGCGTCGCCACAGAGCTTGGCTCGTTCACGTTCTTCGTCGTCGTCTGGGCCTCGATGATGGCGGCCATGATGCTTCCCGGCGCCGTGCCCGCGGTCTTGAGAAGGATTCGTGTCGAGGGTCGCGTGCTGGCTGCGCCGCTCTTCACAGGCTCGTACCTCGCTGTCTGGACGGTAGTCGGCCTCGCCGTCTACGCGCTGTACGATCCGCACGGCTCTTCCGCCGCGGGCGCGCTCGTGATCGCGGCCGGCATCTACGAGCTCACGCCCTTGAAGCGTCACTGCCGCCGGCGATGTCGCGAGAGCTTCCGCTCGGGATTCGACTTCGGGCTCTACTGCGTCGGGTCGAGCATCGGCCTGATGGTGGTCCTTGTGGCACTCGGCGTCATGAGCGTGACCTGGATGTCGGTCATCACCGTCCTCGTCCTCGCCCAGAAGCTCCTGCCCCCGAGAGCGTCCGTCGACGTCCCGTTGGCGCTGGCGCTCGTCGGCATCGGGATTCTGGTCGTGGTCGCGCCGGCCGCGGTTCCCGGACTAACTCACGCCCAGATGTAACGACAGGAAGGAGAAAGCAATGGCGGAACATACGACAGGAACGCGTGAGCAGTGGCTCGCGGCACGGCTCGAGCTGCTGGACGCCGAGAAGGAGCTGACCCGGCGCAGCGACGAGCTCGCGCGGCGGCGTCAACAGCTCCCCTGGGTCCGGGTGGAGAAGGATTACCGGTTCGAGACGGACGAAGGCGGCGCCTCCCTGGCCGACCTCTACAAAGGCCGATCGCAGCTCCTCATGTACCACTTCATGTTCGGGCCCGAGTACACGGCCGGCTGTCCGGCCTGCTCGGCGATCGCGGACGGTTTCAACGGCTCCCACGTCCACCTTGAAAACCACGACGTCGTGCTGACGGCCGTGTCGCGCGCGCCCATCGCCAAGCTGCAGCAGTACAAGCGCCGGATGGGGTGGACCTTTCCCTGGGCCTCGTCGCTCGACAGCGACTTCAACTACGACTTCAACGTCTCGGTGACCGAGGAGCAACAGCGCCATGGGGAGGTCGAGTACAACTACCGCACGAGGGACATGACGCCGATCCTGGAGTCCGGCGAGGGCCCGGTGGCCGAGAACGCGGCCAGGTGCGGGACCGACACGGCGACCTATTTGCGGGAGGCGCCTGGAATGAGCGCCTTCGCGCTCGAAGACGGGGTCGTCTACCACACGTACTCCGCCTACGCCCGAGGGGTCGACGGGCTCTGGGCGATGTACCAGTGGCTCGACCGCGCACCGAAGGGACGCAACGAGACCGGCATCTGGTTCCGCCGCCGCGACGAGTACGACACGCCCTAGAGGCGCCCCGGCGAAAGCACGGCATTGCGCGGCGCAGGTGTCTCAGTACATAGCATGGGCCTGGTGGCGATCGCGTCCTCTCAGCTCGAGGAGCAGCTCGAGCAGCATCGGTCTGAGCTGACCGCGTACTGCTACCGCATGCTCGGGTCGCCCTTCGACGCCCAGGACGCCGTCCAGGAGACGTTCATCCGCGCCTGGCGCGCCTACGAGGGCTTCGACCGCCGCGCCAGCTTGCGCACGTGGCTCTACCGCATCGCCACGAACGTGTGCCTCGACCTGCTGAACGGGAAAGAGCGACGCGCTCGGCCGATGGATCTCGGCCCCTCCGGCGCTCCCGTGCTCGACAACCTCCGTGAGCTGCCGGAGGCCACGTGGATCCAGCCGCTCCCCGATCCCGCCGACAAGACCGTCGAGCGCGACACGGTCCGGCTCGCGCTCGTCGCCGCCCTGCAGCAGCTCCCGCCGCGCCAGCGCGCCGTGCTGATCCTGTGCGAGGTCCTGCACTGGAAGGCGGCGGAGGCTGCGGAGCTGCTCGACACGACGGTCGCCTCGGTGAACAGCGCGCTCCAGCGCGCGCGCGCCACACTCTCGAAGGTAGACCTGGGCGAGACGGACAGGGCGGTCGACCAGGAGCTGCTGGGCCGGTACGTGAAGGCTTTCGAGGACTACGACGTGGACGCGCTCACCGCTCTCATCCGGGAGGATGCGACGCAGTCGATGCCGCCGTACGACCTCTGGCTGCGCGGGCGCGAAGACATCCTGACCTGGTGGTTCGGCCCCGGGATCGCGTGCAAGGGCTCGCGCGTGATCCCGACCGTGAGCGCGAACGGCTCGCCGGCGTTCGGGCAGTACAAGCCCGCCGAGGGAGGGGGCTACGAGCCGTGGGCCTTGCAGGTGCTCGAGCTTTCAGGCAGGCGGATCGTCGAGTTCACGTTCTTCCTCGACACGGAGACGCTGTTCCCGCTCTTCGGGCTGCCGCCTCGGCTCGAGGCCTAGGGCCTCTTCGAGACCCGCGAAGGCGATCAGCTCTCGCACCTCGTCCGAGAAGCAGCGGAGCCTGAGCTCGATTCCGCAGCGCCGCGCCGCGAGCTGGAGCCGAGCGAGCAGATCGATCTCTCCGAGCGAGGCCATCGCCCACAAATGGACCTTCTCCGCGAGAGAAAGTCATCGGCGCCGATGACTTTCCTCCGGCAGCTCGGTCTAACGATCGATACCAGACGAAAGGAGAGATCGTGGGACAGCCTGTAACTCACTTCGAGATCGTTGGGAAGGATCCCGAGAAGCTGAAGACGTACTACTCCGAGCTCTTCGGCTGGGAGATCGACTCGAACAACCCGATGAACTACGGGATGGTGGAGCGTGAAGGCAACCTCAGCCCCGAGGGCATCGGGATCGGCGGCGGGATCGGCCACGGCCCCGACGGGTATGACGGCCACGTCACCTTCTACGTCGCCGTGCCCGACGTCGAGGCGGCGCTTGCGAAGGCGGAGAGCCTCGGCGGCTCACGGGTGTTCGGCCCGGAGAAGATCATGGACATGGTCGAGATCGGGCACCTGAAGGATCCTGAGGGCCACCTGATCGGAGTCGTCAAGCCCCTTCAGTAGACGGGGAGGAGGGAGTCCAGATGAGCGCGGCAGACGCGGGTGAGCCCCAGCTTCTGGGGAGGTGCGGGTGCGGCGCGGTTCGCTACCAGGTCGCGGACGCATTCCTGTACGCGGCGAACTGCCACTGCTCGCGCTGTCGCGCCGCCACCGGTTCGGCGTTCAAACCGTTTGCCGGCATCGAGCGGGAGAAGCTCGAGATCACGGACGGCCAGGACGAGCTCCTCGTCTTCGGAGAAGACAACCTGAACGACACACGCTGCGCCACCTGCGGCTCCCTCCTCTTCTCCGTCGTGCGGGACGGCGCCTACGTGCACGTCGCGATGGGGTCGCTCGTGGACGCGCCCAGCATTCGGCCGGCCGGCCACATCTACGTCGGATCCAAGGCAGGGTGGTTCGAGATCACCGACGACCTGCCTCAATTCGAGGAGCTCGACTAATGAAAGGAGTCGGATATGACCGTGCCCCTGAAGAGCATCGGCGCCATAACCCTGTTCGTCGACGACCCGCAACGGTCGAAATCGTTCTACGAGCGCGCCTTCGACCTTCGCGTCGCATATGAGTTCGAGGACGCCGCCGGATTCAAGTTCGAGAACACGATTATCAACCTGCTCGAGATTTCGGCGGCGCGCGACCTGATCGATCCCGGGACCGTCGCAGACCGGGACGGATCCCGCTTCCAGCTCACGATCTGGGTCGATGACGCGGATGCGGCCTGCGAGGAGCTGGCAAACCGTGGGGTGGAGCTGCTCAACGGTCCGGTGAACCGCGGATGGGGAATGCGCACTGCTGCCTTTGCCGACCCCGACGGCCATATCTGGGAGGTCGCGCAGGAGCTCCCTCAATCAGAGGGCTCGTAGCGATGACGGCACTCAACATCTTCAGCGCCGCGAACCCCGAGGGCAGGATCGACGTGGGTCGCGCTCTCGGCTCTGAGGCGACTGCCATGTACCTCTACGGCCTCCCGCCCGGTGAGAGCTCCTCCCCGTATCACTACGAGTACGAAGAGGAATGGGTGCTCGTCCTCGACGGCGCCGTCGTGGTCCGCACGCCCGACGGGGAGCAGACGCTGGGGCGGGGCGACCTTGTCCGCTTCGCGCCCGGTCCCGCCGGAGCACACAAGATCATGAACCGGGGCGAGGCGCCGGCGAGGACGCTGATGTTCTCCAGCTCGACCGCACCGGCCGTCTCCGTCTATCCGGACAGCGACAAGATCGGCGTGTGGCCGGGGAACGAGGCCGATGAGCTCGTCTTCAGGCGCGGCTCTGCCGTGCCGTGGTCCGATGGTGAGGACGGCTGGGACAAGGCCGTCTGAGGATCATCGCGGCTCTGCGCGGTCGATGTTCCAGTGCCTCCCCACGGCCGCCAGCCAGCCGCCGTCGTTCTTTGGGATGAGCCCGAAGCGGCTGACCACGCGCTGACCTCCCTGGTAGTCGCCGTAGAGGACGTCGACCATGCAGCGCCGCCTCGCATCGATGGTGCCCTTGGCGGCCGCGAATTCGGGCGAGGTGGAATCGCGGAAGACGCCCTGCCAGAAGCCGATGTCGCCCGGGGGGATGTAGAGGTCGCGTGTCAGCCGCGTGAAATCGTCGAGCGGCGTCTGCTCCTCGGTGGGTGCCCATTCGGGGTAGAAATGCCAGCCGTGGAGGACGGCGATGCCGCTGCCCACGTTTCGTACGGACACAGCGAGATAGATCCCCTCGTCGGTTACCTCGGCTGCACCGCCCGAACCGTCGGCCTGGACCCACTTCCCATCCGCGAAGCCGACCTTCTGCGGCGGGTCGTCGAGCCGCGAGGGCACGAGCAGCGGACGCAGTCCGTGGAGAAGCGACTCCTCGGCGGCGCGCGCCGCGCGGTTCGAGGACCGCACGGCGGCGAACGTCGCAGTCGCGAGGACGAGGGTTCCTGCTGCGGTCGCAAGGGATGCGACGGTGCTCCAATCCGCCACGGCCACGAGTCTAGGCATTCCAGCCTCGGTGCCCGGTCAGACTCGGAACGCCACCTCGTCGACGTAGCACCAGCTCCACTCTTCGCCCGGCTCCGCCGAGCGGATGATGGGGTGGCCGCTCTGGCGCCCGTGCGCGGTCGCATGTCGGTTCGGCGAGGAGTCGCAGCAGCCGATCTTCCCGCACGTCATGCACATGCGCAGGTGCACCCACCGGTCACCGATCTTCAGGCACTCCTCGCAGCCCTCGATGTTCTCAGGAAGGTCGGTGATCTCGATCTGGTCGAGATGAGTGCAGGCCACGGCGGCCATGGGTTAGGTCATTAGAGCAAGAGCAAAGTCGCCCGCGCCGTCGGTCCACCAGGCTTCGACCGCGAGTCCGGCTTCTCGCGCCTCCCGCTCGACCCGCTCGCGGCTGAACTTCGCACTGATCTCGACCCGAAGGAACTCGTCGCGGACGAAGGCCACTTCCAGTCCGAGCGCGGGAACGGCGACGAGGTGGGCTTCGAGCGCACGGAGGCCGATTTCCATCCATTCCTCCTCCCCGTCCCAGCGCGCCTCGTAGGCAAACCGGGCCTGGTCGAAGGTCGCGGCCAGCTCACGGTTGAGAGCGGTGAGGGCGTTGCGGACGAAGGCTTCCGTCACTCCGCGGGGATCGGAGTAGGCGGCGTCCAGCCGCGCGGTGTCCTTGACAAGGTCGAGCCCGAGCAGGAGTGCGTCATCGACTTGGGACAGGAGGCGGGAGCGGCGTTCCGGAGAGAGGTTCCCGATCGTGCTCCCGAGCATGGCGACGAGAGTGCGGTCGCCTTTCGGCAGCAAGTCGAGGTCACGCTCGAAGTCGGCGGCGATAGGCTCGACGGACAGATTCGGGTAGTCGGCCGCGACCTGCCTCGAGTTCGCGCGCACAGCCTCCTCGCTCACGTCGAAGGGGACGAAACGCTCGAGGCTCGTCAGGGCATCGAGGAGGAGCCGCACGTTGTTCGCCGCGCCTGCCCCGAGCTCGACGAGCGTTCGAGCAGGGATGAGGGCTGCGATCTCTCCAGAGCGGGCATGCAGGATCTGCTCCTCGCGCCTCGGCAGGTAGTACTCAGGTAGCCGCGTGACTTCCTCGTAGAGCTCTGAGCCGCGAGCGTCGTACAGCCAGACCGAAGGCAGCTCCCTCGGCCGGCTGCGCAGACCGCGCGCAGTCTCCTCGAGCAGCGCTTCGCTACGCATCGCGCGCACAGCGAAGGCCCGCGAAGATGTGCGTCCGCTCGGGGCGGTCCCAGTTACGAAAGGTCGTCCGGGCGACCAGGGGATCGGTCGCCCACGACCCTCCGCGTAGCACGCGGTAGTCCGTGCCGAAGAAGACCTGCGAGTACTCGGCGTAGGGGAAGGCGCGGAAACCCGGATAGCCGTCGAAGAAGGACGCCGTCCACTGCCAGACCGCGCCGCGCGTGTGCTCGAGCTCCGGCTCGATCGTCTTCACCGCCTTCTCCCACTCGGCTTCGGTGGGGAGACGCTTCCCCGCCCAGCGCGCAAACTCCTCGGCTTCGTGGAAGGAGATATGCATCACCGGCTCGCGCGGGTCCGCGTCGTTCCGGTCGTCTCCGCGGAACTCCGCGTACTCGGCGTTCGTGACGAGCGCACGGTCGATGCGGAAGGGCGGGAGCTCGAGCGCGTGCGCCGGGCGCTCGTTGTCATAGGCCCAGTGATCGGAGGAGCCGACGGTGAACCGCCGGGCGGGGACGAGAACCTCGCCACTCGCCTCGACGTGGGGGAGAGGAGTCGGAGTGCCCGCAAGCGCGAGCGTCTGCGCCATCGTCTCGATGTGTTGCAGCTCGTGCTGGGCCACCATCCCCACCACGAATCCGTGGGCGAGCAGCGGGTCGTCCGAGTCGAATCGCAGCTGGGGAAGGAGATCCAGCACGCCTTCTCGGACCTCTCTCAGGTACGCCCATGCCTCCTCCGGCGAGAGCACGGAAAGGCCCGCGCGCTTGCGACGCGGGTGGGCGAAGGAGTCGTAGAGCTCGTCGACGCCTTCTCGCACGGCCGGGCGTCCGGCCGTGCGCTGGAGAAGCCACAGCTCCTCGAAGTAGCCGATGTGAGCCAGGTCCCAGACGAGCGGCGACTGGAGTGGCGAGACCTGCCGCATGAGCAGGTCCTCGGGGACCGGATCGAGAAGAGCCTCCGTGCGTGCCCGGGCGTGCTCGAGTGCGGCGACGAGCTCAGCCGGTGACACCGAGCTCTGCCAGCCGCTGGAAGGCGAGCGCGGAGGCCATTGCCCCCTCTCCGACCGCGCTTCCTACCCGCTTGGTCGAGCCGTGGCGGACGTCTCCCGCCGCGAAGAGGCCGACGCGGCTCGTCTCGAGTGGGAACGGGTCTCGCTCGAGCGTCCAGCAGTCGGGAAGCTTGCCCTCGTCGACCAGGTCCCGTCCGGTGAGGATGTAGCCCTTTTCGTCGGTGAACACGTGCTCGCGCTCGCACCACTCCGTGTGCGGAGTGCCGCCGATGCAGAGGAAGACCCCGTCGACCTCCTTGTTCTCGGCCTTGCCCGACGAGTCCGCGAAGGTCACGGCCGCGAGCCGGTCGCCGTTCGGGTGCAGCTCGGTGAGCTGCGTCTCCAGATGGAGGTCGATCAGCGGCTCCGCCCGGATGCGCTCGATGAGATACGCGGACATGCTCTTCTCGAGGTTGTCTCCTCGGACGAGCATCGTGGCGTGCGCACCGTGCTCGGCGAAGTTCATCACCGCCTGCCCTGCCGAGTTCCCGGCGCCGACGACCACCACCTGCTGACCGGCGCACTTCACGGCTTCGCTGCGGCCCGCGCCGTAGTAGATGCCGTGGCCGATCAGCTCGTCGATCCCGTCCAGCTCGAGGCGGCGCCAATCCATCCCGGGTGCCGCGAGCACGACAGCGGCGGTGACCTCGGAACCGTCGTCGAGGATCAAGGTGGCCTCCTCGTCGACCTTGCCCTCGAGCCGGCTTCCCTTGACGCCGGTCAGAAAGTGGAGCTCCGCGCCGAACTTCTCCGCCTGGCGCCCGGCCAGCCGGGCGAGCTCCGCCCCGCCGATCCCGTCGGGGAAGCCGAAGTAGTTCTCGATCATCGCGGTGTACGAAGTCTGGCCCCCGGGGACGTCGCGATCGAAGACGATGGTCGAGAGGCCATCCGACGCCGCGTACACGGCCGCCGCGAGCCCAGCAGGACCTGCCCCGATCACGGCGATGTCGTAGCGGTAGCGGCGCGGCGGCGTGATCCCGCCCCAGGCCCGCGCGATCGACTCGACGGTGGCCGCTGCATGCGTCTCGTCACCCTCGATGACCACGGGCAGCGGGGCTTTGGCGAGGCCGCGCCCGGCCAGCACGCGGTCCGCCTCCCTCGAACCGGCCTCCAGCCACTCATACGGCTGGGCAATCCGCGTCAGGAAATCCCGCAGGCGGTAGTCCTCGGCGTTCATGCGCCGGCCGACTACTTGAACCGTCGGGCGTGCCGGGCTCATCGGCCAAGCTTACGGCTGAGGTGAGGGCTGCCGCCCGTCGCGCGCCGCGGCACGGTCCTGTAGGCAGGAGTGAGTCAGAACCCGACCGCCTGTCGGATGAGGACGATGTGGATGCGGTCAGGATCCTCCTGGTGGATCTCGAGCAGCTTTCCGACGCGGCTGCTCATTCCGTAGGCGGCCAGCGCCCGGGCGTCCTCGAGAATCAGGCTGTGCTCGTAGATCCGCTCGCGGGCCGCCTCGAGGGTGGGGACGAGCTTCTGCGCACCGACGACGAAGATGACGTTGGCGGCTCCCCAGGCGTAGGAAGCAAGCTGGCTGCCGGAGGCAGAGGCCATGACCAGCGTGCCGTCGCGCGTGACCGCGTGGACGCTGCCGAGCGCGTAGTCGGGTTGCCCCGCAATCGCCTTCATCTCCTGGATCTGAGTCTCGAAGTCGAGCGCCATCATCTCGTTGCGCGCCGACTGGTACGCGCTGTTGTCGTTGATCGCGGCCGCGATGCCCGTCTCCTCCAGCGTCACCGAGGCGTTGGTCATCACAGAGGCGCCGTCAGGAATGCGGGAAAGCACCGCTTGGCGAGCGGCGTCGAGATCGTCGACCACCTCGACGCTGAAGCCGTGCTCCTCGAGCGCCACGACGGTGCCGGCGAGGGTCTCGTCGTCCGGCAAGGCCGTGTAGCGGTCTGGTGCGTGGGTGGTGGTAGTCACGTGTCCTTCCTTCCTAACTAGATCTCTGCTAGTTACTAGTACAAACCAAGTAACGGCGACGGTGCTAGCGTTATTCCCATGGGGACGGCAGAGCCGACGCAACGCCTGGACGCCGAATCGTGCGGACGCGCGGACGCGGCTCTCGCGCGGGCGTTCGAGCTGCTCGGAAAGCGCTGGACCGGGGTGGTCCTGGGGACGCTGAGTGGCGGACCGGCCGGTTTTCGCTCGCTCGCCCGCCGGGTCCAGGGGGTCAGCGACTCGATGCTGTCCGACCGGCTGGGCGAGCTCGTGAGCCTCGGGCTCGTCACGCGGACGGTCGAGGAGGGCCCGCCCGTCTCGGTCGTCTACGAGCTGACCGACGCCGGCCGCGGGCTGCTGCCGGCGCTCGAGCAGATCAGCCGCTGGGCCGAGGAGCACCTCCCGACGGCCAATTAGCCGCTGTCATCGTTCGTTCATCCGCGCCCGGTACAAGGAGCGCATGCACGTTCCCCGCAGAGCGGCTGCAGCCACGGTCGCCATCGCGCTGCTCGCGCTCCTCGCAAGCGGCTGCGGCTCATCGCGCGCGGAACACCAGTCGACGACAGCCGCCTCACCGAGCTCGGCGTCCAGCCTGGCGCCCGTTCACGGGCGCTACTCACCGTCGATCGACCCGGCCGACTTCGTCGCGAGGGTCGACAACCCGCTCTGGCCGCTGAAGCCCGGGACCGGGTTCCACTACATCGGCATGCGCGGGACGACCCCGCAGCGGGACGACGAGATCGTCACTCATCAGACCGAGCAGATTCTCGGCATCAAGGCCACCGTCGTACGCGACACGGTGAGCGAGCACGGGCATCCGATCGAGCGGACGCTCGACTTCTACGCGCAGGACAAGCAGGGGAACGTCTGGTACCTGGGCGAGGACTCGTTCGAGCTGAAGAACGGGCACTTCGTCAGGGCGAGCGACTCGTGGCGGTCCGGCGTCGACGGCGCGAAGCCCGGGATCATCATGCCCGCCCACCCGCAGCCCGGAGACCGCTACCGGCAGGAGTACTACCCGCCGGGCCAGGCGCTCCACGAGGCCCACGTTCTCGGTGCCCGTGGGCCGGTTACGGTCCCCTACGGCACGTTCAAGCGCTCACTGGTGACGAGCGAGTTCAGCCCGCTCGAGCCGCAAACCGAGGAGAAGTACTACGTCGCCGGAGTAGGCGAGATCCTGGAGCGGGTGGTCAAGGGGCACCACGAGGAGTTTCGGCTCGTGCGCGTCACGCACGGAGCGTGAGCGAGGGGGCTGCGCCGGGCTATGACGGCGACGAGGCGCGGCCGCGCGCGTCGCGACGGTTTGTGCGTCGGAGGCTGACCGCAACGACAGCGACGACGACGAGTGGCAGCAACCACCACGCCGGCACGCTGTCCGTCTGGAGCCCGTACGTCACGCCGAGCGCGACGGCGACGCCCGCGGCGATCATCCAGTCGTCGCCGACGACGAACCCGTACCAGAAGAGCGCGAAACTCTTGACGGCGTCCCAGGCCTTCACGTCGTCGCCTCCCGCGCCGAACCGAAGATCTGGCGCCGTTGGAGCGCGACAAACATGGCGGCTACGAGGCTGTAGAAGCCGAGGAGAACGGGAAGGGCAGCATCACCGCCCGGCCAGTCCGCGCCGAGCCCCTCGGCCGCCCAGAAGGTGCCAAACGTCGTAAGCAGGAGACCGACGACGAGGATCAGGACGCTGCGCGGGATCCTTCTCAGCGAGCCGCGGAAAGCGAGCCCGAGCCCGGCCACCAGCACGAGCGCCGCACCGCCGGCGATCCCGCCCAGCCAGAGCTGCTTGGCGGCCGCGCCGAAGGTGACGACGATGAAGGCGATCTCCAGCCCCTCGAGCAGGACGCCCTTGAACGAGAGCACGAACGCGGTCCAGTCGAGCCCGAGCCGGGTTTCTCCCGCCTCGGTCGGCGGCTCGTCCTCCTGGTCGCCGGCGAAGCCCTTCACTGCGACGCGCCGGACCGCCTTTGCGAACCACTGCAGTCCGAAGATCAGGAGCAGCGCGCCGATCACGAGCCGTAGGACGTCAATCGGGAGCGCGGTCAGGGCCGTTCCCAGCGCGCCGCCCACGATCACGAGCACCACGAAGCCGACCGCGGCGCCTATGAGCGTCGAGCGCCAGCCTCGGATCGAGCCCACGCCGACGACGATCGCCACCATCTCGACCGCTTCCACGACGGAGGCGAGGAAGGTGGTTGCGAACGTCCCGCCGCCCACTTCCTAACGGTACCGCGGCGGCTGCGAATCTCGAGGCGGAAGCCGGCGAATTGGACCGGCGAGTTGGGCGCCGCGGGCCCGCTCGAGCCCCTCCAGGATCAGGTCGAGCCCGAGCTCGAAGCCGCCCTCCTCACCCGCCGGCGGATCCAGGTGCTGCCGGACGTGGTCGGCGAAGTCCGGGTATTCGTCGGTGGGAAATCGCCGGAGGAAGTCTTCCGCCAGGCCCGCGAGGTCGTCACCGAGGTTGATGACGGTGAGCTGCATGCGGGTGAACCCCAGGACGTAGGCGTCGAGGATGTGGAGGGCGTGGTAGACGAGATCGCGCGGGAGGCCCGCCTCGCGGAGCGTCCTCAGGATCCAGTCCTCGTGTCGCAAGCGGGCCGGTCCTCCGCCCTTCTGGGACATCCACAGATTGGTGGCCCAACGGTGGCGCAGGAGGATGTCGCGGGTCGAGATTGAGCTCCGGCGGATCGCCGCCTTCCAGTCGGTTTCATCGGTGGGTAGCTCGACCTCGTTGGCCGCCATGTCGGCGATCCCGGACAGGAGCTCGTCCTTGTTCGCCACGTGGTTGTAGAGCGACATCGCCTCCACGCCGAGCTCCTTCGCGAGCCGGCGCATGCTGAGCGCCTCGATCCCGTCCTTGTCCGCGAGCCGGATGGCCGCTTTCAGGACCCGCTCTCGATTCAGGGCTACTCGTCTGGCCATTTGACAAAGCTTACGGTGTATGTATAGGCTTACGCCGTAAACTTACACTGTACAGGAGGCATCGAACCAATGGAAGCAGTTGTGCATGACAGATACGGCCCGCCGGAGGTCCTCGGGCTCGAAGACGTCGAGCGCCCGGTACCGAAGGAGGACGAAGTCCTCGTCAAGGTCCGCGCCACCACGGTCACGCGGACGGACACGGGGCTTCGGAGCTCCGAGTACCCCTTCACCCGCATCTTCACCGGGTTGCGCCGTCCGAAGAGGAGGATCTCCGGCATGGAGCTGGCGGGCGAGGTCGAAGCCGTCGGCGCAGGCGTCACCGAATTCGAAGTCGGTGACGAGGTGTTCGGGATCCGAGCGGGCGCCAACGCGGAGTACGTCTGCGTCCCGGAGAGCGGCGTGCTTGCGCACAAGCCGGGCGGCCTGACCTACGAAGAAGCCGCAGCCGTCGCCGACGGCGCCCTCCTTGCACTCACCTGCCTCGAGCCGGCGAAGCTCCGGAAGGGGCAGAGCATCCTCGTCTACGGCGCCTCCGGCTCCATCGGGACCGCGGCAGTGCAGCTCGCCAGGCACGTCGGCGCCCACGTCACCGCGGTCTGCAACACCAAGAACCTCGAGCTCGTGCGATCGCTCGGCGCCGACCGCGTGATCGACTACACGCAGGAAGACTTTACGAAGAACGGGCAGACGTACGACGTCATCTTCGACGCCGTCGGCAAGCACTCGTTTCGGCGCTGCAGACACTCGCTGAAGCCCGGCGGGACCTACATCACCGCCGATCTCGGCTTCATGTACCACGCGCCCCTGCTCGCCTTGCTGACGCGGTTCGTCGGGGACAAGAAAGCGACGCTCGGCATCGGCAAGTACAGGAAGCAGGACGTGCTCCGGCTCAAGGAGCTCATCGAGGCCGGGGAGTACCGGGCGGTCATCGACCGCACCTATCCGCTGGAGGACGTGGCGGAAGCGGCGAGGTACGTCGAGACCGGGCAGAAGACGGGAAATGTCGTCCTGACCGTCAACGGGCGGGCACGATGAAGGCGATCGTCCACGACAGGTACGGCCGGCCCGACGTGCTCGGGTTGCGCGAAGTCGAGAAGCCGGCCATCGAGAACGATCAGGTCCTCGTACGCGTGCGGGCCTCTTCCGTCAATCCGGTCGAGTGGTATGGGGTGACCGGGCCCTACTTCGCGCGAATTGGGAACGGGTTTCGCAGGCCCAAGGACACCTCGGTGGGCGCCGATTTGGCGGGTCGTGTCGAGGTCGTCGGCAGAGATGTCACGGACTTTCAACCGGGTGACGACGTGTTCGGCACCTCGGGCGGCTCCTGGGCCGAGTATGCGGCCGCGCGCGAAGATCGACTCGCGCACAAGCCGGCCAATCTCTCGTCCGAGGAAGCCGCGGCTGTCCCCGTCGCGGGGATCACGGCCCTCCAGGCTCTGCGCGACCACGGACAGCTCCAGCCAGGGCAGAAGGTGCTGATCAACGGCGCGTCGGGAGGCGTCGGCACCTTCGCCGTGCAGCTCGCGAAGCACTTCGGAGCGGTGGTGACCGGCGTGTGCAGCACCAGGAACGTCGAACTGGTCCGGTCGCTTGGGGCAGACCGCGTCGTTGACTACACGAAGGAGGACTTCACGAAGCTCGGCGAGCGTCACGACCTGATGGTCGACATCGCCGGGAGCCGATCGTTCCTCGCCTGCAGACGGGTATTGACGCCAGACGCGACCTTCATCCTCGTCGGAGGGCGAATGACGTATCGAGGGCTCGGGCCTCTACCTCACATCGCGGGAACGATCTTGAAGTCGAAGGGCCGCAGCCAGAGGATGAAGTTCTTCGTCGCGAAGATCAATCACGATGACCTCGCCTTTCTGGCGGAGCTGCTCGAAGCCGGAGACGTGAAGGCCGTCATCGACCGACGCTACGAGCTGAGCCGAGCTCCCGAGGCGCTTGCGTATCTGGGAGAGGGGCACGCCCGCGGGAAGGTCGTCATCACTCTCTGACTCCGATCGGGGACGGCCTATGCTCACCCGATGGAGGTCGTCCTCAGCCGCAATGCGCGGGAGCTGTTCGAGCAGCCTGCCCGGACGCCCCTCGACGACGACTACGAGCCGTGGTGCATCGATCGCGGCGTCGAGCACCTGGCCCAGGTCGTCCGGGCCGACCCGCGGGCGCGCATCGTGCTCGACCTACCGGGCGCGGGCCCCGGCGCCGAACAGGTCCGCGCGGCGCAAGTGCGCTACTGCGAGGCGCGGGCCGAGGAACTGACGCTCGAGATCCGCGCCGAGATCCGCCACGGGCTCTGGGCGCTCGTCCCGACCGGGACTGTGTTCGCACTCACGCTCGCCCTGTCCCGGCTCGCGGACAACACAGGCAGTCACTGGATCTCCAGAACGATTGCCGAGGCGCTGGTCGTCATCGGCTGGGTCGTCCTGTGGGCGCCGGTCGCGATCTTCGGGACGGACATCTGGGTGCTGGGGGCCAGCCGCCGCGCCTACTGGCAGCTGGCAAGGCACGAGCTCGAGATCCGGTGACGCTCCGTCGGCAGACGCTCGTGGTCGCAGCCGTGCTCGCGGTCGCGCTGGCGTGCTGGATCGCCGCGCTTCGTGGCATGAGCATGATGGGAGGCCTCGCTCCGTTCGTCGGCGTGTGGGCGACGACGATGGCGGCGATGATGCTGCCCTCGGCGACGCCGATGATCGCGGCCTACGCAGGGATCGGCGGCGAGAGAGCGTCGCCGGTCGCTTTCGTCCTCGGCTATCTCGCGGTGTGGACGACTTACGGAGTGGCCGTGTACGGCATCGGCAGGGAGCTGCCGAGCTGGGACCGGCTGGCCGCAGTGGGCCTCGTCCTGGCCGGCCTCTACCAGCTGACGCCGCTCAAGGACGCCTGCCTGCGCGGCTGCCGCGCGCCGACCGGGTTCCTGCTGCGGCGATGGCGGACGGGCCACGCCGGCGCGTTCTCGATGGGGGTCGAGCACGGCGCCTGGTGCGCGGGCTGCTGCACCGGGTTGATGGTGGCGCTGCTCGCGCTCGGGATGTCGAACCTCGCCTGGATGGCCGCCGTCGCGCTTCTGATCCTCGCGGAGAAAGCCCTCCCCGGCGGCGAAGCGCTCGCGCGCGTCGCCGGCATCGCGCTCGTCGTGGCTGGGGCGGTGCTGCTCGTATGAGCTGGCGCATCGCGGGCAGCTATTTCGAGTCGTGCAACTGCGACCCCGTGTGCCCGTGCCGGAAGATCAACGGCGTGCCCGGCGGGCGCTCGACGTACGGCGAGTGCCTCGGCGTCCTCTCGTGGGTGATCGAGGAAGGGCACGCTGACGGTGTCGTGCTGAACGGGCTCAAGGTCGCGCTCGCGACGCGGTACCACGACGACGAGCCGGGCTCGCCCTGGAGCTTCGTCATGTACGTGGACGTCGCGGCGGACGAGGCGCAGCTCAAGGCGCTCGAGGACATCTACACCGGCCGGCTGGGCGGCGATGCCCTGAAGCACTTTCCTTGGGCCTGGAAGCCGTCGCGCTTCCTGGCGATGAGGCCGGTGGAGATCGAGGTGTCGCACGAGTCGCGGCGGCAGTGGCTGCGCATCCGTGACCACGTGCGCGTGCGCATCCACGATGCGTGGGCCGGACCCGAGACGGTGACGTGTGTCATCCCCGGCCATGAGCAGTCGGGGGAGGAGCTCGTAGCCGACGAGCTGCGGGTAGAGGACGACGCGCTGGCCTTCGAGTTCGAAGGCAACTGCGGATACGCCGCGAGCTTCGACTACTCCGGCTGACTCGCCCGCCGGAATCCCGGCGGGCAAATGTTCGTTCTCGAAAGCGATGAGTTTTGCGCCAGGGGCGGTCCAACACCTAGACGGATGAGACGAGACCGATGACAATCGAAGGCCGCAAGCGCTGGTTCGCGCTCTACGTTCTCTGCCTCGGCAGCCTCATGATCGTGCTCGACACCACAATCGTGAACGTCGCGCTCCCGTCCATCAGAGCCGACCTCGGCTTCACGGAGACATCACTCGCGTGGGTCGTGAACGCCTACCTGCTGACCTTCGGTGGCTTCCTGCTGCTGGGCGGCAGGCTCGGGGATCTCTTCGGCCAGCGGCGCCTGTTCCTGGTCGGAATCTCGCTCTTCACGCTCGCCTCGCTCGCCTGCGGCCTGGCGACGACACAGGCCTTCCTCGTCACTGCGCGGGCGGTCCAGGGGCTGGGCGGCGCGGTGGTCTCGGCGGTCTCGCTCTCGCTGATCATGACCCTCTTCACGGAGACCGCCGAGCGCGCGAAGGCGATGGGCGTCTTCGGGTTCGTCGCCGCCGGCGGCGGGTCGATCGGCGTGCTCCTCGGCGGCGTCCTGACGGACTCGCTGAACTGGCACTGGATCTTCCTCGTCAACCTCCCGGTCGGCGTCGCCGTGTTCGCGCTCTGCCTCACCCTCCTTCCGCCCAGCCGCGTGGAGGGCGCCTCCCAGCGGCTGGACGTCGCGGGCGCAGTGACCGTGACGGCGTCGCTCATGCTGGCCGTGTACGCGATCGTGAACGGGAACGAGGCGGGCTGGACGTCCGCGCAGACGCTCGGCCTGCTCGCAGCTTCGGCCTCTCTGCTCGTCGTCTTCCTCCTGATCGAGGCCCGCGTCCGCTCGCCGCTCGTGCCGCTCGGAATGCTGCGACGGCGGAACGTCGCTACAGCGAACGTGGTCGGCGTGATGTGGGCGGCGGCGATGTTCGCCTGGTTCTTCCTCTCCGCGCTCTACCTCCAGCGCGTGCTCGGCTACAGCCCGCTCGACGTCGGGCTCGCGTTCCTGCCCACCTGCTTGATCATGGCGGCGTTCTCGCTTGGCCTCTCCGCAAAGCTCGTCATGCGCTTCGGAATCCGGCCGCCGCTCGTGACCGGCCTGCTCCTGGCGGCCGTCGGCCTCGCGCTCTTCGTGCGGGCACCCGTCGGAGGGAGCTTCGCCGTCGACGTCCTCCCGAGCATGATCCTGCTCGGGTTCGGCGCCGGGATGGCCTTCAACCCGGTCCTGCTCGCGGCGATGAGCGACGTCGAGCAGAGCAAGTCAGGGCTCGCCTCCGGTCTCGTCAACACGTCGTTCATGATGGGAGGCGCGCTCGGCCTTGCGGTGCTCGCCAGCCTCGCGGACCGCCGGACGAACGACTTGCTCGCCTCGGGCGAGGACACCCTCTCCGCCCTCACTGGCGGCTACCACGTCGCCTTCCTTGCCGGTGCGCTCTTCGCCCTCGGTGCGGGCCTCGTCGGCGGTTTGCTCCTCCGCCCGCGGCCGATGGCTGTCGGGGAGCACGTCGGCGAGCCCGCGGTCGAGGCCGAGTATTGACGCTCAGCGCCTGACCGAGACGAGCTCGCCGCGCTCGTTCCCTCCTTTCTGGGACTGCTCGAGCACCTGCCCGATCCCGCGCGTGTACATCTTGTGGTCGAGCACGCCGGGCTCGAGCGGCGTCCACTCCTTCGTCAGCAGCCCGTTCGCCTTCCGGCCGCCGACGACCGAGCGGAAGATCCCGATGATCTTGAAGTGGTCCTCCGCATGGCCCTTGAGGTACTCCTGCCGGAACGCTTGGCCGACGCGCGGATGAGCGAGCATGAAGATGCCCGGCTTGGCCCCGTTGACCCCCGCCTGCCAGCTGCCTTCGGTGGAGACGACGTGGCCGCGCTTGTCGAGCTCGGCGGTCTGCTCGCCGTAGTACCAGACGTTGCCCCGGCTGTCCTGCGTGTACCAGTCGAGGGTGCGCTCGCGTAGGTGCCCCTTCAGGTACAGGCGGTCGCGGACGGTGATGCACCGAGCTCCGTCGATCTTTCGCACGCGGTGGGTGACGGTCACGACGTCGCGTGAGCGCAGGCCGTCCTTCTCGCCCGTGTACACGTAGCGCGTCCCCGGCCTGAGCGGGAACCACGGGTTCGTCACACGGGGGCTGAAGTCGCTTGCCGCGTGGTGGGGCGGCGCCGCTTGGCCCACGGCCAGCACGGCCGCCGAGGCCCCGGCCGCGGCGACGGCGGTGCCGATGAGTACGGGCGTTCTCATCTCTCTCCCTTCGTCGGTTCGCCCGCACCGTAGGAGGCGCGGATGAACAGGCGATGACCGACTGTCATCCGGCGTTCATCTTGCGTTCATCACAATGAGGGCCAATGAGAGTGCTGATCGTCGAGGACGAGCTGCGGATGGCGAGCCTCATCCACCGCGGGCTCGAGAACGAGGGTCTCGCGGCCGACGTGGCAGGGACGGGCGAGGATGCGCTGTGGAAGGCGGAGGCGCACCAGTACGACGCGGTCGTGCTCGACGTCATGCTGCCGGGCCTCGACGGGTTCGAGACGTGCCGGCGCCTCCGCGGGGCAGGCGTCTGGGCGCCGATCCTGATGCTGACGGCGCGTGATGCGGTCGAGGACCGTGTCGCGGGGCTCGACAGCGGCGCCGACGACTACCTCGTCAAACCGTTCGCGTTCGCCGAGCTGCTCGCCCGGCTGCGGGCGCTCACGCGGCGCGGCGAGCCGGAGCGGCCGGTGGTGGTGCAGGTGGGGGACCTCCGCCTCGATCCCGCAACGCGCGAGGTCTCGCGCGCGTCGAAGCCGATCGACCTGTCCGCGAAGGAGTTCGCGCTCCTCGAGACGTTCATGCGCCGGCCCGGCCAGGTGCTGTCCCGGCTGCGCCTGCTCGAGCACGCGTGGGACTTCGCCTACGAGAACCGCTCGAACGTGATCGACGTGTACGTGGGACGGCTGCGCCGCAAGCTCGGGAGCGACGCGATCGAGACCGTGCGGGGCGCCGGGTACCGGCTCCGGGCCGCCAAGGACACATGAGCCGGCTCCCGATCCGTTTGCGCATGACCGCCGCCTTCGCGCTCACGATGGCAGTGGTCCTGGCGGCATCCGGGCTCTTCCTCTACATCCGGCTCGGGGACCACCTCATGACGGCGCTCGACCACGATCTGCGCCTGCGCGCGCAAGACCTGGCCGCCGTCGTCAGCGATCCGCGCGCCTCGCTCTCGCTCGACACCTCGACCCGTCTGATCGAGCGCGGCGAGAGCTACGCGCAGCTCCTCTCGCCGGACGGGCGGGTGCTCGACGGCACCCGGCCGCTTGGCCGGAAGCCGCTTCTCGACGCTCGCCGGCTGGAGGCGGCCCGGCAGGCGCCGATCTACCTCGACAAGTCGTCCGTGCCCGGCCTGGACGAGTCCTCGCGCCTGCTGGCGACCGCGGTCGGGCCGCGCGTGCTCGTCGTGGGCGCGACGCTGCAGGACCGGGCAGAGACGCTTGGGAGCTTTCGCGACGAGCTCGTCATCGCCGGGCCCATCGCGCTCGTCCTCGCCTCCGGAATCGGGTACCTGCTCGCCGGGCTGTCGCTTCGGCAGGTGGAGCGGATGCGGCGGCGGGCTGCCGAGATCTCGGCGGAGACGGCGGACGAGCGCCTCCCCGTTCCGCCAACCGGCGACGAGATCCAGAGACTGGGGGAGACCCTCAACGAGATGCTCGACCGGCTCGAAGCCGCCCTCGAGCGTGAGCGCGAGTTCGTGGCCGACGCCGGTCACGAACTGCGGACGCCGCTCGCGCTCCTGCGCACGGAGCTGGAGCTCGCACTCAGGCAGACTGACTCGCCGGAAGAACTAAGGGAGGCCGTCTTCCGCTCCTCGCAGGAGGTGGAGCGGCTTTCGCAGCTGGCGGAAGACCTGCTGTTGATCGCGCGCTCGGACCGCGGGCGGCTGCCGCTGCGGAAGGAGAGCCTGGAGGTGGACGAGCTCTTCCGGTCCGTGTGCGCCCGCGTCCAGTGGCGGGCCGAGTCGGAGGGGAAGGCCGTGGAGGCGGGCGGGTCGGGCGGCCTTCGAGTGGTGGGCGACCGGCTCCGGCTCGAGCAGGCGCTCACGAATTTGGTGGACAACGCGCTCCGGTACGGGGGGGACCGGATCGAGCTCGCCGCAGCCATCGTGAACGGGGCCGTCGAGCTCCACGTGCGCGACAACGGCCCGGGCCTCCCGGACGGTTTCCAGGAACGCGCCTTCGAGCGCTTCGCGCGCGCCGACGCCGCCCGCAGCAGAGGCGGCGCGGGCCTCGGGCTCGCGATCGTGCGCCGGATCGCGGAGGCTCACGGCGGGACCGCAAACGCCGGCGCCCGCGATTCCGCGGGCGCCGATATCTGGATCTCGCTTCCGGCCTAGATCAGGGCACGTTGTTAGGGACATACGTAGGTGTCCCCAGCGGTCAGGAGTCTGCCGGCCGTCTCCCCCCGGCTGCGACCATCAAGGCCCGCGACAACGGAAGCCTGCGGCCCGCTGGCGCCTCAGTCGAGCGTGAAGGACCCGGTGGTGCAGTCCCAGGCTGTGAATCACATACGGCCCGAACGAGGCCGCAGTCGTGGGCGTGCGGCCCGCTGTCGGCTGCGCGGAGCCAAGTGCGGCGAGCCCATATGCGGCCGGCGCCTTGGTCAGTGAGCCGCCCGAGCCGCTCGCCCTGACGACGAGAACGGAGACGACCACCGCGACGAGAGATCCCGCTGTGACGATGAGCAAACGACGAAGCATCCTCCCACCCCCAAATGTTCGGATAGGTGGATTCCAGCTCGGCTGAGGAATACGCTGAGCGCGTGGATCCGCGGAGCGACACGCTCGTCTTCATCCCCGCCTGGAACGAGGAACAGAGCCTTCCCGCCGTCCTCGACGAGCTGCGTGGGGACTTGCCCGGTGCGGACCTCCTCGTCGTCGACGACGGCTCGTCCGACGGGACCGAGCGGGTCGCGCGGAAGGGTGGAGCGGAGGTCCTGTCCTTCGGCCGGAACCGCGGTTTGCCCGCGGCGGTCGCCGCCGGGTACGAGTACGCGGCGAAGCACGGCTACGCCTACTGCGGGCGCGTCGACGCCGACGGCCAGCATCCGGTCGCCGAGCTGCGCTCGCTGCTCGAGCTCGTCCGCTCGGAAGCGTGCGACGTGGCGGTGGGCTCACGCTTCGCAACCGAGTCGGGCAACGTGTTCTCACGCGAGCGGTATCGCTCGACCCCGGCGCGTCGCCTCGGGACGGGAGCGCTGCGGCGCTCCATGGGAGCCGTCCTCGGCCATCCTTTCCACGACGCCACGAGCGGGATGTACGCAACGCCCGGGCGCTTCCCGTGCTGGCCCGCCCCTACGCGAGCGGCGCACCGGAGGTCGAGGCCGTGCTGCGACTGGACGCCGAAGGCCTTCGCGTCAAGGAGGTCCCGGTGAAGATGCGCGAGCGCGCCAAGGGCGAGTCCAAGCTGCAGGGCAAGAAGGCGCTCGTCCTCGTGTTGACCGTGGCGGGAACCTTGATCGCGGCGAAGTATTTGCGCCAACGCCGTGGCTAGCGAAGCCCGCCAGCGGGTCGTCGCGGTCCTTGGCTACTCGAGCCGCAGAGGGCGAGGGCTGCATCCCATCTGCGCCGAGCGGCTGGCGCACGCCGAGCGACTCGCGGACGGGGCCGGCGCGGTCGTCCTCTCCGGCTGGGTGCGCCGGCGGGACGGCTTCGCCGAGGCCGAGCTGATGCGAGATGCGTGGGCCGGCCCGGACGTCCCGCTCGTCTGCGATCCCGACGCGCGCTGGACGGTGGGCAATGCGCTCAACGTCACGCGGAGCGCCCGCGCGCTCGGCGCTGACGAGCTCGTCGCGGTCACCTCCGGCTGGCACCAGCGGCGGGCGCTCATCCTTCTGCGCGCAGTGACGGGTGACGGCCTGCGCGTCTCGGTCGAGGCCGCGCCGGGAAGGCGCCGCCCCCTGCTGGCCGCGCGGGAGGCCGCCTGCTTCCTGCTCCTGCCGCTTCAGCTCGCCTGGGTGCGCCGCCACGAGCGGAGGGCGAACCTGCCCGCATGAAGCGGCCGTGGTTCATTCCGGCCGCGTTCATCTGGGGCCTGTTCGGGCTCGTGGCCGTGGAGATCGTGGTCACCTACGCGCGCGTGCCACCTGCTCAGCTCTACCACGTGACCGGAACCGGAGCGGCCGGCGGCTTCGGCCGCGCGCTCGTCTTCCTCAATTATCCCGTCGCGGTGGCCGCGCTGCCCCTGATCGCCCTCGCGGCCGATCGTCTCCGAGACAGGCCGGCCGCGGTGGCAGTTGCCATCGTTGCGGCCTGTGTGTGCGCGGTCGTCTTCTGGCCAGGCGTCGTCAAGGAATCCGATCTCGACCCGAGGCCGGTCAATGCGCTGCCGGCGGTCGGAGTGGGGCTCGCGCTCCTCCTCATGTGGGTATCGGGGCTCTTCCGCGTGCGCTCGCGCCTCCACCCGGGGGCCGTGGTCTTCGCGATCCTGCTCCTTCTGCTCGCGCTCCCCTGGATCGCGGCCGAGCTGGGCTTCTACCTCGACGGCGTCCCGCTCCTAGGCCGCATCTTTCTCACCGGCCGGCTCCACGACGGAACCGCGGCCGTCCATCACGGCCACCATCACGGAATGGACGGAATCCTGCTCGCGCTGAGCGCGCTTGCGACGGTCCCGCTCCTGCGGCAGGCGCGCCTGCGGCCAGTTCGGAGCGTCGTCGGGCTGTACGTGGCGCTGGAGCTCGTGTACGGCCTCGCCAACGTCGCCAACGACGCCTGGCGCGAGCAGGTCGTCAAGCGCGGGTGGGTGGACACCGCGATCCCGAGCGTCCTCAGGCCCTCGGTGAGCTTCGCCTGGCTCGGCATCGTCCTCGCCGCGGCCGCGGTCGCGACGGTCATTCTCGGGAATGTCCGTCTGTCGCGGACCCCTGCGCTCACACGCCATCTCCCGTGAAGCTCCAGGAAGGGGGAGCCCCAGGGGGAAACCACGTTTCCCTTCGGGGGAAGCGGCCGGCGGCTTTGCCGGTGGCCGCGGTCTCTTCAGTCGCCGATGTAGACCGGAGTCCCGACGTCGACCCGGTCGTACAGGTCGATGACGTCGGGGATCAGCATCCGAACGCAGCCGTGGGAGACGGCATGGCCGATCGACCACGTCTCCTCGGTGCCGTGGATGCCGGCTCCGTTGAAGAGCCCCATCCACCGCGCCTTGAGGGGATCGGACGGCCCGGGCGGGATGACCTGCCCTGCGAGTGAGCCGGCCCAGGCGCTGTTCGGCACGTGCCACCACGGGTCCACCTGCTTGTCCTCGACGTGGTAGATGCCTGCCGGCGTCTCGAGGCCGGCCTGGCCGACGGCGATGGGATAGCTCTTCACGAGCGTGAGGTGCTGGTAGACACGCAGCGTGAACGCGCCGCGGTCGATGGTCATGTAGGACGGGTACTTCCGCCGCAGCTTGCCGACCGTGACCTTCGGGTTGAGCACGTGTGTCGGCACGGAGATGAACCGATTGGAATGACGTGAGATGAGGGCCTGCCGGATCATCCGCCGGAGCCGCTGCGTCTCGACCGCTCTCCCGTAATGACCCCTCACGACCACCAGGCGGTCGTAGCTCGGCTCGACCCTCGCGTCCTTCGGCACGCGATCGAGCCGCTTCTCGAGCGTGTCCACGACATGACGGACGGCCGGCTGCGAATATCGGATCCGGTTCCGGATGCGGAGCTTCACGTGCCCGCCGGTGAGGTCGCGCCAGGCCCGCGGGCCGAACCAGCCTTGGCGGCTCGCCGCGAGCGCGTGCGCGATCAGGGCATTGAGGTCGATGGAGACTCGCGCCTGCTCGGGCGTGAGGACGAGACGCCCACCCTTGTAGCGCAGTACCACCGGCTTGTGGAGCGGATGGAAGGCGCGCTTCAGCTTTGCCCGCGCCGCCTGCGCGTCCAGGCCGCCGACCTTGATGGATCCCACGCGGATGCCCTTGGCGATCACGTCGCTCTGGCTGCGGTCGTAGCCGTAGGCCGCTGCGGCCAGCGCGAGCACGAGCACGACGACGCCGAGAACCCCGGCGACGATCCACTTGTGAGAACGAACCCAGGCCATCAGTCCCTTTTTACCTATCACAGCGGGCGGTCAACTACAGCATCTACGGTGCGGCGCCGCCTTGCGGTCCAGAGCCTAGAAGCCCTTGGCGAAGTTCAGAAGCGCCGGCCCGAAGATGACGATGAACATGGCGGGAAGGCGTGTATTTAGCTGCAGAGGATTTTGTCAAGGGTGGCGCCGTAATTGCCGTAACGCGCCGATCCGATCCGCGGGCAGGAACGTATCCGTTTGGTGCGAACAGCAGCCCAAAGCGACGGCAGTGCGCGCTTTCGCACACGGGGTCACGCATCATGAAGCGCAGAGCCCGTTATGGCTGACTGGCCGATGCTCGGCGCGCACTGCCCTCGCCTCGACCTATATCCGCAGGCAGGCCGAGTTTGACGCCTGGGCCCGCAGTTGTCAAATTGGCCTGCTCTTACCTCGAATGGAGCCGGTTTCCGTCATCACGCGAGCCCCAGTCATCATCCCGGCGGCAATCGCTGCGGCCGGTTGGGGTGGGGGAGGACACAAGGAATTCGAGATCGCCGTCAGCTGGCGGGGGAACCTCGCGCAGAAGGGCATGCATCCCTTCGTCGTCACGGCCACGATCCGTGCGCCGAGCCCCTCCGCACGGAATACGGTTCACTACTCCGGAATCGACTGCGGCGGGCGCTGGACCTATCTCGGGCGCGAGGACTCCGCCTATCGGTTCCGTGGAGGTCAGCACCCGCGGCAAGAGCGCGACGTGCTAGGGCGTCGGGACGGTCACGCTGATGCCGGCCGGAGACCGCCTTCGCTACGAGTTCCGCTGCGGCGGGATCGTGAGCCGCGGCATTCTCTCGCGCAGAGTCGGCCGGCAATCAACCCCGCCCAGTTCGGAGAGTGAGGATCAGCCGTTCGGGTTGATGATTCGGGTGATGTCCGGGTACGGATACAGCGCGAGGTGGAGCATGAGGATGACGAGCCCGGCGAGGATCACGTAGGCGACGAGCCACCCCAGCCAGGGTCCGAGCGAGTGCGGCCACGGCCGTGACTTGAGCCACTCCTCCAGGTTGGCCACGCTGCGAAACAGGGTCGGGAACGGTGGATCCTTGCCGAGCGCAAGGGCGACGAGGCTCGGGACAACGAGAAAGAGCACGGCGAGCGACCCGTACAGCACGTAGGCGGGCTGGTAGTGATGGGCGTCGTCCCACCACTCGGAAGCCGCCCACGTGCCGACGGCGACCGCCGCCAGGGCCACCACCGCCGCCCCGGCGAAGATGCCCGGCGCGTCTTCGTCGTCGAACTCCTTCGGGGTCTGATCGGCGGGGCCCCGGACCGTGAGCCGGCCACCGGGCGTGCGTGCCGGCTGCCCCTCACCGCCGCTCTCCTTCTCCGGCCGGAGGCGGAGCGTCGAGAAGATCACGAAGACCATGGCGGCGACGACGAGCAGCTCCACCCACGTGTGGTGGCGCTCGAGATGGCCGACCATCCCCGAGATGGTCGTGAAGGGAAGGGTGCGGCCCGCCGCCGCCGCGAGCTCGGGGACGGCGATGACGACGCCGGCGACCACCCAGACGAGGTAGCCCCACCTGCGCTCCGCCGCCATCGGCGTGGTTTACGGCTTCAACCGGCTGTTACAGGCGCTCCCTTGCCCGTGGCCCAGCGCCGGGAAGGGGGAGCCCGAGGGGGAAACCCGTTTCCCCTTCGCGTGAAGCAAACACCGGCTTTGCCGGTGGCCGCGGTCTCCCCGCTGTTACCACGAGCCGCACTGCTTCCACGAGAGCTTGCCTTCGGCCTTCGTGCCCCAGCTTCCGCTCTCCGTGCGCTCGCCCTTGAACGAGTCCTTCAGGGACTGCTTGCTGAAGTCCTTGGCATGCGGGCCTCCGAAGCTCCCGGTGGGTGTGATCACCGTGCCGTTGGTGTCGATGCCGATGAGCGTGAACGGTCCGGCGCCGGCCTTCGCGTACCCCTTCGAGTTGAAGCAGTCGAGGTCGGTCTCGAACCCCACCGTCCCGCTCAGCGGCCCCCACTTGCCGGTGACCTCGCCGGTGATCGTCCCGCCGTCCTTGGCCACGTCGCCGAACGGATCCACCTCGACTCCGCCTCCGACGCCGACGCCGATCTCGCCGCAGATCGAGTTCTTCCCGTCCTTGCGGCAGTACTGGATGCCGCCGCCCGGGCCGCCGAAGGCCGAGATCCCGAAACAGGCGAGCCCCGTGGGGTCCCGGTTGCTCTGCGGGTCGTTGCCCACGTAGGCGTACAAGTTCGTCGGGCTGCCGCGGAAGAAGATCGGGTCGCGGCCCATCCAGTGTCCCGATGCGGGGTCGTAGTCGCGGAAGCCGAAGCGGACCAGATGCGTCATGGGGTCGTCGAGCCCGCCGGCAAAGCCAAATGGGAGGTAGAACGTCGGCGCGCTGTCGCTCTTCACCGTGCCGAAGCTCGAATAGGAGACGCGCTTGACGACGTTCCCGCTCGAGTCCACGACGAGTCGCGGCGAGCCGACCTGGTCGGTGGCGACGTAGTAGCGCTTCGTGCCGCGATCCATGGCGAAGAGGAGGTCGTCCTCGTCGTAGTAGAGGGTGGTCGCCGTCCCGTTCGGCTCCAGGACTGCGGTGATCTTGAACGGATTGCCCGCGTCGCTGTACAGATAGCGCCACGTGTTGGTGCCGACCGTGCGGCTGACCCGCCGCCCGAGCATGTCGTACGCGTACGTGACCTGGCGCCCGCCCACGATCGCCTTCGCCAGTGTCCCGCTCACCGTGTACTTGAAGGTGTCCGCGCTGCGCTTGGCCAGATATCCGTCGTCGCTGTAGGTGTAGGTGACGCCGCCCAGCTTCGTCAGCCGGTCCTGGCTGTCGTACGCCGCCGTCGGCGACGTGCGATTTCCGTTCGGGTCATAGGCGAAGGTCTCGTTCGCCGCTCCGGATGCGCGGATGAGCTGCCCGTTCACGTCATAGGAGTAGTTGGTGGTCTCGATTGCGCCCCCGATCGTCTCGTCCTTCTTCACCACGCGGCCGACGCTGTCGTAGGTGAGGTCGAGCTTGTAGCGGTCCGCGGTCCCGGCCTTGAGCGTCTTCGACTTGACTCGCCCGAGCCCGTCGTAGGTGTAGCTCTCGGCCTGGACACTCCCGTTCGCGATCCTGCTCAGCGCTCCGTTGGGGCCTTCGCGCACGAAGGAGAAGGATCCGTACCTGGTCACGCGCCCGTCCTTGTCGTAGGCGAGGGCACGGTCGAGGACCGACCTCGTCCCGATGGTGAGCTTCTCGCGGATGGGGAGGAGGTCGGCGCCGTAGGTGACAGTGGACGTTCCGGTCGCGATTCCGGTGTACGTTAGGCCGGTCGGCAAGAAGCCGTCGTACGAGAAGGCGATCGCCTCGTTGGGATTCGCCGTTCCCACGCGGGTCATCTTCGTCGGCCGCTCGAGCGCCCCGCTCGAGGGGTACTCGTAGCTGTCGGTGAGCTCCGGCGTCGACGAGCCGGCGGGGATCCAGGTCGACTTCGTCTGGCGGCCGTCCGCGCGGTAGGCGAGCTTCTCGGCGCCGCCGCCCGGCGATGCCGACGTGACCATGGTCCCGTCCGCGTCGTAGGCCTTGTCGTAGAGACCGGCTGCTCCGGGCGGGCGGTACGTGTCCGGGTCGTGCGCCTTCGTCCAGGTGAACGCGTTCACCTGCCCCTTCGGGCTGACCACGGCGGTGAGGTCGCCCCCGCGTGCGTAGACGAAGCGGTACAGCTGGCCGCCCGGCAGCCGCTTGGAGACGAGCCGGTCTGCCGCGTCGTAGGTGAAGGTGGTCTCGCCGCCCTCGGCGTTGTCGATGGCGACCAGGCGGTTCAGCTCGTCGTAGGAGTACGTGAGGCTGAGCGCGCCCTGCTGCATCTTGGCCAGCCTGCCCTTGGGCGTGTACTGGAACGTGACGGGGGTCGTCCCGTCGTAGCCGCCGGCCTGAGGATCGAGGACGATGCTCTTGACTCGCCCGCGGGTGTCGAGGTTCACCTGGCGCTGCCGGGACTCGGCCGACTCGGAGTCGATCCTCCAGTCCGGCTGGCCGCTGTCCGGGTCGGGCGCCAAGGTCTCGGTCCTGAAGCTCTTCGCGTTTGCCGTGTCGGGGTCGAGCGTCATCGTGTCGGTGATCGACTGGACGCTGAGCGGGTTCTTGGGATCTTTGAGCCTGACGTCCCGGTTGAAGGACGTCTCCAGCCTGCGGCCGCCCGGCGTGATGACCTTCCGGCTCACGATCAGCGGCGCCCGCATACCCCAGCGCGGGTCCGGTCCCGTCTCGGTGGTCGTCCTCGTCCCGTCCGGAGCGACGACCGTCTGCGTCCCGTCGGTGTTGACGATCAGCGTGGTCGTCTCCCCGCTCGGTTTCGTGACCGAGCGCCGATGCTCGCCCGAGGGAAGCGCCTCGGTCTTGTACGTGGTCGTCCGTCCGAGCCCAGTGGTCACCTTGACGGTCAGGTCGGTGCCCGTCTCGGTCCTGGTGATGGTCTTGGCCTGCCCGTCCGGGTTCTCGTCGCGGACGAGCCGGCCGACCGCGTCGTACTGGAACTTGTGGATCCCGCCGTTCGGCTCGACCTCGCGCGTCATCAACCCTTCCGGCGTGTACGTGAACGAGGTCGTCTCGCCGGCAGGGTTGGTGACGGTGCCGAGATATCCGCGCGAGTTCGTCAGTAGCAACGTGCGCTGGCCGCCGGGGGCGACGATGGCGGATGGGAGTCCGGCGCCGTCGCGCTCGATGGTGGTGACGTTTCCGTCCGCGTCGGTGACGCGCACGAGCCGCCTGTTCGCGTCGTAGCCGAAGCGGTAGATCACCGACCCAGTCAGCGCGTCGAGCGTCTTCAGGTGGCGGCCGTCGCCGTCGAACTCGTACAGCTGGCTCCCGTCCTGGGAGGCGACGAAGATCGAGTCGGGCGAGAAGTTCGGGAGGGCCGGTGAGATCTTGCGGACGCTCGTTCGACCCTCGGTGAAGTACACCGTTCCGTCGCCGGAGATCTCGATCGAGTGGCTGTGGGTCGCGATCCGGCACAGGCGGAGCGCCGGTGCGTCCTCTTCGTACCAGCGGGCGCAGGGCTCGCGGTACTGCTCGCGCCGTCCTCCGGTGAAGGCGCTGACGATCCCGTCAACCGACACCTTGTAAAGGCGGTCGCCGACGTAGGGCTCACGGCCCCTGATGTAGACGGCTCCGTCCGGCGCGACCGCCACGTCCACCGGATCACCGACGGCCGCCGAGCGGGCGGGGCCTCCCAGGCCGCTCTCGCCCCCCTGAGCGCTTGCCGGCGAAGCGGCGGAGGATGCCGTCGGTTCCCACCCTCTGGACGAGGTGGTTGGTGGGATCGGCGATGTAGATGCTCCCGTCGGGGGCGACCGCGATCCCGTAGATGATGTTGAGCTGGGCGTCGCGCGCCGGGATCCCGGTGGTCAGGTCGTCGTCGCTCTTGTTCGTTCCGCCGCCGATGATGGTGCTGACGATCCCGTTCGGCGCGATCTTCCGGACGGTGTTGTGGTACCCGTTCGGCGACCCGTCGCGCTCGGCGAAGTAGATGCTGCCGTCAGGGCCGACCGTGAGCGACTGCGGGTCGACGAGCTTGGCGCTCGTGGCCGGGCCGCCGTCGCCGTTAGGCGGGTAGCGGTCGGCGTTCCAGTCGAAGCCCGCAACGCGTGTGATCACGCCGTTGGGAGCGATCTTGCAGATGAACCCGACCGGCCACCGCTTACCGTAGGCGGCCAGGTACAGGCTGCCGTCCGGGGCGGCGGCCATCGAGCTCACTGTCCCCAAGATCGCCTTGGTTGCCTGCCGCCCGTCGCACTGCGGGATGCCGTCCCAGGCGTAGTAGTCGTAGTCGCCGCCGACCCCCGCGTACTTGCGGATCTTCCCCTTGGGGTCGATCTTGAAGAGCCAGTCCTCGAAGTGGTCCCAGGTGTACATGCTCCCGTCGGGGCCGATGGCGAGCTCGCCCAGGTAGTTGAAGCGGGCATCCGAGGCGTCGATGTTGTCGCCGTTGAGGGTTGTCCCAAGCCCGGCGACCGTGCTCACGGTGGGGCCGATCACCTCGGAGCGCAGCTGCGAGCCGTCGCCGAGATGGACGACCTTCTCGAGCGGGTCGTAGGTGTGATGGGCGTTCAGCGTCCAGGAGCCCAACCCGTCGGTCCCGGCCGAGTCCCACGCGCCGAGCGGCCGGTCGACCGTCTCGGAGGTCCAGATGCCGCAGTAGAAGTGTCGCCGCTTCACCATGTCGTTCCACTCGTTGTACTTCTGCCAGTCGATGATGCGCCCCTGGACGACGTACGGGTTCCCGCCTGCCTTGTTCGCGCACGCGTACCGCCCGTCGTGGACCTGCGTGTTGTCGTCGGTGAACTGGGCGAAGCTCTGTTCCCACTCCTCGTTGCCCTCGTAGTAGACGAAGTCGTAGACGTAGTTGATGGTGATGGTGGCGACGGGTCGTCCCTGCACGGGGCGCCCGAACGCGTCCAGCCCATTCCATTCGAAGTGGTACGTCAGGTTCGGCGTCAGGTCGGGCAGGTCCGGGTCCCCGCCCCAGGTGGCCGGGTTGTCCCAGCGCTTGTTGATGGTCTGTCCCGCGACGGAGATGTTGAGCTCGGCGCCCTTGAGCTTGTTCGAGAGCGGCGCGCCCGTGATGGGGATGTCGATGATCTGATTCGCCTTCCAGCCGGGGACGCGGTCGCTCTGGTAGGTGAGGCTGAACGGCGTCCCGGTGACGGGAAGCTCCTCGCCCAGGGTCTGCTTTTCGCAGGCGATGAACGAGCCGCCCGCCTGCCGGCAGGGATCGTTCGGATCCTTCCACTCGAACTCCTTGAGCTTCGGCCTCTCGGCGTCCTTCGGAGGCCCGAACGGCCAGTTGTGGTCCCAGGGAGTGAAGTGGGTGATCTTGACCCGCCAGAGCTCCTTGCCCGGGTCGTAGAGATCGGCGAGCTGCTTGCGCTCCGCATCGGTGATCGGCATGTCCGGATCGACCTTGAGCGCGTCGCCGGTGTCGGGCACTCCGTCGCCGGTGACGTCCACGTCGGCGGAGCCTCCGGTCTCGGAGATGATCTTGATCACGATCCCGTTGTCGGAGGGCTTCCACATGCCCGCCTTCTCGTCGTAGTAGCCGGTGGGAACCGGGCTCCCGACCGGCGCGCCGATGAAGTTCTCGGTGTAGTTGACGAGCGGCTTGTCGAACTTGACCTGCGTCGCGTCGACCGCCTCGGCCTGGTCGACGGTGAAGTCGACCGCGTAGGTGAAGCCGGAGTTGTCCGGGAGCGCCCGCGGCATCGACTCGTCGCCGCCCTGCCCGACGGTGAACTCGGTCGCGCGCACCGTCATCTGGTCGAGCGGCTGCTGGCTCCCGTCGGGCAGGATCGCGGTGCCGTCCGTCCCCTTCGGGAAGAGGACGGTGGCCTTCCGCGCTCCGTCCGCGTCCGTCTCCGTGGAGCCCTGGGCGACCTCGTAGGCCTGCGTGGTCGAGTTGGGGTCGACCGTGGTCTTCTTCGTGTCCAGGCGGACGAGGGTGACGGGATCGATCTCGATCACGTCACGCCACCCGGTCGGAACCTCCGCCTGCGAGATGACGTACCCGGTCTTCTCGAAGACGAGGTCGAGCGGCTCGCCGCCGTTGACGACGATGTCGAAGCCGCCGTCGGCCTGCGTCGTCGTGTAGCCGTACTCCGGGTGGTTGCGCACGGTGACCTTCGTGCCGACGACGAATTTCTGGTCGACGTCGACGACCCAACCGCGGATGTCGATGACGCGGTTCGCTGAGATCGTGCCGGGAGCGACACCCTTCTGGACCGGCTTGGCACCCGAGTAGAGGAACTTGGTGGCGTCGAGGACCGAGGTCGAGGTGTCGACGGAGAGGGGCGGAGGGTCGTTCGGAAGGCTGGTGTTGATCGTCCACGTGCGCGAGTCGGGAGTCGCATCGACGTTGCCGGCGGCATCGGTCGCCTTCACCTGGAACGTGTGCGCGCCGCCCGGAACGCCGGTGAAGGTCTTCGGGCTCTCGCAGGAGGCGAAGGCGTTCGAGTCGAGCCGGCAGTGGAAGGTGGAGCCGCTCTCGCTCGCCTGGAACTCGAACGTGGGCGAGGTGTCGCCGCTCGGGTCGGGTGGGGCGCGGCCGTCGTCGATCTGCGTGTCCGGAGCGGTCTTGTCCACCCGCCACGGCGCGACGGCCGGCGTCGGGTCCCTCTTCCCGCTAAAGACGGCGCGGACGCTGAAGGCATGCTCGCCCTCGCTCAGGCCGCTGTAGGCCTTCGGGCTCGAACAGGCGTTGAAGGCGGCGCTGTCGAGCTTGCACTCGAAGGTCGAGCCGGCGCGGTTCGAGCTGAAGCGGAACGCCGCACTCGTGCTCCGGGTCGCTTCGGCCGGCTTGGCCGTGATCGTTGTGTCCGGGGCCCGGTCGATCGTCCAGGCGAACTGGGCGGGCGTCGGATCGACGTTCCCGGCGGCATCCTTCGCCCGCACCTGGAAGGTGTGGCCGGCATCGGCGAGGCCGGAGTAGCTCTTCGGGCTCGTGCAGGCCGAGAAGGAGGCGTTGTCGAGCCTGCACTCGAACTTTGCGCTCGTCGTGTCGGGCGCCGTCGCGGTGAACTGGAACTGGGCCGTCGTCTTGTCCGTGACCGCGCCGGGGTTGGAGGCGATCTTCGTGTCGGGAGCAGTCGCGTCGATCTGCCAGCTCCGGTAGGCGCCCACGGGATCCTGGTTCCCGCTCGGGTCGGTCGCCTGGACGCGGAAGCTGTGGTAGCCGTCCGCGAGGCCGGAATAGCTCTTCGGGCTCGTGCAAGGGCCCTGATTCGAGTAGTCCAGGTTGCACGTGAAGGTCGAGCCCGGCTCGCTGGACGAGAACGAGAACGTGGCCGTGCGGGTGTTGGCCCTGCTTCCGTTGGCCGGCCCGCCGGTGATCGTCGTCGTCGGCGGGTTCGTGTCCGGCGGGTTGGTGACGGAGAGGCCCGTCGACTTGCAGTTGTTCTTCTCCTTGCGCTCGCGGACCTTGCGCGTGTCGTCCGCGCAGGCGATCAGGAAGTAGTGGCCGCGCGCGGAAGTAGCCGGAACGCTGACGACCGCCGCGCCCTTGTTCTTCTTCTTCGGCCTCAGGGCCTTCACGCGGCGCTTCCCGCGCAGGCGGGTGTCCGAGGCGCCCTTGCGCTTGTCCGTGGAGAGGTAGTGGCGCATGACCGAGCGTCCCGCCTTGGCGGAACCCCGGTTCTTGACGGTGTCGCGGGCGAGCACGAAGCCGCCCGGCTGGACGGTCTGCAGGGAGAGGCTGAGCTTCGTGATCACGAGGTCTGGGCGCTTCTTCGCAGCGCCCGCAGCCCCCGATGTCGAGCCAGGCAGAAGGAACCCTGCGACGAGGGCGCCAACTGCGGCGACGCGAATTGTCAGACGCGCCGGCCGGAACGGCCGACGCCAAACCCACTTCATGATTGCGTTTCTCTCCTTCTCCTGATGGACCGGTGCCTGCTTCTACTGCATGGAGACTGCATTTCAAAGAGGATTGTTAGAGTTTCGGCCGGAAAAAGGTCGCAATTTACACCTTTTCTCGCGTGAAATCCGAACAGCCCTGCATATCGCGGCGACAGTAGCGCCGCCCCTGCCCGGGCGAAAGTGGGGATTTCCCTACAGTTTGCTCAGCGGGCGGAACCTACTCCGGTGCTCCCGCGCTCATCCAGCTCCGGAACAGCTGCACCTGCTCCTGGGGCCAGGCCCGGTCGCAGGGCATGGTGCCATCGGCCAGCCGCTCGTAGATGTCCTCGGCGTTCTCGCGGACGTCGTCGTACGAGGAAAGGTCGAAAACGAACGACGTTGCATCGACGTCCTCGGGCCGGAAGAGCGCACGGATGTCCCGCGTGAAGCCGGGCGGCTCGGCACCCACTCGCCGAACCGTACCGCTCGCGCCACGGTCGCGCCCCTGGAGCTGGGCGCGACCGTGGTAGAGATCAGCCGGCTCCTACCCCAGCAACGGATGGTCCATGCGCGAGGAGTGGCGGAACCCCGGAGGCGGGCCGAGGGAGCCCGGCCGCCCGTTGACGAAGGCGGTCACGTGCTCCTTGATTTCGGCCAGGATCGACTGCTCCTGTGACTTCGTCAGCCGCCCGGCCGAGACGGCGGCGTCGAGCCTCTTCTCGGCACCTGCGACAAGCGCCTGCACGAGACCGTCGGCGGACTTGCCGTGACTGCGCGCGACCTGGGCCAGCGTCTTTCCGGCCTGTAGCTGCTCACGCAGCTGGGCCTGCGTCACGCCGATGTAGGACGCGGAGGCGCTGAGCGGATCGACCCCTGCGTGGACGCCGAACGGCCCGAACTTGAAGTCGAGCCGCGGTCCTCCGAAGGGGCCGGGCGGGCCGAGGAAGGGCGGGAACGGCCCGGACCGGATCCGAGCCTTGATGGCGTCGGCTTCCTTCTTGGTCAGTCGGCCTGCGGCGACTGCAGCGTCGATCCGGTCCGCGAGCGCGCTCTTGAACGCCTCGCTCAGGGCCTTGGGTGTCACACCAAGCCGCTTCGCGGCGTCGTTCAGGACCGCCTGGCTCTCCTGCTTCGGCGAACCCGACTGCGTGGCGGCAATGGCTCCTCCCGCGCCGGCGGCGGCGACACTTACGCCGAGCGCCGCAGCGAGCTTGATCTTGGTGCTTCGGTTCATCTCGTCCCTCCTTTGTCGGTTGCGAGACCAGCCAACCACGGCGGTTTGAGAAGGGCCTAATTCCGTGGTAAGAAGTGCTTAAGAAGGCTCAGGCGCGCGGCCGTTGAGGCGCAGGATCATCCGCGTGCCACCGCCCTCGGCCCGCTCTGCGACGACCGTGCCTCCGTGCGCCTCGGCGACCTGCTTGACGATCGCGAGCCCCAGGCCGGAGCCCGGCATGCCGCGGGCGGAGGGTGCCCGGTAGAAGCGGTCGAAGACGTAGGGGAGATCCTTGTCGTCGATGCCCGGCCCGTGGTCGCGGACCGTCACTTCTCCCCGTCGAACGCTGATCTCGACCTCTCCGCCTGGAGGGCTCCATTTCGCGGCGTTGTCGAGCAGGTTTCCAACCGCGCGCTCGATCGTCCGCGGGACGCCGTGAACGAGCGACTCCTGCAGGTCGGCGGTGAAGACGAGCCCCGAGCGAGCGCGCCGAGCCCGCTCGATCTCCTGCTCGGCGACGAGGTCGAGGCGGACGTCCTCCGACTCCGCGGGGTGCTGCTCGCCGTGCGCGAGCTCGATCAGGCCTGCGACCAGCGCCGTCATCTCGTCCAGCTGTTGCACCACGTCTTTCAGGAGCCGTTCGCGCTCGGCCGGCGGGAGCCGGTCCTCCTTGCTCAGGACCTCGATATTCGTCCGCAAGCTCGTCAACGGCGTGCGGAGCTCGTGCGATGCGTCGGCGACGAGCTGGCGCTGAGCGTTGGTCGAAACCTCGAGCGCGGCCAGCATGGTGTTGAAGCTCGATGCAAGGCGGCCCAGCTCGTCGCGCCCCGGTGTGGAGATCCGCGTCGAGAGGTCGCCCGTCTCGGTCACAGACTCGGCGACGTTGGTCAGCTTCCGAACCGGCGCGAGAGCGGCCCGCGAGACGGCGAGGCCGAGACCGGCCGCGACTGCGATTCCCCCGGCGGCGACGAGGAGCAGGAGGAGGGTGATGCGGCCAAGCGTGTGCTGGACGCTTCCGAGCGGCTGGCTGACTTGCAGCGCGACGCGCGGCCCGTACGGGACCGTGAGCACGCGCTCCTTCTCGTCGTTGACGACCGCGTCGGTGAAGAACGCGCCGTCCTCTCCGCGGGCAACCTCGAGCGTCCGGGGAGTGACGGGGATTGCAACGTCGAGGAACGAGCGGAACGTGTTGCCGTCCGCGCGTACGGCCTGAATGTAGCCCCCCTCTCCCAGGACATCCGGAGGAATCTCGAGAAAGGGCCGCCCGTCCGGCATCCGGCTTACGTGGATCGGCCGGCTCGAAACGAGCGCAGCGCGGTTCTGGAGGCTGCTGTCCACCTGCCCGTACAGCTGGTCGCGGACGACGAGCCAGACGACGGCCGAGGCGACGAGGACGGCGAGCGCGACGGCAGCAGCCGCGACGAGCGTCAACCGGGCCTTGAAACTCATGGCTCGCGCAGCGCGTAGCCCACGCCGCGCATGGTCTGGATCAGCCGTGGCCGCCCGCCGGCCTCGGTCTTTCGGCGCAGGTAGCCGATGTAGACGTCGAGCGAGTTCGAGCCGTAGCCGAAGTCATAGCCCCAGACGCGCTCGAAGATGATGGAGCGGGTGAGAACCTGGCGCGGGTTGAGCATGAACAGCCCGAGCAGCGAGAACTCGGTTCGAGTCAGCTCGATCGGCTCGCCGGCGCGCGACACCTCTCGCGTGGCCGGGTTCATCTCGAGGTCGGCGAAGCGAAGGACCTCGCCCGTGCCGTTGCCGCCGCGGCGAAGGAGCGCCCGGAGCCTCGCGTGGAGCTCCTCGAGGGCGAACGGCTTGACGAGATAGTCGTCCGCTCCGGCATCGAGGCCGGAGACCCTGTCGTCCACCGCTGCGCGGGCCGTGAGCATCAGGATCGGGACCGAGCTTCCACCGCGGCGCAGCCGCCGCGCCACCTCGAGGCCGTCCACCTCCGGCATCAGGACGTCGAGCACGATCGCATCCGGCTCCGACGCGTGAGAACGGAGACGATCGAGCGCCTCGGCGCCGTTCGAGGCGAGCTCGACGTCGTAGCCCTCGAGCTGGAGCGCCCGCCTGAGCGACTCGCGAACGGCCGCTTCGTCGTCGACAACCAGGATCTTCACGCGTCTATTGTGCGGGCTGAACCTGAGAGGAGCGTAAAAAGCAGGGCCGAAAAGGGGGGCCGCCGCCCCGAAGGGCGGCGGCGATGGGTCAGGGGAGAAAGGAGTGGCCGGCGATCAGACGACCCGGCCGCATTGCACTGTGCGTCCAATGGTCGCAGTGCTTCCTAAGAGCGGACTAAGAGGCCGTTAAGAAGTTGATGAGGACTCGCCCGGCCGATCGGCCGGGGTTTCTTATCGATCTCTTAGCCTTCCCTCAGCGGGTTCTTACCCGGATTCGCTCTACTTCACGTGATGACTCGTTCGAGAAAGCCGCTCGTCGTCGCCGTGCTGGCGGCCGCGCTTGCCGGCGCCGGAGCCGGGGCCGGCATCTACGCCGCCCTCAACTCCTCGGAGAGCACCATCGTGCGCCAGGTGCAGGTGGCCGGGCCGGCGCAGCCGATTTCCGAGAACGGCCTCTCCGTCAATCAGATCTATCGGGGCGCGTACCGGGGCGTGGTGGAGATCACGGTCGTCGGTGCCGAGGGGCGGGCCGAGGGCTCCGGGTTCGTCTACGACCAGCAGGGCCACGTGCTGACGAACCAGCACGTGGTCGACAGCGGCGGCTCGATCTCGGTGCGGTTCTGGAACGGCGCGAGTCGCAAGGCCACGCTGGTGGGAAGCGATCCCTCGACCGACGTCGCTGTCGTCAAGGTCGACGGGGCCACTTCGCTGCTGCACCCGTTGCTGCTCGGCAACTCCTCGAAGATGCAAGTCGGCGACGACGTGGTTGCGATCGGGAGCCCCTTCGGGCTCGAGGAGACGGTGACGCGGGGAATCGTGAGCGCGCTCCACCGCCAGATGACCTCTCCGAACGGCTTTTCCATCGACGACTCCATTCAGACCGACGCCGCCATCAACCACGGCAACTCCGGCGGCCCGCTTCTGAACGGGGGCGGCGAGGTGATCGGGATCAACTCCCAGATCGCCGGCGGCTCGGGCGGAAACGAAGGGGTTGGCTTCGCCGTCCCCTCGAACACTGTGCGCTCGGTCGCATCCCAGCTGATCTCGAGCGGCCAGGCGAAGCACGCCTACCTGGGTGTGAGCATGGAGACCATCCCCGCCGACGTTGCGCCGAGGCTCCACATGCCGGCGGGAGTCGAGGTGGCGCAAGTGCGCGACCCCGACACGCCCGCGGGCAAGGCCGGGCTCCGCGGCGCGAACGGGCAGACGGTCGTCGCCGGCCAGCCGTACTCGACCGGCGGCGACGTGATCACCGCGGTCGACGGCAAGCCCGTCCACACGACGGACGAGCTCGGTCGGGCCATCGCGAGCAAGCAGCCCGGGGACCAGGTCGTGATCACGTACGTTCGCGCCGGCAGGACCTTCCACGTCAAGGTCACGCTCGCGAACCGGCCCTCCTAGCGAACCGGCAGCGGCAGTCGGCGCAGGTGCCGGTGACCTCCACCGTGTGACCTGAGACGGTGAAGCCATGGGTCGCGGCGAGGCCGTCGAGCCACTCGTCGAGCTCGCAGTCGCCGAGCTCCACGACCCGGTGGCACTGCGAGCAGACGAGATGGTGGTGGTGGCCCTCGCCGCAGAGCCGGTAGCAAGTTTCGCGCGGCCGGTGGCTGAGCTCGTCGACGACGCCTCTCTTGGCGAGCGCGGCCAGCGTGCGGTAGACGGTCGCCAGGCCGATCCGCTCGCCGCTCTGCCGCAGCGTTCCGTGGATCTGCTGGGCGGTCGCGTCGTCGGGCTCCTCGGTGAGCGCCGAGAGGACTGCCACACGCTGGCGCGTGGGGCGGAGGCCGTGGGCTCGGAGAAGCTCTGCCGGATCCTGCGTGCTCATTCCGTCTAGGATAGCTTCTGATGGGAATGAGAATCATTCTCATACTGGCGATGGCGGCGTGCTGTTTGGCGCTCGCCGCCTGCGGCGGCCGCAGCGCCGGCGGCAAGGAGCGAGTCGTCGCCGGCTTCTACCCGCTTGCCTTTGCGGCGCAGGAGCTCGGAGGCAGACACGTCGAGGTGGAGAACCTCACTCCCGCCGGCGCGGAGCCGCACGACATCGAGGTTTCGCCCCGGGACGTCGAGGCGGTTCGCTCCGCCGACCTCGTCCTCCTGCTGGGGCGCGGCTTCCAGCCGCAGCTGGAGCGGGCCGCGGGCTCCGGAAATGAGGTGCTGCATCTGCTCGACACTCCCGGACTCGCCGTCCATGGCGATGACGACCCGCACGTCTGGCTGGATCCGGTCCGGTACGCGCTCATCGTCAAGAGGATCGGGGAAGCCCTCCATGCGAAGGCCGCTGCCGCGCGTCTCGACCAACGGCTGCGCCGGCTCGAGGGGCAGTACCGTCGCGGCCTCGCACATTGCGCGCGCCAAGAGATCGTGACGAGCCACGAGGCCTTCGCCTACCTGGCGCGGCGGTACGGGCTCGAACAGGTCGCCATCACCGGCCTCAGCCCCGAGGCGGAGCCGACCCCGCAGCGGCTCGCCGATGTGATCCAGGCGGTGCGCAACACGCATGCGACGACCGTCTTCTCCGAGCGGCTCGTCTCGCCGCGGGTCGCGGAGACTGTCGCGCGCGAGACAGGCGTTCGGACTGCGGTTCTCGACCCGATCGAGGGCCTGACTCCCGATGAGGAGACCCGCGGGGAGGACTACTTCTCGCTCATGCGCGCAAACCTGACCGCGGTCAGAAAGGGGCTTGGATGCCGCTAGCGGTCGAACTCCGGGGCGTCTCCTTCGCCTATCCGGGCGGACCGGAGGTGCTGCGCGACGTCGACCTCGCGGTCGAAGAGGGAGAGTTCGTGGCCATCGCGGGGCCGAACGGAGGCGGCAAGACGACGCTGCTTCGGCTCGGGCTCGGCCTCGAGCGCCCGACGCGCGGGGAGGTGAGGCTGTTCGGGGAGCCCGCCGGCCGCGTCCGTGGGCAGGCCCGGATCGGCTACCTGGCCCAGCGCGCCCAGCTCGGCATCGACGCTCCGGTGAGCGTCCGCGAGGTCGTCGCCGCCGGACGGGTGCCCCGGACGGGGCTCTTCGGCTTCTTCGACAGCGACGACCGTGAGGCCGTGAACGAAGCGATCGAGAGGGTCGGGCTGGCCGACCGTGCGGGCATGCCGCTCGAGAGGCTCTCGGGAGGACAGCAGCAGCGGGCCTTCATCGCCAAGGCGCTGGCGTCCCGTCCCGACCTGATCGTCCTCGACGAGCCGACTGCGGGAGTGGACGCGGATGCCCAGGAGGCATTCGCCTCCCTGCTCGAGCGTCTCCACAGCGAGCTCGGAGTCACCATCCTGTTCGTCTCGCACGAGTTCGGGGCGGTGGAGCGGTTCGTGGAGCGGCTCGTGCTCGTTCGCGGCGAGATCGTCTTCGACGGGCCGCCCGGCGCGCTCCCCGATCCGTGGCACGACCCTTCCCATGTCCATCTTTGACGCCGACTTCATGCGGCTCGCCTTCGCGACCGGAGCGGTCGTGGGCGTGCTCGCGCCGGCGGTCGGGTTCTTTCTCGTGCAGCGGCGGATGAGCCTGATCGGCGACGGGGTCGGCCACGTCGCCTTTGCCGGGGTCGCCGCCGGGTACCTCCTCGGCTTCTCTCCGGTGGCCACGGCCCTCGGCGCCTCCGTGGCGGGAGCAGTCACAGTCGAGTGGCTCCGCTCGCGGCGGCCGGCTGCCGGCGACCAGGCGCTGGCGCTCGTCTTCTACACGGGGATCGCACTCGGAGTCGTCCTGATCTCCGCGGCGGGAGCGCTCAACGCGAACCTGTTCGCATTTCTGTTCGGCTCGATCCTGACCGTGACGAACGGCGACCTCGTGCTCGTGGGCGTGCTCGGGGCGGTGGGACTGGCAGTCGTGGCGATCTTCTACCGCGCGCTGGTGGCGGTGTCGCTGGACGAGGAGGGAGCGCGTGTGAGCGGCGTCCCGGTCGCGTTCCTCAACGTGACGCTTGCGGCGCTCACCGGTCTCACCATCGGGATCTCGATGCGGACGGTCGGGATCCTCCTGATCGCGGCGCTGATGGTGCTGCCCGTCATCGCGGCGTCGCGGGTCGCGTGGAACGTGCGCTCGACGATCCTCCTGTCGTGCGCCCTCGGGGTGGCCTCCGTCTTCGCCGGGCTGACGATCTCGTATTACGCCGACCTCGCCCCCGGGGGAGCGATCGTGCTCGTCGCGGCGGGGACGGTCGTGCTTGCGAGCGCCGCCCGCATGGTGCGGTCATAGCGGGAACTCGGCGCCGGCCCCTGCCAGATTTGGGCATTAAAACCCTGCATCTGTAGGGTTCGGGCCTTGTACGGCGAACCCGAAACGCCCGTGCGGACCCACCGGACGACAGCCCGGCTGCTCGCAGTTGCGCTCGTGCTCGGCCTGCCGGCCGGCCTGGCCGCCGCGTACCCGGGCTCGGGCCACGGGATGCCGCCGGGCAAGAAAGGCGCGCCTCCGCCCGCGACCAAGTCGATCGGCCGCCGCGCCGTGTCGATCGCGAAGCGCTACCTCGGCGTTCCGTACAAGTGGGGAGGGTCCACGCCGAAGGAGGGCTTCGACTGCTCCGGGTTCACGATGTACGTGTACGCGCAGCTTGGGATCCAGCTCCTGCACTACACAGGAGATCAGTGGCACCAGGGCTACCGCGTCCCGCGGAATCAGTTGCGCAAGGGAGACCTCGTCTTCTTCCACCGCAGCAGCGACGGACCGCAGCACGAGGGACTGTACGTCGGGAAGGGCAGGTTCATCCATGCGCCGCACAAGGGCGACCTCGTGAAGATCTCGAAGCTGTCGGATCCCAATTACAAGCGCTCGTACGTCGGAGCGATCCGGCCGTACGGCTACGGGCCGCGGATCGTCTTCCCGGTCCTCGGTCGCTCCCAGTACACGAACGATTTCCGCGCCGCGAAGGCCAAGATCCCTCACGAGGGGATCAGGATCATAGGCGCGCGCGAGTCGCTCGTGCTCGCGACCGAGGCAGGGATGATCAAGTTCTGGAGGAGCAATCGCGCCGCGGGCTGCATGCTCTTCCTGTACGGCAAGAGCCGCACGACGTACGTCTACAAGCACCTGAACAACGACGTGTCCGACGAAAACGACAACGCCGGAGGGTGCACATCCGGGATCGCCTACGCGCCCGGCCTCAAGTCAGGCTCGATGGTGAGGGCCGGGGAGCTCGTCGGCTTTCTGGGAGACTCGGGCGACGCCAACGGCGTCCATCCCTACCTCGACTTCGAGCTGCATCCCTTCCGCGGATCCGCGGTCAACCCGTACCCGTACCTGAACCGCGGCCAGCGGCTCCTCTTCGCCGCCGCGCGCGGCGGGCGGTTCGAGCTCACATTGCGAGGGAGGCTCGTGTCGGCGCAGGAGGTCGATCCCACGTCGGCTGTGGTCAAGCTGAAGGTCTCCAGGATCCGCGTCTCTCCCGGGGGCTACAAGCTGCCCGGCATGAAGCGCACGCTGATCGTCGACGTCACCGACGAGACGGTGCTCGAGCAGCAGCTGCGCACGCAGGACCGCATCCTGATCACGCTCGCGCATCTGATCCGCGTGGCAAAGGGCCGTCCGCTGCTCGTGCGGACGGAACCGAAGCGGCGGAGCTTCGACGCGCAGGCCGGCAAGGTCCCCTTCGGAGCCGCGCGCGTCCTGCTTCTCCCGAGTTCCTAGGCGCCGCTGAAAGGGCGCACGGCGCCCACGTACCCGAGCCCGTAGTGCGGGTCGGACAGGCTGGAGATCTTCACCATGTCGCCGGTGTGAGGAGCCTGGATGAAGCGGCCGTGGCCGATGTACAGGCCCTCGTGGCCCGGGACGCCTTCCGAGTTGGGGAAGAAGAACACGATGTCGCCCGGCTGGAGGTGCGAGCGGGCCACCGGCATCCCCTCGTGGATCTGGGAGCCGGTGTAGTGCGTCAACCGGATTCCGAGCTGGGCGTAGACGTACATCACCAGGCCCGAGCAGTCGAATCCGGTGGCAGGGCTCGCTCCTCCCCACAGATACGGGACGCCGAGGTAGCGCGCCGCGAGGGTGACGGCCTGCCGCCCCATGGGGCCGCTCGTGAAGAAGGGCACGGGAGACGGGCGCGCGAAGGAAGCCGTGCCGCCGGTGAAGCCGAGGACCGCGAGCGGTGACGCACCGTGCGTCGCCGCGAGCTTCGTCGGGCGCGCGTCGACAGGAAGCCCGACCAGAATCTGCGAGCCGGCCGGAAGGTTGTAGTCGGCAGCGCCGAGCGAGAGCCGGAGCCCGACCAGCCCGACGCCGCGACCACCCGCAACCGCCGCCTGCGAGGTGATCAGGTAGTCGGTGCGGCTCAGGGGGATCAGCCGGTTGATCCGGGACTCCACCGCGCGACCGTTCACGTACAGGCCGGCGACGCGCACCGCGCGCCCGTGCCGGGGCACGAACATGCGCACCGCCTGGATCCGCCCCCGGAGCAGCGAGATGTCGCGAAGCAGCACGCCGGATCGCTTCACCGACGCGCGTCCCACGTGGACGATCGCGCCGTTCGCCGGATAGTCGAAGGCGCGGTCCTGGGCGCTGGCGAGCACCTTCCCGTCGGGCCGGAGCACCTGCACCGGGGACGAGGCCGAGACGGCGACTGGAGCGAGCACGAGCGCGGCCACGGCCGCCGCAAAGAGCACCCGAACCATGCTAGGAGGATAGATGAGGATTCCGCGGGACGCCGCTGCGCAACTACGCTCCGGGGCATGGAGACCGAGGAGGCCTTCGACTTCGACGAATGCGTTCAGCAGGCGCTCGACTCGCTTCCGGACGATCTGAGCGCGTTCATGTCGAACGTCGCCGTCGTCGTCGAGGAGGAGCCGCCTCCCGGCATGCCCCTGCTCGGCCTCTACCAGGGCTATCCGCTCACGGCGCGCACGAGCGGGTACTCAGGCGTCACGCCGGACAAGATCACCATCTACCGCGGTCCGCTCGAGCGCGGATGGGGGCACGATCCTGAAGGGTTGCGGCTGCAGATCAGGCGGGTTGTCTTGCACGAGATCGCGCACCACTTCGGCATCAGCGACGAGCGGCTGGAGGAGCTGGACCGCTACTAGCCCGAGACCGCGGCCACCCGGCAAAGCCGTGCAACCGCTTACCCCAAGGGGAAACGGAGTTTCCCCCTCGGGGCTCCCCCTTCCTGGGGGAGACGCGATCCGACCTGAGGAGTCGCACTCATGATCCGGGCGCGGCGACACACGGCTACTTGAGGATGTTGACCGCGCGCGCGGCCACGAGCAGCACGGTGAGCGAGGAGGTCGACGCCTCGATCAGCATCAGCACCTTCGCCCGCCGGGTCAGGGGCATTGCGTCCGTGGGGCTGAAGGCGATCGAGTTCGTGAACGAGACGTACAGGTAGTCGATCAGGTGCGAACGCCAGTGGGCGACCTTCTCCTTCGAAGGAAAGTCCCAATCGGGAGTGGGTGGATCGGCTTCCTGGCGGCGAACCGGTCCGCCGCCGTCGAGCTCCCAGAACCACAGCCCGAACGCGATCACGTTCGTCGTCCACACGACAATGCCCTTGAGCAGCAGCTGCCGTCCGCTCGTCTCGTGGGCGCTCGCAATCGATCCGATTAGCGCGACGACCGCAAGGCCGTTGGCCAGGCTCACCAGCCCGATCAGGGCCAGTGAGGCTTCGCGGCGAAGGCCCCGCCCCTCGAGGCGCTTGCGGGGCCGGTCCCACGCGAGCGCGATCAGAAGGCAGAGCTCCGGCACCGCCGGGATTAGCCAGATCCACCAGGGCAGGCTCCACAAGTCCCAGCCCTGCTCGAGGCTGATCATCGCCAGCAGGACCTGGAGCGCGATCACGAGGGCGACGACAGGGGCCGCTTCCCAGCGGGACTCGAGCGCTTCCTCGCGCAGCTCCGAGCTCATCGGGGGATTGTGGACTGTCAGGAGGCCGCGTAACGCCGCTTCGGTCCGCGAGACTATTCAGTGAGCGAAACGAAGGAGACGAAGTGCAGAAGGTTCAGAAGAACGAGCAGGAGTGGCGCTCGGAGCTGACGCCCGAGCAGTACCACGTTCTGCGCGAGAAGGGAACCGAGGCTCCCTTCACCGGGGAGCACGACCACGTCTTCGAGCCGGGGACATACCGCTGCGCCGGCTGCGGAGCGGAGCTGTTCGAGGCGGACACGAAGTACGACTCGGGCTGCGGCTGGCCCGCGTTCTACTCGGCGAAGGGCGACGCAGTCGAGGAGGAGACCGACGTCAGCCACGGCATGGTCCGAACGGAAGTGCTGTGCGCAAGCTGCGGCGGGCACCTGGGCCACGTGTTCCCGGACGGCCCGGCCCCGACCGGCCAGCGATACTGCGTCAACTCAGCAGCCCTGAAGCTGGAGGAGGAGTGATGGAGCGCAAGGCGACGTTCGCAGCAGGCTGCTTCTGGGGCGTCGAGGCCGCTTTTCGCCAGATCGACGGCGTGACAGCGACCGAGGTCGGCTACGCGGGGGGCCACACCGACAATCCGACATACGAGGAGGTCTGCTCGCACACCACCGGCCATGCCGAGGTCGTCCAGGTCACCTACGACCCCGACCGGGTCTCGTACGAGCAGCTGCTCGACGTCTTCTGGGGGAAGCACGATCCGACGCAGCTCAACCGGCAGGGCTGGGACATCGGCGACCAGTACCGCTCGGTCATCTTCTTCCACGACGAGGAGCAGCGCGCGGCGGCCGAGCGCTCCAAGGCGGAGCTCAACGCCTCCGGGCGGTATCGGAAGCCAATCGTCACCCAGATCGAGCAGGCGCCGACCTTCTACCCCGCGGAGGACTACCACCAGCGCTATCTAGAGAAGCAGGGGCGCGCCAGCTGCACCGCGGCCCTTCAGGCAGCGGTGTCCTGACAGAATCGAGGGCGTGATCGGTCACGCCCTCGCTTTCCTCGCGGTCTCGGCCATCGTGATCGTCACACCGGGCCAGGACACCGCGCTGACGATCCGCAACACGCTCCTCGGCGGACGCCGGAGCGGCGTGCTGACGGCGTGGGGCGTTGCGACAGGTCAGGCGGCGTGGACCTTTGCGGCGAGCCTCGGCCTCGCGGCCTTGCTCAGCGCCTCCGAGCCCGCGTTCCTCGCGGTGAAGCTCGCCGGCGCCGCGTATCTCGTCTTCCTCGGCTTGCAGACGCTGTGGCGGGCGCTGCGCGGGCGGAGTGAAGAGCGAGAGGTCGTCGCTCGCACTTACTCGCCGGGGGCCGCATACCGCCAGGGGCTGATCAGCAACCTCGGGAACCCGAAGATGGCGGTGTTCTTCACCAGCCTCCTCCCGCAGTTCGGGGGTGGCACGTTCTGGACCCTGCTCCCGCTCGGGCTCGTGTTCTGCTCGATGACGCTGGTCTGGCTGAGCGCGTATGCGTTCGCAGTCGCGAGGGCCGGCGACCTCCTCCGCCGGACGCGGATCAGGCGCGCGCTCGACGCGGTCATGGGCACCGTCCTCGTCGGCCTCGGGATCCGGCTCGCAGCGGAGCGCTAGGGAGTGGCGAGGATCGTGGCCAGATAGGCCAGGACGTCCTTCTCCTGCCGGCCCTTCACGAGGCCCGCAGGCATGGTCGTGCCGCCTTTGTCGATCTGGGCCTTTGCCTGTGCGAGGGTCATCTGGAGGCCGGCGAGCTTGGGGCCGACGCCTCCACCGGCGCCGGCCCGTCCGTGGCACGAAGCGCACTTCTGGGAGAAGACGGTGTCGCCCCGGTAGGGATCGCCGAGCGCTACGTTGCCGGCCACCTTGGGCACGCCGGGCTTCGCGAAGTGCAGCTCGGCGAGGGCGAAGGCCGCACCGGAGAAGACTGCGAACAGGACGAGAGGAATCACTACGAGGCGGACAAGGCGGCCGCGCTCTTCCACACCACGATCCTAACGACCTGACCTTCGAGTCGAATCACTGGAGCCGGCCCTCGGTCGGCTCGCGTCTGGCCAAGGAAGGGGGAGCCCCGAGAGAAAACAGGCGTGCGGAGGGCCAGGCCCTCCTCCGCCTGTTTCTCAAAGCCGAATGACGCGCCGTGCCGCCTCTTTGAGCGGGTGAGTGAGCCGCGGTCTCCAAACCGGTTAGGCTCGCGAGGAAATGCTCGCGAGCGTCTCATCGACGTACAGCGACATCCTGACGTCGGTCTTCTCGACGACGATCGCCGCGAAGGCTTGGCTCGCTACGGGGGCCGGCGTGCTCGCGATCGTGCAGGTCTCGACCGGGGCGCGCATCTTCGGGAAGATCCAGCACCTGGTCCCCATCTCTCCTCCGCATGTGAACCGCGTCCATCGCTGGTCGGGCCGGCTTGCCGTACTTGTGACGCTGCCGATCGCCTTCCACTGCATCTTCATCCTCGGCTTCCAGACATACGACGCACGCGTCCTCGCCCACTCGATCGTGGGCTCGTTCGTCTATGGCGTCATCGCGGTCAAGGTCTTCTTCGTCCACGACCGCGACCACCCGCGCTGGACGCTGCCGCTCGTGGGAGGAGCGCTGTTCGCCGTCATAGCGACGCTATGGATGACCTCGAGCCTCTGGTATTTCACGCAAGTGAATTTCGGTTTCTGAGGCGGTCTAGCGAACGAGCTTCCCGTTGGGCCTCACCACGAGCCACTTCCCGCCGAACTCGAACACGTTCTGGCAGGAAACCTGGCCGCGGCTCGTGTCGCCCACGTAGTAGTACAGCGGGCGGCCGTTGTACGTGATCTGGCGCCGGCCGTCCTTGCGGCGCACCGTGCCGATCAACTTGCGCCGGACGCCCTTCCCCGCGCGCAGCGGGCGGCCCTTCTTGAAGTAGACGGGCCACGCCGACGCGCACTCGCCGTAGCAGCGGCTCTTACCGCCGCGCCGGTCGCGGGTGAACGCGTACAGAACGAAGCCCCTTTCGTCGAAGAGGATCTTCCCGTACGAGGAGTTGCGGGCGGTCAAGGTCTTTCCGGATCGCTCCGCGGAGGCGGAGCCGCCGGACGCGGCGATTCCGGAGAGGACGACCGCGACGAGAGCTGCGATAGTCGTCTTCATGTCGATTCTGTCTCGGTGTGACGCGAGACGTTACAGCGCCACTTCGGCGGCGTTTTCGATCTCGACCGGCTCGACCGGATCGGCGAGCTCGAACCCGAACACCTTCGAGAAGAAGTACACGGTCGCTTCGTGCGCGCGGCGGATGTTCTCCTCTTTGCGGAACCCGTGGCCCTCGCCCTCGAAGGGGAGGTAGGCGAACGGGATCCCGTTGCGCCGAAGAGCCTCGACCATGATCTCCGCCTGAGAGGGCGGAACGACCTCGTCGTCCAGCCCCTGCAGAATCAGGACGGGCACGCGCACGTTGTCGATCGAGTGAACGGGCGAGCGCTCCCGGAACAGCTCCGCCTCTTCCGGACACGGCCCGATCAGCCAGCGGTCGTAGCAGGCCTCGAACTTGTGCGTCGTGGCGTTGAACTCCTCCAGGTCGGAGATGCCGTAGTAGCTGGCTCCGGTGGCGAAGGCGTCCCGAAACGTGAGCGCGTAGAGCGTCGTGTACCCGCCCGCGCTTCCGCCCGTGATGGCGAGCCGTTCGCCGTCCACGTCGCCGCGGTCGGCGAGGAAGCGGGCGGCGGCGATCGAGTCGTCGGTGTCGACGATTCCCCACCGGCCCTTCTGGCGCTCGACGTAGGCGCGCCCGTATCCGGTGCTCCCGCCGTAGTTCACGTCCACGACGGCGAGCCCGCGGCTCGTCAGGTACTGAATCGCGGGGTCGAGAGAGGCGACGGACTGCGACGTCGGGCCGCCGTGGACGAGCACGACGAGTGGAGGCTTCTCGTCTTCCGGGCCGGAGAAGTCCGGGTTACGCGGCGCGTAGAAGAGGGCGTGGCCCGGAACGCCGTCCTCCGTGGGGAACTCGATCGCCGCGGCCGGAGAGACATACGACGGCTCGAGAGCCTCGCCCAGCCCGCTTCGAAGGACCTCGAAGTCTCCGGACTCGGCGTCGAGAGACACGACCGAAGTGGGCTCGGTCGCGCTCCCGGCGACCCAGGCGAGCTTGGTCCCGTGCGAACGCAGGAAGGGCTGGCGCACGGCCTCGAACGGAGCCCCGGCCTCCTCGTAGCGCCCGCCGGAGAGGAAGACGAGCGGCTGTGAGTCGCCGCGGTTCAGGATGCAGGCGATCCTCTCGTCGGGAAGGAAGGCGTAGCTCGACTGGCCGAACCACCACTGCATCCAGCCAAGCTCGGCCTCGACCGGCGCGGGGGCTTCGATTTCTCTGTCGCGATCCCTGTACAGGTTCCACCAGCCGCTGCGGTCGGAGACGAAGTGGAGCGTCCCGTCAGGGCCCCACTGCGGCTGGAAGATGGACTCCTCCGGGCCGCCCGCAACCTGCCGCGGCTCCCCGAGGCGGAGCTCCGGGAAAACGTCTGCGACCCATAGCTCCGTGCCGATGAAGGGCAACAGCGGGTTGTCCCAGGCCGTCCACGCGAGCCGGGTCCCCTCCGGGTTGAGACACGGGTAGCTGTAGAAGTCGCGGCCCGAGGCGACGATCCAGGGCTCGCGCGAGCCGTCCACCGGCAGCGCGACGAGCTCGTTCGTGACCGCACCCTCCTCGTGCCGCTCCCGCACGCAGACGACCGTGCGCCCGTCGGGGGAGACGACGGCGTCGGCATAACGAAGCGACGCGGGCTCGGGAGGCTCGGGCGTGATCGGTCGCGCGTCCGACCCGCGACCGTCCTGGCGGTACAGCCGCTGGTCGTCGAAGTTGCTGAAGAACAGGGTGTCGCCGTGGCGGAAGTACGCGCTCCCGCCGTACTCGTGGACGCGGCTGCGGACGTTGAATTCCGCGGAGGTGACGTCCTCGACGCCGCCGTCCCACGGCTTGAAGACCAGCACGGTCCGGCCCTCGTCCGGGCGCGACTCGAGCCAGTAGACGCCGTCCTCGGCCGGCTCGGGCCGCTCGAAGCGCGCCCAGATCGCGCCCGTCCGTGCCACGAGGCCGGAGCTGATCGGCGACTCCCACGATCCATAGGGAGAGACCTTCACGCCGGCGACACTAGACCATTCCGCGGCTTGGCCGTACCCTGTGCGAATGGCCACGTGCCCGCATTGTGGGGTGGAAAACCCGCCCGCGTCGCAGTTCTGTAACGCCTGCGGAGCGCAACTCGTCGACTCGCCGGCGGAGACCCGGAGAATCGTCACGGTCCTGTTCTCGGACGTGACGGGGTCCACGTCGCTCGGCGAGCGGTCGGACCCCGAATCGGTGCGCGGCGTCATGGTGCGCTACTTCGAGGAGATGCAGGCGATCCTCGAGCGGCACGGCGGGACGGTCGAGAAGTTCATCGGAGACGCGGTCATGGCCGTTTTCGGCATCCCGGTCCTGCACGAGGACGATGCGTTGCGCGCGGTGCGGGCCGCCGTGGAGATGCGGGACGCACTCGTCGAGCTGAACGAGGAGCTCGAGCGCGACCGCGGCGTGCGGCTCGAGACCCGCATCGGCGTCAACACGGGCGAGGTCGTGGCCGGCGACCCCGGCTCCGGCCATAGGTTTGCGACCGGCGACGTGGTCAACACCGCCAAGCGCCTCGAGGAGAACGCGCGACCGGGATCGGTCCTGATAGGCGAGCCGACATTCCGACTCGTGCGCGACGCGGTCGACGCCGAGCCGGTGGAGCCGCTCCGGCTGCGCGGCAAGGCATCCGAGACCGAGGCCTTCCGGGTGCTCCGGGCGGAGAGCGCGTCCGGGCGCGCGCAGGGCTCTCCTTTCGTCGGCCGCCGCGACGAGTTCGAGCTTCTTCGGGATGCGTTCTCGTGGGCGGTCGAGCAGCGGGCGTGCCACCTCTTCACGCTTCTCGGCGCGCTCGGAGTCGGGAAGTCGAGGCTGACCGACGAGTTCACGGCCGCCGTTGCCGGCGAGGCGACCGTGATCCACGGGCGCTGCCTGTCCTACGGCGAGGGCATCACCTTCTGGCCGCTCGCCGAGGCGGTGCGCGAGGCAGCCGACCTCCGTGCCGACGAGTCGGTCGAAGACGCGCGCGCCAAGCTCGCCTCGCTGCTCGAGGGTGAGGAGAACGCCCCCCTGGTCGCGGAGCGGATCAGCCAGCTCATCGGCCTCAGCGATGCGCTCGCCGGGGGCGAGGAGAGCTTCTGGGCCGCCCGCCGCTTCTTCGAAGCACTCGCACGCAAGCGCCCTCTCGTCGTCGTTTTCGAAGATCTGCACTGGGCCGAGCCCACCTTCCTCGATCTCGTCGAGCACATCCCGGCCTGGACGCGCGACGCCCCCATCCTCCTGCTCTGCCTCGCGCGGCCCGAGCTGCTCGAGCTCCGTCCGCAGTGGGGGAGCCGAGCGGTCAACACCACAGTTCTGCTCGAGCCCCTTCACGACGAGGACGCCGTCGAGTTGGTCGAAGGAGCCCTGGGCGGCCCCATCGATGCGCAGGTCCGGGAGGCGATTCTGCGCTCGGCCGAGGGGAATGCGCTCTTTCTCGAAGAGTCGCTCGCCCTGCTCGTGGACGAAGGGCTGGTCGAGCGGGCCGACGGAGGGTGGCGGGCGACAGGCCGGCTCGCCGACGTCCCCCTGCCGCCGACCATCCAGGCGCTCCTCGCCTCGCGGCTCGACCGCCTGTCGGCCAAGGAGCGCGCCGTCGTCGAGGCCGCCTCGGTCGAAGGGCGCGTCTTCCACCGCGGGGCCGTGGCGGAGCTCGTCCCGGCCGAGCATCGAGCCGAGGTCGGCGCTCAGCTCCTCCGTCTCGTCCGACAGGAGCTCGTCTGGCCGGCCCGGTCCAGCCTCGCCGGTGACGAGGCCTATCGCTTCCGGCATCTGCTCGTCCGAGACACGGCCTACGGGGCGATCCCGAAGGAGCGCCGCGCCGGCCTGCACGAGCGCTTCGCGGGCTGGGTCGAGGACCGCGCCGGGGCGAGGGCGGGGGAGTACGACGAGCTTGTCGGCTACCACCTCGAGCAGGCCTACCGGAACCGGGCCGAGCTTCGCCCTCCCGACGAGCAGACGCGGGAGCTCGCGGCGCGCGCCGGCGGATTGCTCGAACGGGCAGGCCGGCGGGCCTTCGCCCGGGACGACGTGCACGCAGCGTCGAGCCTCCTCGACCGGGCTCTTGCGCTGCTCCCGCAAGACGGCGTCTCTCGACTCGAGGCCGAGCGAGAGCTGAGCATGGCGCTGTGGGCGCTGGGCGACGCGAAGCGGGCGGACACGGTCCTGACCGGGGTGCTCGAGGCCGCAGTCGCGAGGGGCGACCGGCAGATCGAGTGGTACGCGCGGCTGGAGCAGGCCGGCCGGCGCAACATGGCCGATCCCGACGCCGCCGCAGACGAGCTCCTGCGCGCCGCCGAGCAGGCGATCGAGATCTTCGAGGAAGCCGGCGACGATCTCGGCCTCGCCCGGGCGTGGCGACGGCTTTCGGTGGTTGCGCGCGGGCGCTGCCACTATGGGCAAGGAGAAGAGGCGATCACGCGGGCGCTCGCCCATGCCCAGGGGTCCGGCGACGGTCAGGAAGAAGCGCGCTGCGCCGACGGCCTCTGCACGTGTCTCCTGTACGGACCGGCACCGGCGGAAGCGGCGATCGCACGCTGCGAGGAGATGCTCGAGCGCAGCCGCGGGAACCGCCTCCTGGAGGCGAACGTGATGAGTGCGCTGGCCGGCCTGCATGCCGTGCGCGGCCGGTTCGACGAGGCGCGCGCGCTCGCCGACCGTGCACGCACCGTGTACACCGACCTGGGACTGACGCTCCCGCTCGCCGGGCTGGAGCAGATCGCGGGCGACGTCGAACTGCTGGCGGAGGACTTCCCCAAGGCGGAAGAGCTCTACCGACGGCCCTACGACGTGTTCGCCGAGATGGGTGCCAAGGGTCTCCTGGCGAACTTCGCCGCCACACTCGGCCGGGCGGTGTATCTGCAGGGGCGGGTCGACGAGGCCCGGGAGCTCGCGGACGTGGGCCGTGGAGCGGGAAAGTACGACATCGCAACACGGGTGCTCTCGCTCGGCCTGTGCGCCCTTCTCGCCGAAGATCGACAAGAAGGGGTGCAGCTCGCGGGCGAGGGCGTCGAGCTTGCGGCGCAGACCGACGCGCTGAACATGCACGGGAGCGCCCTTCTCGATCTCGCGGACGTGCTCCGGTCGGCGGGCGAGGAGACCGAGGCCGCGGTAGCCCTGCGAGATGCACAAGAAGTCTTCGACCGCAAGGGCAACGTCGTATCCGCCCGCCAAACGGCGGCGCGTCTGGCACAGCCTGTCTGAGCGGCAGGGTTCTCGCGGGGGTTGTATGGTCGGCCGGCTGAGAGAGGAGGGAGCATGGAGCACGCAGAGGGCAAGAGCAAGACGAGTCTCGAAGATGCGCTGCAGAAAGCCGGGGAGGCCGCTGCCAAGTGGGCTCAAGGGCAGAACCACCACGCCAGGATCGTTGAGATCAAGCTCGAGCTCAAGCCGCAGCCCACGCCGAACCCGGGCATCGTCCACGAGTATGTGGTCGTCCTGGGACCGACCACGGGCTAGGTGGGGCTGGTACAGGGCGCCGCCGACATCGACGGCGCCCGGCTCTCCTACGCGATCGCGGGGTCCGGGCCCGCGGTCGTGCTCGTCCACGAGGGAATCTGCGACATGCGGATGTGGGACCCGCAGGTCGAGCCGCTCCTGGCCGCCGGCAGACGGGTCGTGCGCTACGACCTGCGCGGGTACGGCTCGTCCACGCTTCCGCCCGGGCGCTTCTCGCACGTCGGCGACCTCCGGGGCTTGCTTGACGTGCTGGAGATACAGAGCGCGGCCGTGGTCGGTGTCTCCGTGGGTGGACGTATCTCTCTCGAGCTCGCGCTCGTGCATCCGGAGCTGGTCGAGGCGCTCGTGCTTGTCGGCGCCGGCCTTCGCGACTGGGAGTGGTCGCCCGAGGTGCGGAAATTCGGCGAGGAGGAGGAAGCGCTCGTCGACCGCGGTGAGGTCGATGACGCGGTCGAGCTCAATCTGCGGATGTGGGTGGACGGGCCGGAGCGCGCTCCCTCCGAGGTCGACCCGGAAGTGCGTGAGCGGGTGCGGCAGATGCAACGGCGTGCGTTCGAGATCGATCTCGCCGCTTTCGAGCAGGAGCCACACCCGGGGCCGGAGGATCCCCTCGAGCCTCCGGCAAGCGCGCGCCTCGCCGAGGTCTCGGCGCCGACGCTCGTGCTCGTCGGCGACAAGGACCAGCCCGACATCCTGCGGATCGCAGACGTGCTCACGGACGGCATCCCCGGCGCGCGGAAGGTCGAGATCCCGGACACCGCCCACGTTCCGAGCATGGAGAAGCCGGACGAGTTCAACCGGCTACTGCTCGAGTTTCTGAACGAGAGCTAGGAACAGGACCCGGCGGGCGCGTGCGCGCGACGCGGCACGCCCGCAAGCCGCCGCCAGCCGGACGGGCGCGTCGTGGTGAAGTCGTAGAGGCTGGCTCCCATCGCGCCGCAGGTGTGCACCGCGCGGAGGAAGGCCGCCACCTGAGCGTCCCTCAGGGCGTCGGCCAGCCCACCGATCGGGTGGACGCGAACGCGCGGCTTCCCGGTCGCCCGGCGGATGATCCTCACGCCGCGGCGCGTGTAGCCGAAGGGACCGCCGAGGTCGCGCGGCCGGTAGCTGAAATACGTCATCGGCAGAAAGACGTCGTAGATCTGCGCCAGGCCCGCGTACGGGAACTTCGGCCAGTAGTGCGGCAGCAACTGCATCCCGCGCGGCGAAGGGATGACGGCGCCGAGCGGGTACGAATGGCCGACCGCTCTCCGGATCCTTCGCGACAGCTTCAGCAGGCGGGCCGTGCGGCGTTGCGGCGAGCGGACGACGCTGGCCTCGATATCGAGCGCGAACGAGTCGAAGCGCTGGCCCGTTTGGGTGCGTAAGCGGATCGGCGCGAGCGAACGGCGGAAGTCGGCGCGCGGCCTTGCGAAGGAGGGGAGATACCACGCCACGATGCGCATTCCGTAGTCGTGGGCGGCATCGACGAAGCGCTCGACAAGAGCGCGGCGGCGGATCAGGACATGCTGCCGGTAGTTGCCGGTTTCGAGGAAGAGCGTCCTCACGCCCCGTTCTCTCATGGCCGCGACGCTCGCCTCGGGGCTGACCCAGGCCTTCGGGTCGTACAGGTCGACCCAAGTTGCGAGCCCGCGATAGGCGCCGACGCGAGGCGACTTCGCGCGCCCGGAGCCCGCGGCGGCGAGGCCGAGGGCGAGAGCTGCGCCGAGAGCCGCGACGGCAACCGCTTTCAGTACCCTCCCCATCCGGGAATCATGCCGTCCGCGCGCCGGGGGCGGTCGCCTCAGCCGGTCCCGGCGTCCGTAACGACCCGAGCCTTGTCCTCCAAGATGAACCGCCGCAGCTCCTGCGCGAAGTCCGAGTAGCAGATGATCTCCTCCTCGTCGACGTCGAGCGTGTTCTCGTACTGGAGCCGCAGCTGGTCGTGGCCGTCGCGGCCATAGAGGACGAGGCCGCTGTAGAAGAACCCCTCCCGGTTGAGGCGGTCGACGACTGCATCAACATTCGCCACGGTCTGGAGGTCGATCTCGGCGTAGATCATGTCGCAGTGCTTGGCCAGGAGGTAGTGGAAGGCCCGGCTGAGCCCGAGGTCGTCGCCGTCCGCCCACCGTCCGATCGCGATCGTTCCGATGTTCAGGCTCGCGTTCAGCTCGGCGGACGGGCCCTGCCGGCCGGCCGCGTCTTCGGGCTTCCATTCGACGGGAATGCCGACGTTCTCGTACGCCCGGACGACCTCATCGCGGTACACGGTCGGGAGGAAGACGGCCCGTCCCCGCGGGTCGAAGACCAGATAGTGCAGGACGATCGCGTGGCGCTTCCCCGTGCGCATCAGCTTGTTCCCCTCCAGCCGGATCGAGGCGCGGGCGCGTCCCACGGCGACGCCGGTGTCGCGGTAGCCGTGCGAGAAGGCGGCCTTCTGACTGTACGGATGCACGGTGACGGCCTGGCCGTACACGGCGTCGAGGCCGAGCTCGCGCGCCTCGTCGAGCGCCGGGACGACCATTGCGCTGAAGATGCCCATCCCCTTTTAGTCGGGATGCACGACGGCGGCGCCGCTCTCGGCAGTCGGCCCGCCGTCCTCGCGCAGGAGCGCCAGGTGACCCACGATCTGCCCCTCCACGAGCGCGACCGTCGAGGCGACCTCGCCGTTTCGGTTCCGCTCGAGCAGCTTCTCCGGGACGTAGAAGAAGTCGGCGCCGTACGTGTTGGAGTAGTTGCGGTACACGAGCTGGCAGATCGCCTCCTCGTCGCCTTGCTGGAACCGGCGCACCGTGACGTCGGGGGCCGGCCGTCCTGGGGTCTGCTCGTGGTCGTCGTGCTCGGACAGAAGCGGTGTGGCGGCGGCCACGGGCGAGGAGTGCTCGCAGTGCTTGACGATCGAGAAGAGCTTTCCGTCCCGTCCCAGGTTGTGGAACGAGACCTCGTCCACAAGGTGCTCCAGGTCGAGGTCCGGAGCCTCGAACGCCGACGCATCGTGCGAGCCCTCCGCCGTGCGATGGCGCTCCAGCTCGAGTGGGAGCCCCCAGTCGTGGACGTCGATCCTGATCCCGCCGTCGAAGACGTGCGCCTCGACCGCGATGTCTCCCTCGACGCCCTCCGGATACGCGTGCTGGAGCGCGAATCGAACGAGGCCGTCGGTGGCTCGGCGGAGGGCCTCGGCGTCGCTCTCGCCGAGCCCGACCAGGCTGCAGACCGAGTCGACGAAGCCGACCGCCAGCTCCGGCGCGGGCCCGATGTTCGGGGCCCTCAGCGAGATCGTGCTTTGCATCTCCGTATCATCATCGCGGGTCCATGCGCAAGTTTCGCCTTCAACGGAACAAGTCTGATCAGCCCAAATCGTCCACCGGCTCGCGCGCCTCGACCCGGCAAGGCCTCGAGTCCGAGCGCGAGCGGCTCAGCCGCCTCGAGCGCTCGCTGCGGGAGGAGGCTCAGCGCGAGCGGGAGCGAGTCGCGGAAGAGGTGGCCGAGCTCAAGGAGACGCTCCGCCGGCATGCCCGCGAGGCGGCGCGGCGGGCGCGCGGGCGTGACGGTGGGGGAGAGGTCGAGGAGCTCAAACGGGCTTTGCGCGAGCGAGCGGCCGACCTCACCGCCCGGGAGCGCGAGCTCGAGGACTGGCAGCGCGCGCTCGAGCGCGAGCAGCGCAAGCTCAGGGGCAGGGGCGACCGCCGCGCGACGCGCAGGCGCACGTCGGACAGCGAGGAGAAGGCAGGCTCGGATTCGAGCAGGATCGCCCGGGCCGAGCAGGAGCTGAAGGCAAAGGAACGAGAGCTCGACCAACGGCGGCGGGAGCTCGACGCCCGCGAGGCCGAGCTCGAGCAGCGCGAGAAGGGAATGCGGTCCGAACCGACAGAGCCAGGCGAGAAGCCAAAACCGCGCCGGCGCACGTCAGGGCTCCGCAAGCGAACTCCGTGGAGGCGTTCGTCGTGAAGGTGTTGCGGCCCGTCCTCACGCTCGTCGTCGTGGCACTTCCCCTCGCCCTGGCGTCGAGCGCCGTCGAGCGGGCCCAGGCGGCGCGGCCGGTCGTCACGCTCACCGTCGCTCCGGATGCTTTCAGCCCTAACGGGGATCATGTGAAGGAGATCGTCCGGATCGCCGCCCATGTCGACCAGCCCTCCCGGGTCGTGCTCGACTTCGCACACCAGGGCGTCACGATCTTCTCGTCGCGCGCCGTCGTCACGATGCGGCCGAAGACGCTGCACTTCGTGTGGAAGGGCCGCACGCGCCTGGGAGGACGCGGGCAGCCGCTTCCGGACGGCCGCTACCTGATCCGCGCGACCGCGACCAACCGCGACGGGATCCGGGCGACATCGTCGATGCGTGTCCTCAAAGACACGCAGCCTCCGCACGTGGGCTGGCGGGGCCTCTCTCCCCGCCGGACCGACCGTGGCCCGCTCCGGCTGCGGGGCCGCGTGAGCGACCGGTCGAAGGCTGTTCGCGTCGGGACGTCGTTGACCGATCAGACCGGCAACCCGCTTTCCAGCGGACGCTCGCGGCCCGAAGCCGCCGCGCGCTTCTCACTGCGCTGGCCGCGCATCGGGCGCGTGAGTCTGAAGCCCGGCGCGTACAGGATCGCGCTGCGAGCGGTGGACGAGCTCGGGAACGTCGGGGTCTCGTCCCAGCGCACGTTCCTCGTGGACCGGCCGGTCCACGCACGCGTGTGGGGCCGGTTCAGCGCCGTCGGCCGGCGTGTGGCGCTCACGTTCGACGACTGCGGCTCCCCGAGCGCCTGGTCGAGCATCCTGCACACGCTTCGGCACTACCGGATCAAAGCGACGTTCTTCTGCCCCGGCCAGCAGGTTCGCGCCTCTCCCGGGCTTGCGCGCCGGACGGTGGCGGCGCGCCATGCGATCGGGAGCCACGGGTGGGACCATGCGAACTTCGCCTCGCTCTCGTACGGATCGGCGCGGGCGAGGCTGTCCTACGACCGTGAGATCTGGTGGCATCTCGCCCGCGTGTCCCCGACGCCGTACTTCCGACCCCCGTACGGCGCGTACAACGCGTCCACCCTCGCGGCCGGGGGGGCAGAGGGCTATGGGGCGATCGTGCTGTGGGACGTCGACCCGCGCGACTGGACGAGCCCCGGCACCGCGACCATCATCCAGCGGGTCGTGAGCCACACCCATCCCGGGAGCATCGTCCTCATGCACGTCCTCCCGCAGACGGCGGCTGGGCTCCCGACCATCATCCGGCGCCTGCGGGCGAAGCGGCTCAAGATGCTGACCCTCCCTGAGCTTGCCCGGATCGGGGCTCCCTCACCCGGTGGCTGGAAGAGCTTCTGAACCGTCGCGCAGGTCGGCTTCTTCTTGCGGTGGACGCTCGGCGGAATGACGAAGATCCGCTCCCCCGAATACGCCGAGGCACCGTCCTCCTTCGCCGGCGGCCGCCGGTAGACGTCGATGTGCCGCCTGCTGATCGCCGGCCCGGTGTCCTCGGCGCGGAACCATCCCCGGCCGATCACCTCGCAGTAGACGGGGACGAAGACGCGGCTTCCGAGCGGAATGACCTTCGGATCGACCGCGATGCTGCGCCACGGCCGTAGCGGAAGCGAGGGGCCGGGCGCGAACTCGACGCCGCGGGGCTTGATGTAGCGCACGGCTTTCCCGTTCTGCCAGCCGCCGCCCTGCAGCGGGAACGTCACTTCGTGGTCCGCGTTTCGCCATCCCCCCGTCCGCCACGCCGGCCACCCATGCGTCCAGCCGCCGTTCTTGCGCGGCCGCGTGGGCTTGCCGTCGGGAGCCACCCAGTTCCTCGGGCCGTACGTGGCCAGGTGGAAGCGGCGGCCGTTCAGGCCGACGCCGTCCCCTTCCATCGCGACACCCGAGGACGAGTACAGCCAGTCGACGCGGTGCCGCCCGTTCAGGCCCGGCGCCTTCATCTTGCGTCCGACGAACCAGCGCTCGGGGGCGGGGTAGTACTCGGTGATGGTGACGTTCTTGATCCAGCGCACCTTTGGCGCCCGCGGGACATTGCCGGCCGTCGACAGCGGCGCGGACAGGAGAGCGGCGGCGAGCGCCGCTCCGGCGACCGAGACGAGGACGCGCATCGGCGCAGAGTAGCTACGCCGGCGAACGGCGGTTTCCTACGAAGCAGCTGTGGCGACGGGAAGCGGCTGGGCGGGCGCGAGCGCCTGCGCGACCAAGTCGAATACGTCCGATCCGTTCAGCGAGTACTCGGACGTGAAGTCCACCGCGCCGTTCAGCTCGAGCACCACCCAGCCCTCGCCGTTCGGAAGGAGGTCGACTCCGACGAGGTCGCCGCCGATTGCCGCTGCGGCTTCGACGGCGAGCGCACACGCCGCGGGTGGGGGATCCGTCGGCCGTCTCCAGCCTCCGAGCGCGATGTTCGTGCGCCATTCACCGTCGGCGGCGACGCGCTCGATCGCTCCCACGACCTCGCCTCCGGCGACGACGACGCGGAGGTCGTACCCGCGCGGCTGCACGAGCTCCTGGACGAGCACGCCCTGACGCTCGAACCAGGCGCGCCCGCTCAGCGACGCGAGGCAGGTGGAGAGCTCCATCCAGTCCCGGCAGAGGAAGACGTCACGGCCCCAGCTCCCGAACCGCGGCTTCACCACCACGGGCGGCTCGATCCGCGGCGTCGGAGAGTCGATGTCGAGGTGCGCGGTCCGCGGGTGCGCGACTCCGGCCGCGCCGAGACGGAGGGCGGTGGCCAGCTTGTCGTGCGCCGCCAGCAGGGCGGAGGGATGGTTGAGCAGCGACACTCCGCGGCGCTCGAGCTCCTCGAGCGCCCACACGCCGGGCTCGACTCCCTCGAGCGTGGGCAGGACGTCGAGCCGGGCGAGCGCGGTGTCCCCGGGGTGAATCCGGGTGCCGAGGTCTGACGGAGGCGTCAGGGCTGCGTCGATGCCCGCGTCTCGAAACGCTTGCAGCAAGGACGCGTTCGTGGGGGTGAGGGTCCCGGTGACGACGTGCAGAGTCATTGCCCGGAAAGCATCCCGAACGCGACTCAGGAACGCATAAGAGTTTCCTCAAGATCCCCTGAGGGCTCTGGCGATCGCCGTTGGCGATACTTTCGGCATGCGCCTTCCCCGGATTCGCTCGGTTGGGATCGGAATGCGGCTGTGGCTCGCGCTTGCATTCGCGCTGATCGCCGCGGTCACGGCGGTCGCCATCACGGTGGTCTTCTCGGCCCGGTCGGAGAAGGCGCTCAGAGCGAACGCCGAGGACCTGGCGGTCGGCGGCACGATCCAAACCGCGAACACCTTCACGGCGGTCATCAAGACGGGCGAGGCCCAGGACCTCGCCGAGGAGATCGCGAGCCGGCGCCGGATGTCCGTGTTCGTGTTCGCGGCCGCCGGCAACAAGGTGGCCGCGGCCCACGCCAAGGGAATCACCTTGAGCTCCATCCCACAGCACCGGGTGGCGATCAGGGAGGCGCTCAGCGGCCGGCGCTACATCGCGCCGCTCGAAAGGAGGCGGGCGACGCTCGTGGCCGAGCCGATTCCGCGTGTGGGCGGCGCCGTGATCACGTACTCGAGCCGTCCGGAGCTCGCAGCCCAGCTCGGGATCGTCCACGAGCAGATCGTCCAGGCCGCGCTGTGGGCCTCTCTCGTCGGGGCCCTGGCCGGACTGCTCGTGGCGATGCTGATCGCGCGCCGGCTGAGGAGGATCGTCGCCGCCGCCTCCGCGATCGAGAGCGGGAGCTTCGAGACCACGCTCAAGCCCTGGTTCAAGGACGAGCTCGGCACGCTGGCCGAGACGATCGACCGCATGCGCTTGCGGCTGAGGGACTCGTTCGCACGGCTCGGCTCGGAGCGCGACCGACTGCGCCGCCTGCTCGAGCGGCTACACGACGGCGTCGTCGCGATCGAGCCGGATCTGAGCGTCGAGTTCTGCAATTCGGCCGCCAAGAGGCTGCTGGGCCAGCGCGATCTCGGCGAGGGAGACCAGCTTCCCGACTGGGGCGACGGTGCGCTCCGCCGCATCGCCGAGTCGCTGTTCAAACGGCGCGCGAAGATCGTCCAGGAAACGCTCGCCCTTGCCGGTGACCGCTCGTACACCGTCGTCGGGATTCCGCCGCGGGGCCGCTCGAAGACGGCCGTCCTCGTCCTCACCGACGTGTCCGTGCGCGAGCGGCGCGAGCGGGCCGAGCGCGAGTTCGTCGCCAACGCGGCGCATGAGCTGCGGACGCCCCTTGCGACGATCGCCGGCTCGATCCAGGTTCTGCAGGCCGGAGCCAAGGACGACGCCGAGGAGCGCGAGCGCTTCCTCGGGCACATCGAGCGCGAGACCGCGCGTCTCAGCCGTCTGAGCCGCGCGCTCCTCGTCCTGGCGCGTGCCCAGACCCGTGAAGAGGCGCCCCGCTTGGCCGCCGTGCAGATGGAGCCGCTGCTCGAGGCGATCGCGGCGGACGCGAGACCGTCGGACGGGGTGGCCGTCGAAGTGCGCTGCGCCCCCGGCCTCGAGGTCCTCGCCGAGCAGGACCTCGTCGAACAGGCGCTCTCCAACCTGGTTGCAAACGCGGTCGAGAACACGGACGAGGGCAAGGTCGTCATCTCGGCGCGTCCTGTCTCCGGCTCGGCGGTGGCGGTGGAGGTGTCCGACACCGGAAGGGGGATCCCGAAGGAGCGGCAGGAGCGGATCTTCGACCGCTTCTATCGCGCGGACGGACGCGACCCCCGCAACTTCGGCCTCGGTCTTGCGATCGTGCGCGAGGCCGTCACCGCGCTCGGCGGCCGCGTCGAGCTCCAGTCGGAGCCGGGCTCCGGGACGACCGTCAGGGTCACGCTCGCGCGAGGGAAGTCGGAGGCGGCATGACGTCGCTCGCTGCGCTCGCTCCCGTGGGGGAAACCTTGTTTCCCCCACGAGCCCCCTCCTTAGAACCTCGTGTGGGGGAACCTCCCGGTTCCCCCACACCCCCTCCACGCGCCCATTGGCCGGAGGTCGGCCCATGACCGGCCGCGTCCTCATCGTCGACGACGACCCGGGCATTCTCGATGTCGTCAGCTATGCCCTCAAGAACGAGGGATACGAGGCGGACACTGTCGAAAACGGGGAGAAGGCGCTCGACGCGCTCGGCCGTGAATCGTATGACCTCCTCATCCTCGACCTGATGATGCCGGGGACCTCAGGGCTCGAGGTGTGCCGGAAGCTCCGCAAGGACAACCGCATTCCGATCCTGATGCTGACCGCGAAGGATGCCGAGCTCGACCGCGTGCTCGGGCTCGAGATCGGGGCCGACGACTACGTGACGAAGCCGTTCTCCGTTCCCGAGCTCGTCAGCCGTGTGCGGGCGATGCTCCGGCGGCGCGACTTCGACCGCGAGGAAGGAGAGGGGATCGTGCGCTCGGTCGGTGGCGTCCGCGTCGACCTTGCCCGGCACCAGGTCACCGTCGACGGCGAGCCAGTGCAGCTGACCCCCTCCGAGTTCAAGCTCTGCGCGCTCCTCGCCCAGGAGCCGGAGCGGGTGTTCACGCGCCGGCAGATCATGGAGTACCTGTGGGACAGCCCATACGTCGGGGACCAGCACGCGTGCGAAGTGCACGTGTCCAACCTCCGACGGAAGCTGGAGCACGACCCCTCCAAGCCGCAACGGATCCTCACCGTGCGCGGAGTGGGGTACAAGCTCGTCCCGGTCTGAGCTAGCGCGGCGGGCGCAGGACGGCGAACGGATCGGTGATCTCGAGCTTCCGCGACCGGAAGCGGAAGAGCGCAGCCGGCCGGCCGCCGGAGGGCCCGGGTGCGCGGCGTCCTCCCGCAGGCGCGATCACTCCGCGGCGGAGCAGCACACGTTTGAGGTTCGTCGCCGAGACCTCGTGGCCGAGGGCGGCGATGTAGGCCTGGCACAGCTCCGAGATGGTGAAAGTTCTCGGGGCGAGAGCGAAGCCGGCGTTCGTGTACGAGAGCTTGCCTCTGAGCCGCTCCCGTCCGGCGAGGACGATGTCGCCGTGGTCGAAGGCCATCCTGGGCAGCCTGTCGACCACATGCCACGCGGTGTCCGATGGAAGTTCCGGGTCGATATCGCTGGGGACGAGGCCGAGGTAGGCGGTGGCGAGCTGCCACTCGCGCGGAAAGCGGTCGGGATCGCTCAGGGTTGCGAGCTGCTCGAGATGGGCGACCTCGCGGACGTCGACCTTCGCCGCGAGATGGCGCCGGATCGAGGCCTCGAGGGTCTCGCCCGCCTCGAGGTAGCCGCCGGGCAGAGACCAGGCGCCCTTGTCCGGGCTCTTGCCCCGTTCCCAGAGCAGCACCTGGAGCCGGCCGTATCGGACCTGGAGGACGACGGCGAGGACCGCCTGTGCGGGGCGGGGCCGGTCTCGTGTTTTCGCCTCGCGGTCGCTAACTGTGCTAGACTGCTGCACAGGTTTTAGACTACCAGTCGCAAACTTCCGAGGCCGATACTCATGACCAGACGAGCGACCGCAGCTTCCGCCTACGACCTCCTGGTCGTGGGGGGCGGCGTCGCCGGGCTGTACGCAGCGCTGTGCGCGGGGGCCGACGCCGACGTGTTCGTCCTGTCGAAGGGCCCGCTGTTCTCGTCCGCCAGCTATCTGGCCCAGGGCGGCATCGCCGCGGCGAGCGGTCCCGACGACAGCGCCGAGCTCCATGCCGAGGACACGCTGACCGCCGGCCGCGGCCTCTCGCGGCCGAGCGCCGTGCGGGCGCTGACCGAGGAAGCTCCGGCGCGGATCGTCGATCTCGCCGATCTCGGAGTTGCGTTCGACGAGGAGCGCGGGCGCGAGGGCGGTCACTCGCGGGCCCGGATCTTCAACTCGGGCGGAGCGGCGACCGGAAAGGAGATCGCGCGGGTGCTGGCCGAGCGTGCCATCGCGCATCCCCGGATCGCGGTCGCCGAAGGCGAGACGGTGCGGGGGCTGTGGTGCTCGGACGGCCGCTGCGTCGGGGTCGTGACCGACGGCGAGTCGATCCGGGCGGGGGCGACGCTCGTGGCCACGGGTGGTGCGGCAGCGCTCTGGGAGCGGACGACCAATCCGCCGGGAGCCGTCGGGGACGGAATCGCCCTGGCATACAGGGCTGGGGCAGGGGTCGCGGATCTCGAGTTCGTCCAGTTTCATCCGACGGCGCTGGCCGGCTCGACCATGCTCCTCAGCGAGGCTCTGCGCGGTGCGGGAGCGCTGCTCGTCGATGCGGAGGGCCGGCGATTCACCGACGAGCTCGCGCCGCGGGACGAGGTCGCGAGGGCGATCGATCGCCGCGGAACGGCTCTGCTCGACCTGAGGCCGGTGGCGCGCGCGCGGTTCCCGAGCTTGATGACGCGGATCGAGGAGGCGGGATACGACCCGGCCGGCGAGCCGATTCCGGTTGCTCCTGCCGCGCACTACACGATGGGCGGCATTGTCACGGACCTGGACGGGAGAACGGAGGTCGAGGGCCTCTTTGCCGCCGGGGAGTGCGCGTGCACGGGCGTGCACGGAGCGAACCGGCTGGCCTCGAACTCCCTGCTCGAATGCCTCGTCTTCGGACGGCGCGCCGCGCTGGCCGCGCTCGAGGCCGATGCGCTTCCTGTGCGGCTCGATCCTCCGCCGGCTCCTGCTGTCGAGACACCGGTGGCGCCGGCGTTGCGCCGGGCGCTGTGGCGGAATGCCGGGCTCGTCCGCGACGCCCAGGGGCTGGAGAAGCTCCGCCGGTCGCCTCACCTGCTGGCGCGGCTGATCGCCGAGAGCGGGCTGTTCCGGACGGAGAGCCGGGGCGCCCACTTTCGCGTCGACCATCCTGCTGAAGATCCGGCGCTCGCCGGCCACGTCGTTCTGCGGCCGGGCCGCAAACCGACCCTGGAGCGGTGGAGTTGAGTGGCACCCGCCTCGACCGCAGCCCCCGACCCAGGGGCGGGGGGACCCACTCTCCCAGGCTAGACGCGTCTAGCAGATTGGGCCAGGCAGAGGCGCGAGATTTCACTGCTTGGATCCGAACTCGGCTCGAACTCCCCTCCGCCGACGTCGAACGGGTGGTGCGGCAGGCTCTCGAAGAAGACCTTGGCAGGGGCGACGCCACGACCGACGCGGTCGTTCCCTCCGGCGCGACCTGTGAGGCGGAGATCCTGCTCAAGGAGCCGGGCGTTGTGTCCGGCCTCCCCGTCGCCGAGGCGGTCTTTCGCGCTCTAGATCCCGAGATCCAGTTCGAGCCGCTCGCAGACGACGGCGACGCTCTCGCCCCCGAACCTGCCGTTCCCATCGCGATCGTCTGCATCCAGGGCTCCGCCCGCGCGATCCTGTCCGCGGAACGCACTGCGCTCAACTTCGTCGGCCGTCTCTCCGGGATCGCCACGCTCACGCGCCAATTCGTGGACGCGGTCGCCGGCACCGCCACCCTCATCCTGGACACGCGCAAGACCACGCCAGGCCTGCGCGCGCTCGAGAAGTACGCGGTGCGCTGTGGCGGAGGGACGAACCACCGCACTCGGCTCGACGACGCGATCCTGGTCAAGGACAACCATCTACGGCTTGCAGGCGGTATCCCCGAAGCCCTGTCCCGCGCCCGCACGACCTACGCCGCGCTGCCCGTCGAGGTCGAGGCCGAGACGATCGACGACGTCCGCGAAGCGCTCTCCGTCGGCGCCGACGCGATCCTGCTCGACAACATGACACCCGTCGCGATCGCGGAAGCCGTGGACCTCGCCGCCGGCCGCGCGCTGCTCGAAGCCTCGGGCGGGGTCTCCCTGGACACCGTCCGCGAACTCGCGGAAACCGGAGTGGACTCGATCTCGGTCGGCGCGCTCACTCATTCGGTTCGATCTCTCGACGTTTCCCTGGAGGTGCGATGAGCACGACCCTGACCGCTTCGATGCAGGACGAGGTCAAGGCGTTCGCGCGCGAGCGCGACGCCGTGATCCTCGCCCACAACTACCAGGTTCCCGAGGTCCAGGACGTCGCCGACTACGTCGGGGACTCGCTCGGCCTGTCGCGGGAGGCGGCGGCAACCGACGCGGAGGCGATCGTGTTCTGCGGCGTCCATTTCATGGCCGAGACGGCAGCGATCCTCTCCCCTAACAAGACCGTCCTCATCCCGGACCTCGACGCCGGGTGCTCGCTGGCGGCCTCGATCACCGCCGACCAGCTCCGGGAGTGGAAGGCCGACAATCCCGGGGCCGTCGTCGTTTCCTACGTCAACACGACCGCCGAGGTGAAGGCGGAGACCGACTACTGCTGCACGTCCGGAAACGCGCGCGCCGTGATCGAAGCCATTCCCGCCGACCGCGAGATCCTGTTCCTGCCGGACATGTACCTGGGGATCTGGCTCGAGCGCGTCACCGGCCGCAAGCTGAACATCTGGATGGGCGAGTGCCACGTCCACGCGGGGATCCGCCCCGCCGACATCGAGCGCTGGCAGGCCGAAGCGCCGGACGCCGAGCTCCTCGTCCACCCCGAGTGCGGCTGTGCCAGCCAGTGCATGGCCTTCGGGAACGGCCGCACGCACATCCTGTCGACCGAGGGAATGATCAATTTCGCCAAGCAGTCGGAGAAGAACCGCTTCCTGGTGGCGACCGAGACCGGAATCATCCACCGGCTGAACAAGGAGGCGCCCGGCAAGCGCTTCGAGGCCGTGTCGGAGCGGGCAATCTGCAAGTTCATGAAGATGATCACGCTCGAGAAGCTGCGGGACTCGCTGCGAGACTGGAAGCACGTCGTCACGGTCGAGCCGGAGATCGCGGAACGCGCCCGCGGAGCGATCGAGCGGATGGTGGCGCTTGGCTGAGCTGGCCCAGGACCGCCGACGAGCTGATAGAAGCCCAGGAGGCGCTCGCCAAAGCCGCCCCGCCCCTCTGGGACCCACCTGAAGTCTTCACCGTGGCCGGGTGCTTCGTGTGTTTTCCGCGCGGGCCTTCGGGCCCGGGTTCAGCCGGCGACCCTGCCTGGGCGGGGGCGGTCCTCGTACGGAAGGGACAGTTCGTGACGGCGGTCGTCACCGGTCGAGCAGGCGCCGCCTATGAGCCCGGGCTGCTCGCGCTGCGCGAGGGGCCGCTGCTCGAGGCCTCCGTACGAGCGCTCCCGGTTGAGCCCGATGTCCTCCTCGTCGACGCCACTGGCCGCGACCATCCGCGCCGGGCAGGGCTCGCGCTGCATCTCGGCGCGGTGCTCGACGTGCCGACCATCGGCGTGACCCACCGTCCACTGCTCGCGCGGGGAGACTGGCCCGCCGACGAGCGCGGCGGGTGCAGCTCCCTCCTGCTCGGCAGAGAGCTCGTGGGCTACTGGGTCCGCACCCGCCGAGGAAGGCGTCCGCTCGCTGTCCACGCCGCCTGGCGCACGAGCCCGGAGACCGCGGCAAAGCTCGTCGTCGACCTCGCCGCCCATGCGCGCACGCCGGAGCCGCTTCGCCAGGCACGGCGCATCGCCCGCGAAGCCCGAGCTCGGGCCTGAGCTCAGCCGCCTGCGATCGCAGCGACGATTCTGATCTCTTCGTCGCCTTCGAGCGGCGTCTCCACTCCGTCGCGCGTGCGGATGTCCTTCCCGTCCACGTACACGGTCACGAGCCCGCGGAGCGTGCCCGTCTCGTCGAAGATCAGGTCGGAGACCGGAAGAGCCCGCAGAGCCGCGGCGACGCTGGGCGCTTCGACCTCGAACCTGTTCGTCCCTCCAGCCTGCGCCGCGAGTAGGCTCGGCACGAGGACCGTGACCGCCATTCCTAGGAGGGCAACTCTCCGATTTCCACCGAGAGGACGGCGGGCAGGTAGCGGGCGGCCTCGAACCACTCGTCGCCCTCGTTCAGCGAGACGAAGATCGATCCGCTCTTCGTGCCGAAGTAGATCCCCACCGGGTCGTCCCGATCGGAGGCCATCCCCTCGCGCAGGACCTCGACCCACGCGCGCTCGGGCAGGCCGTTCGAGGCGAGCTCCCAGGTCTTCCCGCCGTCGTCGGTCCGATAGACGCCAAGGCGGCCCCCGGTCGTCACGCGGTTGCCTCCGCCGACCTCGCCCCCCCGTGCCTCGTCCTCGGGGATCACGAACGCGGTGTCGGGCTTGGCGTCGTGCAGCGCGAGCGGGAAGCCGAAGGCGCTCGGCAGCCCGTTGTCCTCGAGGCGCTCCCAGTTCTCCCCGCGGTCGTCCGAGCGGTAGACGCCACAGTGGTTCTGCTGCCAGAGCCTGCCTTCCTTCCCGGCGTGGAGAAGCAGCTTGTGCACGCACTGGCCGACCTCGGGGAACCGGTCCTCCGGGAAGAAGTCGGCCGCCGTGCCCTTGTTCGCCGGGGTCCACGACTCGCCCTCGTCCTCGGACCGAAAGACGCCGGCGGCGGAGATGCCGATGTACATCCGGTTCGGGTCGGCTGGATCGAGCTGGATGGAATGCGTGCACATTCCTCCCGCTCCGGGGTTCCAGCGCTCGCGCGTAGGGTGCTCCAGCACGCTCTGCACGACCTCCCAGCTCTCGCCGGAGTCGTCCGTCCGGAAGAGAACGCCTGGGGCGCCGCCGAGCCAGAGCGTTCCCGGCTCCGAATCGCGTCCAGGCTCAACGTGCCAGGTCTTCTCGAGCGTGAGCCCGCTGTCCTCGGGCAGCCCGAGCCCCTCCGAGCGCGTCCAGGTCTTGCCCCCGTCGGTGGAGCGGTGGACGGTTGCGCCGTAGACCCCGTGGTTGGCCGCTGCATACAGCGAGCCGTCGCGAAGATCCTGCATCGCGTGGAAGACGTCCCAGCCCTCCAACACGGGGTCTTCGACCGACCACGACCGGCGGTCGTCGCTCTTCAGCAGAAAAAGGCCTTTGCGGGTGCCGGCGAGGATGACGGCGCTCACAACCGAGAACTTATCGGTTTGCGCCACCGTGCCGAAGGGGTAGGGAGGGCAGAAGGAGGTGGCCATGGCGAAGCTCACCGAGAAGCATGCCCGTCGCTTCCGTGACCGCAACTGGGGCAACGTCGCGACCCTGCGCCCGGACGGCACGCCGCACGTCACGCCGGTCTGGGTGGATACCGACGGCGAGAACGTGCTCTTCAACACCGCCTACGGTCGCGCCAAGGTCGACTACATCAGGCGCGACCCGCGCGTCGCGATCGAAGTCCACGACGAGCACGATCCCCAGAGCGCGTACGTCTCCGTCACCGGAACGGCCGAGCTGGTGGAGGAGGGCGCGGACGAGCACATCGACAAGCTCGCCCGTAAGTACCTCGGCGAGGAGCGGTACCCGTACCGCAAGCCCGGCGAGAGGCGCGTGATCGTGAAGATCCACCCGGAGCTCATCGACGCCTACGGCAAGGCGGCCTGAGCGCCCAGGAAACGAAGGAAGGGGGAGACCCGAGGGGAATTACGTTTCCCTTCGGGGAGAGCAGCGGGCGGCTTTGCCGACCCGCTGCGGTTACATAGTCTGAGAGGGTGCTTGTCACCCTCTCAGACGTCGGGCCGCGCGACGGGCTTCAAAACGAGCCCGACATAATGTCGCCCGAGGTCCGGGCGGAGCTGGTCAACCGGCTCGCGCGAGCCGGTCTCCCGCGCATCGAAGTCGCGAGCTTCGTACGGGATGACCGCGTGCCGCAGATGGCGGGAGCGGAGGAGGTCGTCGCCTCGATCGACCGGGTAAGCGGGACGGAGTACGCAGGCCTCGTCCTCAACCTGAAGGGATACGAGCGACTGCGGGAGAGCGGCCTCGACCGGGTCAACTGCACGCTCGCGGCGACCGAGACCTTCGGCAGGGCGAACGCGAACATGTCGCTCGGCGAGGCGCTCGCGCAGGCTCAGGCCATCCTCGGCGCGTCCGAGCTGCCGACCACGGCGACGGTCAGCGTAGCCTTCGGCTGCCCGTTCGAAGGCCGCGTCGATCCAAGCCGCGTCGTCGAGCTGTGCGGACAGCTCGAGGCGGACGAGATCGTCCTGGCGGACACGATCGGCGTCGCGACGCCGACCCAGGTGGGAGAGCTGGTGGAGCAGGTCGGAGGAGCGGCCCGCCGCGTCGGCGTGCACCTGCACAACACTCGCAACACCGGCTACGCGAACGCGATCGCCGCCCTCGGGGTCGGGGCAACCGTGTTCGACGCGTCCATCGGCGGTCTCGGCGGCTGCCCGTACGCGCCGCGGGCGACGGGCAACATCGCCACGGAAGACCTCGTCTACCTGCTCGAAGGCGAAGGTGTCGACACCGGCGTCGACCTCGATGCCCTGAAGGGAGTGTCCGAATGGCTCGAGGGCGTCCTCGGACGGCGGTTGGAAGGACAGGTCTACCGCGCGGGGCCGTTCCCGAGCCGGACGGCGCCCGAGTCGGCAAGCTCCGCGATCTCGTCCTCCGAGTAGCCGGCGTCCGCCAGCACCTCGGCCGTGTGCTGGCCAAGCGCCGGAGGGGCGGACGGATGGCGGAGGCGTTCGCCGTCCGCCGAGAGCGGGAGCGCGACAGCGACAAGGTCACGGACGCTCAGGTGCGAGAGCGGCTGCAGGATTCCGAGCGCACGTGTCTGCTCGTCCACGGCGACCTGCGCGATGTCGTTCACCGGCGCCGCGGGAACGCCGGCCTCGTCGAGCCGCTCGAGCCACGTCTCGGCGCTCTCGGCTGCGATTCTCGCCGCGAGCAGGGAGACGAGCTCCTCGCGGTTGGCGACCCGGTTCGGGTTTGTCGCGAAGCGGGGGTCGGCGCCCAGCTCGGGTGAGCCGAGGACGTCGCACAAGGCGGCGAAGAGCCGGTCGTTCGCAGCGGCGATCATGATCTCCCCGTCACGGGCCGCGAAGACCTCGTATGGGACGATCAGCGGGAACGCGGTCGCGTGGCGGCCGGGAGCCTCCCCGGAGCCGAGATAGCCGACGAGGTGGTAGGCGACGAGGCCGATCGCGCTCTCATACAGCGAGACGTCCACGACGCGCCCTTCGCCCGTCCGCTCGCGTTCCCACAGGGCGGCGAGAATCCCGAGCGCGGCCCACATCCCGGTCGTCTGGTCGACGACCGAGACGCCCACCCGAACGCCGGGCCGCGACGGCTCCCCGGTCACGCTGATGATTCCACCTGCTGCCTGCATCAGCGGGTCGTACCCCGGCTGCGCTCGTTTCGGCCCGGTCCGGCCGAAGGCTCCGATCGAGCAGTAGACGAGCCGCGGGTTCCGCGCGCGCAGGTCGTCGGGGCCGAGGCCGATCCGCTCGGCGTGCCCCGGTCGCAGGCTCTGGATTACCGCGTCGGCGCGATCCGCCAGTCGCAGCAGCGCTTCCTTGCCTCCCTGGGAGTGGAAGTCGAGCGCGAGCGAGCGCTTGCCCGCGTTCGCCGCCAGGAAGATCGCTCCCTCGCCGTCCCAGAAGGGCGGGCCCCATTGCCGCGTCTCGTCGCCCCGGGATGGATGTTCGACCTTGACGACATCCGCCCCGAGCGCAGCAAGGGTCTGAGTGCAGTATGGGCCCGCGAGCGAGCTCGTCAGGTCCAAGATCCGCACTCCCTCGAGTGGATGCATACAGTGGCAACTATGAGCGAGACGAGCGAGGAGTACATGAAGGAGGTCACGATCGGCGAGCCTCAGCGGCTCGAGGGCACCGTCGTACTCGCGGAGTACGACCCCGAATGGCCGGCCATGTACGCGCGCGGAGAGGAGAAGATCCGGGCGGCGCTCGGCGACCGGGCCCTGCAGGTGGAGCACACCGGCTCGACCTCCGTGCCGGGCCTGGCCGCAAAGCCGATCATCGACATCACCCTCGTCGTCGCCGACTCGGCCGACGAGGCAGCCTACGTCGCCGACCTGGAGGCGGCCGGCTACACGCTCCGCATCCGCGAGCCCGACTGGTTCGAGCACCGCCTGCTCAAGGGGACGGATCCGAGCGTGAACCTGCACGTCTTCTCCGCAGGCTGCGAGGAGATCGACCGCATGCTCGCTTTCCGAGATCGCCTCCGCTCGAGTGACGCCGACCGCGAGCTGTACGAGCGGACGAAGCGCGAGCTCGCCGCGCGCGAGTGGAAGTACACCCAGCACTACGCCGACGCGAAGAGCAAGGTCGTCCAGCAGATCATGGCGCGGGCGCTCGGGGAGTAAGCGTGGGCATTCCCGTCACCGGCGTGAGCGAGCTCGTGCTCGAGGTGGTCGATCTCGAGGCGGCGGAACGCTTCTACGCCGAGGTGCTGGGTCTGCCCGTCGTCGCCCGCTGGTCCGAGCGGGACGCGATCTGGGTCATGGCCGGCTACCGGACCCGGATCGGTCTCTGGCGCCCTCAGGTGGGGATCGCAGACGGTCGCGGCGGTGTGCACGTCCACTACGCCATGCACTTGCCCGACGCGGACTACGACGCCGCCGTCGCGCGGCTTCGAGAGCACGGCCACGAGCCCCACGAGGAGACCTTCGACGGCGACCAGGGCGGACGCGCGGCCTACGTCACCGACCCGGACGGAAACGTCGTCGAGCTATGGACCTGGGACGTCGCCGAGCATCTGAGGTGAGCCTCTCTACGCGCAGAGCGAAGCCGGAGGATGCGGCTGCGATTGCACGGATCTACAACGAGGGCATCGAAGACCGGCTGGCGACGTTCGAGACGGAGCCGCGGGCGTCGTCCGACGTCGCCGAATGGCTCGGGCACGGAATTCCGCTGGTGGTCGCCGAGGACGACGGGAGCGTGGTCGCGTGGGCGGCCGCGCATCCATACCGTCCCGCTCGCGAGGCGTACAGCGGTGTCGGCGAGTTCTCCATCTACGTGGCCCGCGACCGCCGCGGGCAGGGAGCGGGGCGCGCCGTGCTTGCGGCACTCATCGCAGAGGCGGAGGCCGGCGGCTACTGGAAGCTCCTCAGCCGCGTGTTCCCGGAGAACGAGGCCAGTCTTGCACTCGCCCGTTCTCTCGGCTTCCGCGAGGTCGGCGTCTACCGCCGCCATGCCCGCCTCGACGGCGAGTGGCGCGACGTCGTCATTGTCGAGTTGCTCGTCGGAAAGGCGGCAGGCCACGGCTAGGGTGGACACGTGAACCGGCTTGCGGGCGAGACGAGCCCGTACCTTCTCCAGCACGCCGACAATCCCGTCGACTGGTACCCGTGGGGCGAGGAGGCGCTTCGAGAGGCGAAGGAGGAGGACAAGCCGATCCTCCTTTCCGTGGGCTACGCCGCCTGCCACTGGTGCCACGTCATGGAGCACGAGTCCTTCGAGGACGAGGCGACCGCGCAGGTGATGAACGAGCGCTTCGTCAACGTCAAGGTCGACCGCGAGGAGCGGCCTGACCTCGACTCGATCTACATGGACGCCGTCGTCGCCCTCACCGGCCACGGCGGCTGGCCGATGACGGTCTTCCTGACGCCGGACGGAGAGCCCTTCTTCGGCGGCACCTATTACCCGCCGGAGCCGCGGCACGGGCTCCCGAGCTTCCGTCAGGTCCTCGTCTCCGTCTCGGACGCCTACCGGGAGCGCCGCGGCGACGTCGCGCGCTCGGCGGAGGCGCTGGTCGACGCCGTTCGCCGCTCGAGCGAGCTCCAGCCCTCGAGCGAGCCGCTCACCGATGCGTTGCTCCAGGACGCCGTCCGAGGCCTCCGGCAGGAGTTCGATCCGGAGTGCGGCGGGTTCGGCCGAGCGCCCAAGTTCCCGCCGGCGTCTGCGCTCGAGTTCCTGCTCCGCCGCAGCGAGTTGGAGCTCGTCACCGCCACGCTCGACGCGATGGCGGCGGGCGGCATGTACGACCTCGTCGGCGGCGGCTTCCACCGCTACTCGGTGGACGAGCGCTGGCTCGTCCCTCACTTCGAGAAGATGCTGTACGACAACGCCCTGCTCGCCTCCGCGTACCTGCACGCGTGGGTGGTCACGGGCAACGAGCGCTATCGCGAGATCGTCGAGCAGACCCTCGACTACATGCTGCGCGAGCTGCGGCTGCCCGAGGGCGGCTTCGCCTCGGCGCAGGACGCCGACACCGAGGGCGTCGAGGGGCTCACGTTCACCTGGACGCCGGAGGAGCTCGAGGAGGCGCTCGGCGAAGACCGGGGGGAGCTCCTTGAGCCGTTCGAGCACGGGAGGTTCATCCTGCGCGGCGAGTTCTCCGGCGAGGAGCGGCAGAAGCTGTTCGAGGCGCGGGAGCGGAGGCCAAAGCCCGCCCTCGACGACAAGGCGATCGCCTCCTGGGACGGACTGGCGCTGACCGCGCTGGCGGAGGCCGGGCGGCGCCTGGAGCGTCCCGATCTCGTCGACGCGGCACGCTCTCTCGCGGAGTTCCTGCTCGGCCCGCTCTCGGACGGGGGCCGTCTGTACCGGAGCTACCGCGCCGGCCGGGCGAGCAACACCGGCTACCTCGACGACTACGCCGACGTCGCGAACGGCATGTACGAGCTCCACGTCGCGACCGGCGAGCTGAGGTGGCTCGAGGAAGCGAGGCGGCTGGCCGTGCTGGCCGTCGAGTTGTTCTCCGACGAGGAGCGCGGCGGCTTCTACCTCACGCCGGTCGACGGCGAGCGGCTCGTCGCCCGCAAGAAGGACTTCGACGATCATCCGACTCCCTCGGGGAACTCCATGCTCGCCTACGTGCTCCTGCGACTCGCGCGCATTTACGGCGACGACGAGCTCGAGCGGGGGGCCGCCGGCGTGCTGCGGCTCGTCCAGCGGGCGCTCGCGCGCGCCCCAACCGCGTTCGGCCATGCGCTCTGCGCGCTCGACCTCTATCTGGCCCCGCCCCGCGAGATCGCGATCGTGGGCGGCCCCGAGGACGAGGTCGCGCGCGCTGCGCTCGCACCTTTCGACCCCAATGCCGTGGTCGCGTTCGGCCCCTCCGCGGATGTGCCGCTGCTCCAAGGCAAGGGCTCGGTCGACGGCCGTCCGGCCGTGTATGTGTGCGAGCGCTTCGCCTGCCGGGCGCCGGTGACCGATCCGACGGAGCTTGTATCCGCGGCCGGATCTCCCTAGCATCGGCCGGTCGCCGACCCGGGAGGCCTTCGGGTGAAGCGGCCGCCCAGCTTTGCCGGGCGGCCCGGTCACGACGGTTAGGTTCCAGAGAAATCGTTCCTATGCGGGAGGCGCTCGCTACCCCAAGCCACGGGTGGTCGCAAAGGTCGCTTGGCGCAATCTGCCGTGCGCCGGCCGCGTCGCGTCCGAGAACACCGGAACGGGGCGGCCGCCCGAGAACGACACGGAGAAGTAGTCGCCGAGGAAGGTGCCGGCGGGCGTCTCGGCGATCCAGCGGCGCCGCATCGCCTGCGAACTGAGGCGCACGCGGGTCCCCCACGTCGCGCCGCCGTCGTCAGAGGAGACGAGCCAGGCGCTGAGCGAGCACGAGCACGGTCCCGTGGAGTAGTAGAGGACGGCCAGGCGTTCGGGCGCGGCCGGGTCGACCGCGATCGCGGGAGCGAAGTACTCGTCTCCCGCGCGTCTGGGCCCGGTCGGCAGGGCCACCGGCTTCGACCACGCACCGCCGTTCCTGGACACGCTCAGCACGACGTCGTTTCCGTTGCACCGCGGTCTCGTGTCGCACTCGTGCCATGTGACGTAGGCGCTGCCGTCCGACCCCACGTCCGCCGACGGCAGCGGACTTTCCCGGATTCCGCGGATGTTGCGGACATTCCCATCGACCAGCACCCGGCCGGAGCTGAACGTCGCACCGCCGTTGGCGGACTCCGCATACACCATCCCGGAGGCGTCGGCGAAGACGACGCGCACGTTGCCGTCCGGCGCGATCATCGGCATCGCGCCGACCGCGGCCGGGCGATGCTCCGCCGGTGATCCAACCGCAACGGACCATGTCTTTCCACCGTCCTTCGAGACCTGCGTGGCGATCTGTTCCCGGGGAACGTCGGTGTACGACAGGTAGCAGTTTCCGCGGAACGGGCTGCTCGACCAGTTGTCGCACGCGATCCACTCCTTGTCGTATCCGAGCGAGCGGCCGATCGAGCGCGCGGCGTTCACCGGCCGCTTCCACCGGAGCCCGTCGCTCGAGCGGTTGACCGTGAGGCCGGTGGACGTGCCGCCGAAGACGAGTGAAACCGCCAGCCACACCTTGTGGGCGGCGTCGTAAGCGACCGAAGGATCGGAGGTGCGCTGCGGCGGGCTCGGATGCGGCGAGAAATTCGTGAGACCGGGCAGGAAGCCGGACCTCCACCGGCGCCCACCGTCGACCGAGGTTGCGAAACCGATGAGCGTGGCGCCGCCGTCCGCGTACCGGCCGCTCTGGAAGACGGCCACCGTCGTGGAGCCGTAGGAGAAGCTGTCCGGCTCGACCTGGGACTCGTGCTGGGCGAAACGGTCGCGGTGGAGGTCGCGGGAGAGCTGCCGGCTGACCACCTCGCAGTCCGTCTTGACCCGGTCGTTGCGGCTCGCCGTCACCGTGTCCCGCCCCTTGCCACATCTGACGCGGTCGCGCCCACCCTGCTGGACGGCAATCCGGTCGTTGCCCCCGCGGCCAGAGATCCGGTCCGGCCGGAGAGTTCCGGCGAGAACGTCCGCCCCGTTCGTTCCGTTGATCGTTGCCGCCGTCGCGGCTCCCACCATCACGAGAGCCGCGACTCCAACGACCACTCGCGCCGCTCGCTGCATTCCCTCAGGTTACGCAGGCGCGCGATTTAGGGTTAGCCGATGGCGCTGCTCACCGTGGAGAACGTCACCTGCCGGTTCGGCGGCATCGTCGCGCTCGACGGCGTCTCGCTCGATGCAGAGGGGGGTGAGATCGTCGGCGTCATCGGTCCCAACGGCGCTGGCAAGACGACCGTCTTCAACGTGGTCACGCGGCTCTATCGGCCGCAGGCGGGGGACGTGCTGCTCGACGGATCGTCGCTTCTGCGCACGCCCGCCTACCGGATCGTGCGCCGCGGGATCGCGCGCACGTTCCAGAACGTCGAGCTCTTCCCGACGATGAGCGTGCTCGACAACGTGCTCGTAGGCATGCACGGCCGCCACCGGCTCGGCGGAAGGCGGCGGGCCCTCGAAGTGCTGGCCGAGGTCGGTCTGGAGGGGATCGCATACCGGTCGGTCGCCGTCCTCCCCTTCGGGACCCAGAAGCGGGTCGAGCTCGCGCGCGCCCTCGCCTCCGAGCCGCGGCTCCTGCTCTTGGACGAGCCCGCCGGCGGGCTCAACCACGAGGAGGTCGAGGAGCTGGGGGCGTTCATCCGCCGCATCCGCCGCGACTTCGAGCTCACGATCTTGATCGTCGAGCACCACATGAACCTCGTCATGGGCATCTCCGACCGCGTTCACGTCCTCAACTTCGGCAGGAAGATCGCGGCGGGGACGCCTGCGGAGGTGCAGCGCGACCCGGCAGTGATCGAGGCCTACCTGGGGGAGGCCGCCTGATGCCGCTCCTGCAGCTCCAGGGCGTCGCGGCGCGCTACGGCCCCACCCAGGCCCTGCACGACGTCTCGCTGACCGTCGACGAGGGCGAGATCGTCGCCGTGCTCGGCGCGAACGGCGCCGGAAAGACGACCACGCTGCGCGCGATCTCGGGCACGGTCCGCCGCTCCGGCGACATCGTCTTCGGAGGCAGGAAGATCGCCCGCCGCGGGCCGGAGTCGGTCGCGCGGCTGGGAGTGGCGCACGTTCCCGAGGGGCGAGGGACGTTCGCGGAGCTGACCGTGCGGGAGAACCTGCGGCTCGGCGCCTACACGCGCCGCGGGCGCTCGGGCGACGATCTCGAGCGCGTCCACGCCCTCTTTCCGTGGATGGCCGAGCGCGCAGGGCAGCAGGCCGGCACGCTCTCGGGCGGCGAGCAGCAGATGCTTGCCCTCGGCCGGGCGCTCATGCAGCGCCCGCGCCTCGTCCTGCTGGACGAGCCTTCGCTGGGGCTCGCGCCGCTCGTCGTGGCGGAGCTTTTCAAGATCGTCCGCAGGCTGAACGAGGAGGAGGGACTGTCGGTCCTCCTGGTCGAGCAGAACGCGAACCTCGCCCTCGACACGGCCGCCCGCGCCTACGTCCTCGAGGTGGGCAACGTCGCGCTCGAAGGCGAAAGCGGGGAGTTGCGCCGTAACGAGTCGGTGCGGCGCTCCTACCTCGGGTACTGAGGGCAGCTTGGCCGAGTTCTGGCAGCAGGTCGTGAGCGGGCTCGCCTCGGGCGGGATCTACGCGAGCCTCGCGCTCGCGATCGTCCTCATCTACCGCTCGACGCGGGTGATCAACTTCGCGCAGGGGGAGATGGGGATGTTCGCCACCTTCATCGCCTGGTGGCTGATCGTCGAGCAGGGCTGGCCGTACTGGGGCGCCTTCGCCGCCACGCTGGCGATGGCGTTCGCAGGAGGCGTGCTGCTCGAGCGGGTCGTGATCCGCCCGGTCGAGAACGCGCCCGTCCTGACTGTGGTGATCGTCACGATCGGGCTCCTCATCGCGCTGAACGGGCTTGCGTTCTGGATCTGGGGAGGTGAATCGAGGTCCTTCCCGAGCGCGTTCTCGACCAGGCCGATCCACATCGGCGGTGTCGCCTTCTCGATTCAGGACTTCGGTGTCATCGGCGTCTCGCTCGGGGCCGTCGTCCTCCTCGGACTCTTCTTCCGTTTCACCAAGCTGGGCCTCGGGCTGCGGGCAGCGGCGCTCAACCCGAACGCGGGCCGCCTCGTGGGGGTGCGGGTCGGATGGATGCTCGCGCTCGGCTGGGGACTGGCCTCGGTGCTCGGCGCGCTCTCGGGGATGATGATCGCACCGTCCGTCTTCCTCGATCCGAACATGATGCGCGCGGTGCTGCTCTACGCGCTCGCGGCCGCGGTTCTCGGCGGACTCGACAGCCCCGTTGGCGCCGTCGTCGGAGGGCTCATGCTCGGCGTGGGCCTCAACCTCATCGGCACGTATGTGGACTTCGTCGGGAACGAGCTGAAGCTTCCCTTCGCGCTCGTCCTCATCGCCGCCGTCCTCCTCGTCAAGCCGACGGGGTTGTTCGGTCGGGCCACGGTGAGGCGGGTCTGATGCGGCGCCTTCTCACGGGGGTCGAGGTGCTCGCGTTCGCGGGAGGCGTTGTCTTTCTCCTCTTCTTCCCGCGCTGGCTGAGCGACTTCCGCACCTCGCAGGTCGCGTACGTGGGCATCTACTTCATCGCGATCCTGGGGCTGAACATCCTCACCGGCTACACGGGGCAGATCTCGCTCGGACACGGCGCCTTCATGGCCATCGGCGGTTACACAACGGCCATCCTCGTCGGCCACCACGGCGTGAAGGACCTGTGGACGATCCCGCTCGCGGGGCTCGTGGCGGGCGTCGCCGGCCTCGTGGTCGGCATCCCGGCGCTGCGGTTCTCCGGCCTCTATCTGGCGCTCGTCACCTTCGCAATCGCGGTCGCTCTGCCCTCGGGCCTCAAGAAGTTCGACCACTTCACGGGCGGCACGCAGGGGATCAATCTCTTCGGCGTGAAGGGGATGACCGGGACGCTCGGCATCACCGTCTTCGGCCACAAGCTGACCTTCAACGAGTGGATCTACTACCTGACCTGGACGGTCGCGGTGGTGCTGCTCGCCGTCGCGTGGGCGCTTCTGCGCAGCCGGCCGGGCCGGACCTTTCGAGCGATCAGGGACAGCGAGGTCGCGGCCACGTCGTCGGGAGTCAACCTTCCGCTCAACAAGACGCTCGCCTTCGGGATCTCGGCGTTCTACGCCGGGGTGGCCGGCTCGCTGTTCGCGATCGCGACGACGTTCGTCAGCCCCGAGACGTTCCCGATCATCCTCTCGCTCTACCTGGTGATCGGCGCGGCCGTGGCCGGCCTCGGCTCGCTGGCCGGACTGGCGGTGGGCGCCGTCTTCATCCAGTACCTCCCCGATCTGTCCCAGCAGGTCTCGAAGAGCCCCGGCGCGCCCTCGGTGATCTACGGCGTCGTTCTCATCGTGGTGATGCTCATCCTGCCGACCGGGGCGGGAGGGCTCGTGAAGAAAATCGGAGAGCCGCTAACGAATTGGCTCTTTCGGGGGTCATAATGGGCGACTTGAGGACTCGTCTCTCGCTCGGACTGCTCCTGGCCCTCGGCGTCGGGCTCGCGCTTGCCGCGGCGACCGCCTCGGGCCGGCCGTCCGGCGCGCCGGGAGTCACGAAGACGTCCATTCTCGTCGGCGGCACCGTGCCGCTGAGCGGGGAGGCCGCCTCGGGCGGATTGACCGCGAAGGGCGCCGTGGGATACTTCAAGTACGCCAAGAGGGTCTTCGGGAGGAAGGTCAAGTACAAGTACCTCGACGACGGCTACGACCCGGCCAGGACGGTGCAGCTGACGCGCCAGCTCGTCGAGCAGGACCACATCTTCGCCGACTTCAACTCGCTCGGCACGGCGCAGAACATCGCCATCCGTCCATACCTGAACCAGGCCGGAGTCCCGCAGCTCTTCGTGGCGAGCGGGTGGGGCGGTTGGGCGCGCCAGCACAAGAAATACCCGCGGACGATGGGCTTCATCCCCACCTACACCGGCGAGGGGATCATCTACGGCCGCTACATCAAGAAGAAGAAGCCCAAGGCCAAGATCGCCGTCCTCTACCAGGACGACGACTACGGCCGCGAGCTCGTGTCCGGACTGAAGAAGGGGCTCGGGAAGCTGAAGAGGCGCATCGTCGCGACGCAGGGATACGACCCCACGGAGAGCGACGTCCAATCCCAGGTCGCACGCCTGAAGTCATCGCACGCTAACACGTTGATGATCTTCGCCTTCGGGAAGTTCGCGATCCAGGCCTTCGTGTACGTCAAGAAGCTGGGCTGGAAGCCGAAGATCTTCGTGAACGCCGTGGCGGCTTCCACGAGCGTGATGCTGATCGCGAACCAAAGTGGTCAGACGCAGGGCGCGATGTCCATCGGGTTCTTCAAGGACCCGGCCTCGAAGCGCTGGGCCAGGGACAAGGGCATCAAGCTGTACAGGCGGATCATGAAGCGCTACGTGCACGCCGACCCGAAGAACGGCTACTACCTGGCGGGGATGGCGTCTGCGTACACGCTGGTCGCGGCCCTCAAGAAGGCGGGCAAGAACCCGACCCGAAAATCGCTGATGCGGGCGATGACGCACCTGAAGGTCAAGAAGAACCCGTTCGTTCTCCCGGGAATCGTCATCAAGACGACGCCCAAGGACCGCTACCCCATCGAGCAGGCGCAGCTGGAGCGCTGGAAGGGCAAGAACTGGAGGCTCGTCGGGAAGCTCGTTCGCGCGCCGCGCCGGTAGCAGACACCCCTTAAGCTCCAGCGGCGATGGAGTCCGCCGAGGCGCTGGCGCTCGTGGACGAGCCGGCGGCCGACCTGTGCGAGCAGGCGTGCGCCGTGCGGGAGCGCGGCAAGGGCGTCCTCGTCACGTACTCGCCCAAGATCTTCATCCCGCTCACGAAGCTATGCCGGGACGTGTGCCATTACTGCACGTTCGCCCGTCCGCCCAGGCGCGGCGAGCGGGCGTTCATGAGCCTGGAGGAGGTCGTCGAGCTTGCGCGTGCCGGCGTGGAGGCCGGGTGCCACGAAGCGCTGTTCACGCTCGGGGACAAGCCCGAGCTTCGGTACCGGGTCGCGCGCGAGGAGCTCGCCGCGCTCGGCTGCGAGACGACGCTCGAGTACCTTGCGGTCGCCGCCCGGGCGGTTCTGGACGAGACCGGCCTGCTCCCGCACGTCAACCCGGGCGTGATGAGCGCCGCTGACCTGGCCGCGCTCCGGAAGGTGAGCGTCTCACAGGGGATCATGCTGGAGACGGCCTCGGTGAGGCTGTCGGAGCGGGGCAGGCCCCACTACGGCTCGCCGGACAAGCTCCCGGCGAGGCGGCTCGAGACGATGCGACTGGCCGGGGAGCTTGCGATTCCGTTCACGACCGGCATCCTGATCGGGATCGGTGAGACGCGTGCCGAGCGGATCGAGGCGCTGCTCGCGATCCGCGAGGTGGGAGAGCGCTACGGGAACGTGCAGGAAGTGATCGTCCAGAACTTCCGCGCCAAGCCGGGCACGCGCATGGCTGCCCATCCCGAGCCCTCGCTCGAGGAGCTGATGTGGACGGCCGCCGCGGCGCGGCTCGTGCTCGGTGCCGGCTGGAACATTCAGGCGCCGCCGAACCTGAGCTACGAGGGCTTCCCGCGCTTGCTCGACGCCGGGATCAACGACTGGGGCGGCGTCTCCCCGGTGACGATCGATCACGTCAATCCGGAGGCCCCGTGGCCCGAGGTGGAGCGGCTGCGCGAGGCCACGGAAGCGCGCGGCCTGAGGCTTGCTCCCCGGCTCGCGATCTACCCGGACTACGTGGCCGACCTCGACCGCTGGGCCGAGCCCGAAATCGCGCGCGCGATCCGACTCCACGCCGATGCCGACGGTCTCGCCCGCGAGGACGTGTGGGCGGCCGGCTCGGCGAAGCCTCCGCCGCCCGAACTTCTTCCGGCTCCCGGGCCGGTGGCCACCAACCTCCTCCCCACTGCGAGCCTAGCGAGGAAATCCGTACATGTGGGAAACGGGACCGTGCCGAAAGTGTCACAACCGGTGGCCACGGCGCTCGGCAAGGTGCGCGACGAGACCGAGCTCGGCGAAGACGACGTCACCGCGCTGCTGCAGGCGCGGGGCCCGGATCTCGAAGCCGTCCTGCCAGCGGCCGACCAGCTCCGCCGGGCCGTCTGCGGCGACACCGTCACCTACGTCGTCACGCGGAACATCAACTACACGAACGTCTGTTACTTCCGCTGCGGCTTCTGCGCCTTCTCGAAAGGGAAGCTGGCCGAGAACCTGCGCGGACGCCCCTACCTGGTGCCCGTGGACGAGATCGTCCGCCGCTCCCGCGAGGCCTGGGACCGGGGCGCGGTCGAGGTGTGTCTCCAGGGCGGGATCCACCCCGGCTTCACCGGCGACTACTACGTCGAGGTCTGCGAGGCGATCAAGAGCGAGCTTCCAGAGCTGCACGTGCACGCCTTCTCGGCGCTCGAGGTCTGGCAGGGGGCCTCCACGCTCGAGGCGCCGCTCGACGCGTATCTCGCCCGCCTCCGCGACGCGGGCCTGGCGTCCCTCCCGGGCACGGCAGCCGAGATCCTCGACGACGAGGTGCGACTCGTGATCTGCCCGGACAAGGTGACCACGTCGCAGTGGCTCCGCGTCCACGGCACCGCGCACCGGGCGGGCCTGCGCTCGACGACCACGATCATGTTCGGCCACGCGGACACGCCTCGCAGCTGGGCCAGGCACCTCGTCGAGCTCCGCGAGCAGCAGAAGCGCACGGGCGGTTTCACCGAATTCGTGCCGCTCCCATTCGTCCACATGGAGGCGCCGATCTTCCTCAAGGGACGGGCGCGTCCGGGGCCGACCTTCCGGGAAGCCCTGCTCGTCCATGCCGTCGGGAGGCTCGCACTACACCCGTGGATAACGAACGTCCAGGCCTCGTGGGTGAAGCTCGGAGCGGCCGGCGCGCAGGCGGCGCTCCGCGCAGGCGCCAACGATCTCGGCGGGACGCTGATGAACGAGTCGATCTCCCGCGCGGCGGGAGCAAGCCATGGGCAGGAGATGCCGCCCGAGCGGATGGAGGAGCTGATCCGGGCCCTCGGCCGGACGCCGCGCCAGCGGACCACCCTCTACGGCGAGCCCGACCCAGAGCGGACGCGCCTCTCCTTCGGGGCTCCGCCACTCGCCGAGGCCGTGAACCCGAGCGTGAACGATGCGCGCTTGACTGCCCCGCCCAGGCTGGTCCGTCCCGGCCTGGCGGCGGCGCGCTGAGGGAAGAGCAGGCCGAAGAGCTCGGCGTGATCTCACTGGCGGTCGACCTCACCGCCTTGTCTCGGGTGCAGTCACTTCCGAGCTCATCGGCCTGTTGAGGCGATCCTACGCCTCGAGCCCGAGAAGGTCCTCGACCGTCTCGCGCCGGCGGATCAGGCGGGCGTTTCCGTCCGATACGAGCACGGCCGCGGGCCGCGGCACCGCGTTGTAGTTCGACCCCATTGCGAGCGTGTACGCGCCGGTGGCGGGCACGGCCAGGATGTCCCCGCGCCGCGGATCGGCGAGCTCGACGGAGTCGATCAGAACGTCCCCCGACTCGCAATGCTTCCCGGCTACCCCGTACGGCCCGGTCGGAGCGGCGCCGGCGCGGTTCGCGACGAGCGCGGTGTAGCGCGCTCCGTACAGCTGCGGGCGCGGATTGTCCGAGATGCCTCCGTCGACGGCGACCCAGGCCCGCCCTCCTGAGCGCTTGACCGAGCCGACGCGATAGAGCGTCACACCCGCCTGCGCCACCAGCGATCGGCCGGGCTCCAGGATCACGCTCGCGTCCGCGTCGAGCCCGCCCACCAGCGCGGAGACGAAGTCGGCGATCGAGGGCGCGGCCTGTCCGGGCTCGGTCGGGACGCCGAGCCCACCGCCGAGGTCGACGACGCCCGGCGCCCACTCCGAGTGCGCAAGGAACCCGTTCAGCCAGGTGACCGTCTCGCATGCCGCGGCGGTCGAGAGGAGCTGCGATCCGACGTGGACGTGGATACCTTCCAGGGCGTCCCGGATGGCGAGCGCCTCCTCGGGCGACATCCCGAACTTGGAGCCGACGTGGCCGGTCCGGATAGCCTGGTGCGTCTCCGCTTCGATCCCCGGGGTCACGCGCGCGAGCATCCGCCGCACGCCGACGACCCGGGCGCGGTCGAGCTCCTCGACCGAGTCGAGGACCACGTAGCCCGCGTCCGCGTCCGTTGCCGCACACAGCTCCTCGTCCGACTTGTTGTTGCCGTGGACGACGAGCCGCTCGGCCGGCACCCCGGCCTCCTGCGCGTAGCGGAGCTCGCCCAGCGTCGAAACGTCGGCCCCGAGCCCTTCTTCGGCGAGCACCCGCATGATCGCGGTGTTCGGGAACGCCTTCGTCCCGTAGACGACGAGGGCGTCCGGCGCCGCGGTCCGGTACTCGCGCGCGTGTGCGCGAATCGTCTGCTCGCAATAGACGAGGAGCGGCGTTCCGAATTCGTCTGCGAGCGCCGAGGCGGCGAGGCCGGCGAGGGTCAGCCCGCCGTCCTCGACCTGCGCCGTGTCGGGGAAGGGATCTAGTCCGTCCACCAGCCCTGCGTCATCGGCGCGTCCCCGGGACCGGTGTTGGGCGCGCCGAAGGCGATCACCTCCGCGCCCTCGGGCCCGCCTTCGAAGTTGCGCATCGTGTCCGGGGCGATGCGAACGGCGTCGAAGGGCTTCAACTCGACGATGTCGTCGTCCAGCCTCAGCCTCGCGCTGCCTGCGACGAGGACGTAGACCTCCTCCTGTGTGTTGTGGTGATGTCCGAATGGGATGCGGAAGTTCGGGGCGACCCGCAGGTAGCTGACGCCCGCGTTCTCCATCTCGAGCGGCACGCGCGCGCTGCGGAACTCGAGGTCGGGAGACATGTCGAACTTGGGCGCCTGGTCCTCGACCTCCTTCAGATTGAGATGCGTGTATCCGGCCATGCTTCTCCTCTCTTGTTGCCTGCTAAAGTGTTTCTAATGCACCAGCTCCTCGAGTAGCGCAGGAAGTGAACGCGGCGACCGCCGCGGCAGCTTCCCCAGGCCTCTCGTTCGAGAGGCTTTTTTATATCCGGAGGACGAATGGAGAGATACGACCCGCACGCAATCGAGGAAAAATGGCAGCGGGTCTGGGAGGACGCGCGCGCCTTCTCGGTCCCGAATCCTCCCCCGGGCACGTCGCCCAATCCGAACAAGCGCTACGTGGCGGAGCAGCTTCCCTATCCCTCGGGGACGCTGCACATGGGGCACATGCTGGTGTACACGCTGGGAGACGTCCGGGCGCACTTCTACCGGCGCACGGGACACGAGGTGATGCGGCCGATGGGTTGGGACGCCTTCGGACTGCCGGCCGAGAACGCTGCGATCAGAGGCGGCGGCCATCCGCGGGAGATGACTGAGCGCAACATCGAAGGCATCCGCCGGTTCATGAAGCGGGCCGGCTGGGCGATCGACTGGGACCGCGAGATCTCGACGCACGAGCCGGAGTACTACCGCTGGACACAGTGGCTGTTCCTGAAGCTGTACGAGGCCGGGCACGCCTACCGCAAGGCCGCGCCGGTGAAGTGGTGCCCGAACGACCAGACGGTGCTGGCGAACGAGCAGGTCGTGGGAGGGCGGTGTGAGCGCTGCGGCGCCGCCGTCGAGTCCCGCAACTTGGAGCAGTGGTTCTTCCGCACGACCGCGTACGCGGACGAAATGCTCGATTTCTCGGGGCTGAGCTGGCCGGAGCGGATCATCACGATGCAGCGAAACTGGATCGGACGCTCGGAAGGCGCCGAGATCCTGTTTCGGGTCGATGAGCTGGACATCGACATCCCCGTCTTCACGACGCGGCCGGACACGATCTTCGGCGCGAACTTCTTCGTGCTCGCTCCCGAGCACGAGCTGGTTCCGCAGCTGGTCGAGGGCACGCCGCACGAGCAGGAAGTCATGGACTACGTCCGCCGGGCGAGCGCGGCGAGCACCCTCGAGCGCGTCGATCCGGACAGGGAGAGGACGGGCGTCTTCACGGGTCGCTTCGCCACCAACCCTGCGAGCGGCGCCCGCATCCCGGTGTGGATCTCCGACTACGTGCTGATGGAGTACGGGACGGGAGCGATCATGGCCGTGCCCGCCCACGACGAGCGCGACTATGCGTTCGCGCAGCGCTTCGACCTGCCGGTGAAGACCGTGGTCGTGCCGGCGGACGGGGATGGGGAGGTCGCCGAGGAAGCAGCATTCGTCGCCCATACCGAGAACGAGAAGCTCGTCAACTCGGCCCAGTTCTCGGGCATGCCTGCGCCGGAGGGCGGCCGCGCGATCGTCGAGTGGCTGGAGGGTCGAGAAAGGGCGCGCTTCGCGGTCGGCTACCGCCTGCGCGACTGGGGCTTCTCTCGTCAGCGCTACTGGGGGTGTCCCATCCCGATCATTCACTGCGAGCGGTGCGGCATCGTCCCCGTGCCGGAGCGGGACCTTCCGGTCCTGCTGCCGGACATCGACGACTATCTGCCGAAGGGCAAGCCGCCGCTGGCCTCCAACGAGGAGTGGATGCGCGTCGAGTGCCCCTCGTGCGGCGGCGAGGCGCGCAGGGAGGCGGAGACGATGGACACGTTCGTGGACTCCTCCTGGTACTTCCTGCGCTACTGCGACGCCCACAACGACCAGGCGCCCTTCGAGCGCGAGATCGTCGACTACTGGGGGCCCGTCGACTTCTACCAGGGCGGCGTCGACCACGCGACCGTGCACATGATCTATGCGCGCTTCTTCCAGAAAGCGCTGGCCGATCTCGGGCTCGTCGGCTTCCGCGAGCCGTTCGCGCGCTTCCACGGAAACGGTTGGGTGCAGTACGGCGGGACGAAGATGTCCAAGTCCAAGGGGAACGTGATCCCTCCCGACACGTTCGTCGAACGCTACGGGGCCGATCCCGTCCGCCTCGCGATGCTCTTCATCGGCCCGGCCGACCAGGACATGGAGTTCACCGAGGAGGCCTTCGAGGGGATGGTGCGATTCGCCAGGCGGCTGTGGCGGATCGTGGGCGAGGTCGTGGAGGCAGAACCGCGCAGCGACGGAGACGGCACCCTGACCCGCAAGGCGCATGCGACGATCGCGAAGGTCACGGACGACATCGGAAGGCGCGAGTCCTTCAACACGGCGATCGCCGCCGTGATGGAGCTCGTGAACGAGCTCGGGCGCGATGTTGCGGCGCCCGATGCCCGCTTCGCAGCCGAAACCGCCGTTTCGCTGATCCAGCCCTATGCCCCGCATCTGGCCGAGGAGCTGTGGGAGCGGCTGGGCAACGAGCGCCTCTGGCAGCACGCCTGGCCCGAGGCCGACCCGGCTCAGCTGGAGCGGGACACCTTCGAGCTGGTCGTCCAGGTGAACGGACGGGTGCGGGACCGCGTCGAGGTGGAGACGAGCCTGGCCGAGGACGAGCTGGTCGAAAGGGCGAAGGCCTCACCCCGCGTGCAGGCGCATCTCGGCGGCAAGGAGGTCAAGCAGGCGATCGTCGTCCCGCGCAAGCTCGTCAACCTCGTCGTGAGCTAGCGAATACCGGTGTCGATCAGGAAGTCGACGCCCCTGAAGTGGCCGGGCACGCGCACGCGCGCCGGCTTGATCGTGGCCGGACGCTTGACTCGGACCGTGTAGCGGCCGGGCGGAAGGGCGACCCGATAGCGCCCTTTCGTGCCCGTCTGGGCCCGCTTGACCACGTGGCCGTTCCGGATGAAGCGCAGCTTGGCGTGCTTGGCAGCGACGTAACAGGGCTTCTCGGGCAGGCAGATCGGCGAGACCGGCCCCTTCGTGACCCTGCCGTACAGACCTGACCGACCGGCCTGGCCGGCGGCCGACCCTGCGACGAGCGCGACGAGCAAGGCGAGCGTGAGGACGGCGGCGGTCCCCAAGGGGTGAGATCGCCGATGATGCACGGGGCGAAGTATGCCCCTTCGGAAGCGGGTCAAAACCGACCCAAAGCCGAGCTCGTTTCGTTGCATTTTGCCGGTCCGCCGTTGTCAAAATAGGCATCGTGGAGTTCCTGACCGCCTCGCGCCGCAGGGCGATCGCCTTGGCCGCGGTGGGGCTGCTGGCTACCGTCCTGATCGTTCGCCATCTCTCTCACGGAAGCCCAGCCGCCGAGATGGGCCCACCGGCGGCACAGGCGCCGGTGGCGAAGGCAGCGACCGCCAAGCTCTTCATCCACGTCGTCGGAGCCGTCCGCCGTCCCGGCCTGTACCCGCTCGCGGACGGAAGCCGGATCGCGGACGCGCTGCGTCGAGCCGGTGGCGCGACCAGGAAGGCCGATCTCGAGGCCGTCAACCTGGCCGCGCCGCTCGCAGACGGGCTGCAGGTCGTGGTCCCGCGGCGCGCTCCGACGGGCGGCGGCTCGGCCGCCGGTTCGCCATCCGATCCTGCGGCGGCTCAGGGGCCGGTCCATCTGAACACGGCCAGCCTGGAGCAGCTCGACTCGCTGCCCGGCGTTGGCCCGGTGACGGCGCAGAAGATCCTCGATTACCGCCAGGAGCACGGGGCCTTCACTTCCGTCGACGACCTCGACGCGATTCCCGGGATCGGGCCCGCCCGGATGGAACAGCTCCGAGATCTCGTCGCGCCGTGAACGCCTCGCGTGCAGTGGCGCAGGTGCGTCCGCACATGCTCCTCGGAGGTGTCTGCCTTGGGCTCGGAGCCTCGAATTTCGTCCGGCCGCGCCCGCTGGATGCGGCCACCGTCGCGCTTGTCTTCCTCGTCGGCGCAGTCGGATTCGACGGGCCTCCGCGCATCCTCTTCCTGGCAGCGGCGCTCGCCGTCTGCGGACTCCTGGTCGGAGGCGTGCGCCTTGCCGCTCTCGACAGTACGGTTCTCGCGGCACGTGCGGGTCAGGTGGGCCCGGCGCTCGTCGAGGTCACGGGCCCGGTGCGCCGAGGAGAATTCGACCTCCGCATCCCCGCGCGGACGCTTCGCTTCGACCGGCAAGCCGTGAGCGAGCCGGTACTGCTCGAGCTCCCCCTCGGGCGCTCACCGCCTCAGGGCGCCTGGCTGGCACTGAACGTGGAAGTGAGGGCGCCCCACGGGCCCGAGGACGGGTTCGACGAACGCGCCTGGCTGCGCAGGCAGGGTGTCCATGTGGTCCTGCGCGGCCGGGAATACCGCGTCGCGGGAAGGCGCGGTGGGCTCGGCGGCCTGGCGGACGGACTGCGCCGCTGGCTTGCACGCGGGGTCGCACCCGGGCTCGAGGGCGAGCGGAGGGCCGTCGTCCTCGGCGTCGTCCTCGGAGCCGACGAAGGGTTGTCCAAGGACCTTCGCGACCGGTTCCGAAGCTCCGGGCTCTACCACCTTCTTGCCGTCTCGGGCCAGAACGTGGCGATCATCGCCGCAGCTGTGCTCATGGTGGCCTGGCTGCTCGGCATCCCGCGGTGGCTGGGCGAGCTCGGCGTGCTTGCCTCGATCGGTGGGTACGTGTTGGCCGTCGGCCTGCAGCCGTCGGTCGTTCGCGCCGGCATCGCCGGGGCGCTTGCCTCGCTCGCGTGGCTCGCAGCTCGTCCTCGCGACCGCTGGTACTTCCTGTTCCTGGCTGCGGCCGTTCTTCTGGCCTGGAATCCCTACAACGTGTTCGAGCCGGGTTTCCAGCTGTCCTTCGCTGCGGTCGCGGCGATCTTCGTCGTCGTGCCGCGGTTGCAGCGTCGGCTCGACGGATACCCCGTGCCGCGCTTCCTGGCGGCGACGCTGGCCGTCTCGACCGCCTGCGGAGTCGTCACGGCCCCGATTCTCTGGCTCGACTTCGGGACCGTCCCCGTCTTCTCCGTGCTCGGAAATGCGGTCGCGGAGCCGTCGGTTCCTCCCCTGCTGGGGCTGGGGTTGATCGCCGCCGTGGTGCACCCCGTCCTTCCAGGGGTGGCCGCGTCGCTCGCGTGGGTGAACGGATGGCTGGCCGCGTACCTCGCTGGGTGTGCCCGGCTGGTCGGGGGGCTGCCGCACGCTCAGGTGTCGTCGCCGCAGGCTCTGCTCGCGCTCCTGGCAGTAGGCGGTTTTGTCTGGACGCTTATCCGGAGGTGAGCACTCCGCGGCGGCGCCGATTCCGGGGACGGCAGCGCCGATTCCGGGGAGTCTCCGGACTATGCTTGGCGCGGAGTGGCCTCCGAGCTCAAGACCGTCTATCTCATGTCCGGAAGCGATCGCCCGAAGATCGCGCGCGCGCTGGAGCGTCTTCGGGCTCGCGTGGGGGAGGGGGCCCTTGAATCGCTGACCGCTGCGGAGGCGACCGGCGAGGACGCGGTGTCCGCCTGTAATGCGCGGGGCCTATTCGGCGGAACCGCCCGCCTGGTGCTCGTCTCCGAGGTCGAGAAGTGGAAGGCGTCCGATGTCAAAGCGGTCGCCGACTATCTGGGGTCGCCGGCGCCCGAAACCGTCCTTGCGCTGGTGGGAGAGGGCATACGCCGCGAATCCGCTCTGGCGAAGGCGTGTGCCAAGGCCGGAGACCTGCTCTTCTTCGACGTCCCGCGCAACAAGCTGCCGCTCTGGGTTGGCGAGCAGTTCAAACGTCTCGGGGCCAGGGCCGACGCCGAGGCGTGCCGGATGCTTGTCGAGCTCGTGGGGGACGACCTGCGGGCGTTGGAGAGCGAGGTCGAGAAGCTGGTCGCCTGGGCGGACGGAGAGCCCATTGACGTCGAGGCGGTCGAGCTGCTGGCCGCCGGCCACGCTGATCCCTCAGCCTTTGCCTTGACCGACTCATGGGGTAGTCGTGACGTCGCAGCGGCCCTCAGAGCCTGCGAGACGATCCTCGAGCGGGCCCGCGGGTCGCGGCGTGACGAGCTTCCGAGGATCGTCGGGCGCCTCTCGGCCCACGTCGCGCGCGTCCGCGACTGTCAGGCGATGGCCGCAGAGGGTGTGTCCGCCCGCGAGGCCGCCGGGAAGCTCAAGAAGAACCCGTACTACGTCCAGAAGCTTTTCGCGCAGGCGGGGAACTTCAGTCAGGGAGAGCTGGATTCCGTGTTGGTGCGCATCGCGCGACTGGACCTCGCGGTCAAAGGCGGCTCGCGCCTTCCCGCAGAGCTGGAGGTCGAGCGCGCGCTCGTCGAGGCGACCCGCGCTGCGGCCGTCGAGCGAACGAGCTGAGACGAGAGCCGCTCGCCCCTAGCGGCCGGCGATCAGGCGGGCTGCCTGCGCCTTCTTCCGGGAGGCGCTGTTGCGATGCAGCGCGCCGCGGGCGGCCGCACGATCGATCCAGCGCGTCAGCTCGCGGTGCTCGGCCGCGACCGCCTGGTCGTCGCCGTCGGCGACGGCCCGCTCGAGGCGGCGCGTCAAAGTCTTCACCGTGGACCGGTAGCGAAGGTTCTCCAGACGCTCCTGGGCGGCGATCCGGACGCGCTTTTTCTGTTGCTTGATGTTCGGCATGACGTGAAAACGCCCGCTGCGCGGGCGCAGGCGATGGTAGCAGAGCAGAAACAATCCTCCTGACCCCGGCCGGCCGGCCGGCGGTGGCCACCATCCTCCTCCCCACTGCGAGCTTATCGAGAGACGGCGCACCCGTGTGTGCCGATTTGGAAACAAGATCGGCACCGGAGGGCGGCGACGGCGCTCCGCTCGCGGGAATGAGGGCGCGGCGTGTCTGCCCGGGGAACGACGGGCGCGGTTCCTATACTCGGCGCGTGGAGGACGCCGCCCGCGGCCGCCGGCTCGCCTGGTCGACGGCGATCTTTTCGCTGGCCACGGGGGTCTCCCGGATCGCCGGTCTCGTCCGCGAGATCGTGGCTTCGTACTTCTTCGGCGCCGGCGGCCGAATCAACGCGTTCACGGTCGCCTTCCAGGTGCCGAATCTCGTCCGCTCTCTGGTCGCGGACGCGGCTATCTCGTCTGCCTTCGTGCCCGTCTTCAGCGAGTTGCTGGAGAAGGGGCAGCGCAAGCGTGCCTGGCGCGTCGCCTCCAGCCTGTTCTGGCTGACGCTGCTCGGCCTCGGCGGGCTCACCGCGCTCTTCATTCTCATTGCTCCGTGGGTGATGGCGCTGTTCGGGAACCCCGGCGGCAGCCTGGACCTCACGGTCGGGCTCTCACGCGTGCTGTTCCCGATCGTGGCCCTGCTCGGGGTGTCCGGGATCATCGTGGGAATCCTCAACAGCTACGAGCACTTCTCCGTCCCGGCTCTGACTCCGATCTTCTGGAACCTCGCGATCATCGCCGGGCTCGTGTTCGGCGTCCCGCGAACGGACTCCGTCGACGCAAAGCTTTATATCTACGCGGCGGCCGTCCTCGCGGGGACGGTAATCCAGGTCCTCCTCCCGGTTCCGTGGCTACGGGGCAGGGACGGACGGCTGCAGATGGTGCTGGACTGGCGCGACCCCGCTGTCGCGCAAGTGCTGCGCTTGATGCTGCCGGTAGCGCTCGGGCTCGGCCTGATCAACTTCAACGCCCTCGTCGACACGCTCTTCGCTTCCCGGCTCATCGACCCGGAGCTCGCTCCGACGGCGATCGACAAGGCGTTCCGCATCTACATGCTGCCCCAGGGCATGTTCTCCGTCGCCGTCGCCACCGTTCTCTTTCCCACGCTCTCGCGTCTCGCCACGCGCGGAGACGTGGACGGGTTCCGGCACACGGTCGGCCTCGGGCTCCGCCAGATCGCGTTCATGCTCATCCCCGCCAGCGTCGTCTCCGCCGTGCTGGCGGAGCCGATCGTCCGCCTGCTCTACCAGCGGGGGCAATTCACCGGACACCAGAGCGTCGTCGTCGCCCAGGCGCTCGTCGCCTTCTCGGCGGGGCTGATGTTCAACGGGGCGATGCTGATGCTGAACCGCGCCTTCTTCAGCCTGCAGTCGAACTGGATCCCGACGATCATTGCCCTCGGCAACCTCGGCCTCAACGCAGCCTTCGACGCCGTCTTCTACCGGCTCGGCATCTGGGGGATCCCGCTCTCGACCTCGGTCGTGAACATCGCCGGCACCGCAGTGCTCGTGGCGGTCCTCCAGCGCCACGTGCACCGGATCGAACTGGGAGAGACGTTGCGCGCGGGCTGGCTGATCGTCGTCGCGTCCGCGGCTCTTGCCGGCGTGGCGTTCGGCGTCTGGTACGGGCTCGACGCGCTCCTCGGACGCTCGTTCTTGGCCCAGGTCGCATCCCTCGGGATCGCCCTGGCAGCGGGCGGAGCGACCTATCTCGTTTCCTGCCGTTTGCTGGGAGTTCGTGAGCTGAACGCGTTGCTATCGTTGCGGATCCGGCTCCGCGGGAGCTGATGTTTGCATGCCTCAAGACCGCATTCGCAACTTCTCTATCGTCGCGCACATCGATCACGGCAAGTCGACGCTCGCCGACCGCGTCCTGGAGCTGACCGAGACCGTCACGGGCCGGGAGATGCGCGAGCAGTTGCTCGACTCCATGGAGCTCGAGCGCGAGCGCGGGATCACCATCAAGGCCCAGGCCGTCCGCGTGGACTGGAAGGGCCATCAGCTGAACCTGATCGACACCCCCGGCCATGTCGACTTCACCTACGAGGTCTCGCGGTCGCTCCAGGCCTGCGAAGGAGCATTGCTGCTCGTCGATGCGGCCCAGGGAGTCGAGGCCCAGACCCTCGCGAACGCTTTCCTCGCACTCGAGAACGACCTCGAGATCGTCCCGGTGGTGAACAAGATCGACCTTCCGCAGGCCGACCCTGCCGGCGCCTCCGTCGAGCTGGCGGAGCTGCTCGGGGGCGAGCGAGACGCAGTCCTGCAGATCTCGGCCAAGACCGGCGAAGGCGTCGAGTCGGTGCTCGACGCGATAGTGGAGCGCATTCCGCCGCCGGCCGGCGATTCGGCTGCGGCGCCGCGCGCGCTGATCTTCGACTCCTCCTACGACCAGTACCGCGGAGTCGTCGCCTTCGTGCGAGTCGTCGACGGTGCGTTTCGCCGCGGGGACCGGCTGCAGGCGATGGCGCAGGGCACTCGCTTCGAGGCCGAGGAGCTCGGGTTCTTCTCTCCCACAATGCAGCCGGCGGAGACGCTGGAGGCGGGGGAGGTCGGATACGTGATCACGGGGCTGAAGGACGTCTCCCGGCTCCGCGTCGGCGACACCATCACTGCGCAGGAGAAGGAAGCGTCCGAGCCCCTCCCCGGTTACAAGGACGTCAAGCCGATGGTCTTCGCCGGCCTGTTCCCGACCGATTCGGACGACTACCCGGAGCTGCGCGACGCCCTCGAGCGACTCAAGCTGAGCGACGCCTCGCTCGTCTACGAGCCGGAGACGTCGCATGCGCTCGGCTTCGGCTTCCGGTGCGGCTTCCTCGGCCTACTGCACATGGAAATCGTGCGCGAGCGGCTCGAGCGGGAGTTCGACCTGGATCTGCTCGTCACCGCGCCCAGCGTCGCCTACCGCGCGACGACGCCGACGGGAGAAATCGTCGAAGTCCACAACCCGGCCGACATGCCGCTCGAGGTCGAACGCGTCGAGGAACCCTACATCAGGGCCACGATCATCGTTCCAAAGGAGCACGTCGGGTCAGTGATGGAGCTCTGTACCGAGCGCAGGGGCCGGTTCGACCACATGGAGTACCTGTCGGAGCAGCGGGTGCTGCTCTCGTACGAGCTGCCGCTCGCGGAGGTCGTGGTCGACTTCTACGACCAGCTGAAGTCGCGCACCCGCGGCTATGCCAGCTTCGACTACGACGTGATCGGGTTCCGCGAAGGGAAGCTCGTCCGCGTCGACGTCCTCATCGCCGGCGAGTCGGTCGACGCCTTGTCGCTGGTCGCCCACCGCGACAGCGCCTACGCGCGCGGAAAGCAGCTCGTCGAGCGCCTGCGCGAGGAGATTCCACGGCAGCTGTTCGATGTCGCCCTCCAGGCCACCATCGGCTCGCGCGTGATCGCGCGGGAGACGATCAAGGCGAAGCGCAAGGACGTGCTCGCCAAGTGCTACGGGGGCGACATCACGCGCAAGCGCAAGCTGCTCGAGCGCCAGAAGGCGGGAAAGAAGCGGATGAAGCAGGTGGGCTCGGTGGAAGTGCCTCAGGAGGCCTTCCTGGCCGTCCTCAACCTCGACGGCGGAAGCAAATGAGTGCTCCGGGCGTCAGCCACCTCTACGTCCATATGCCCTTCTGCGCGCACCGGTGCGGCTACTGCGACTTCGTCACGCTCGTCGGCCGCCGAGACCAACACGCCGCGTACGTGGACGCGCTGCTGCGAGAGCTCGAGCTCGAGCGCGGGGTGCTCGCACCGCGGGTGGAGACGGTCTTCCTCGGCGGCGGCACGCCGAGCTTCACCGAACGCGACGCGCTCGAGCGGCTCCTGGGGGCGCTGCCCCCTGCCGGCGAGGTGACGGTCGAGGCCAATCCCGAGACGGTGGACGCGGAGCTCGTCGAGCAGCTGCGCTCTTGCGGCGTGAACCGCGTGTCGCTCGGAGCCCAGAGCTTCGAGCCGAAGCTCCTCGAAGTGCTCGAGCGGCAGGCGGGCCCGGGCGACGTCCGACGCGCTGTCTACGCTTTGCGTGATGCCAAAATTGACAACATCTCGCTCGATCTCATCTACGGGATTCCCGGCCAGAGCTCCGCCGACCTCGCGCGCGACCTGAGCGAAGCCGTGGCGCTCGGGCGGAGCACGTGTCCTGCTACGAGCTGGAGGCGAAGCCGGGCACGCTCTTCACCCATGCTTACGGCGTCGAGCTTTCGCGCCAGGCGGAGTCGATGGAGGGCTACTTCGAGCAGGTCGTCGAGGCCCTGAGCTCGGCGGGCTATCGCTGGTACGAGACGGCGAACTTCTGCAAGGAGCCCGCGCGGGCCGGAGGACGAGACCTGCGCGCACGGCACAACCTCGGCTACTGGCAGGGGCACGACTATCTCGGGCTTGGGATCGGCGCCGTTTCGACAATCGAGGGCATTCGTCGGCGAAACACACCCCGGCTGGCCGCCTACCTGCGCGCACTGTCGGCGGGGGAGCAACCGCCGCGGGAGCTGGAGCCACTCGACGACCTCACGCGCCGACGCGAGCGCGTGCTGCTCGGACTGCGGCTGGACGAGGCACTTGCCGTGGAGGGCGTGGAGGACGTGCTCGACGGAAGCGCGCTCGATCGCCTCGAAGGGCTGGGACTGGCTCAGCGGCTCCCCGTCTCGGCGCCGGGTCCGCGCGAGGGAAGCTCGGGGCTCGTCCTAACCAGGCGGGGGCGCTTCCTGGGCGGCGGGGTCACGGCCGAGCTCCTCGTCTGAGGCGGCGAGGAGGCGGATAAAATTCCTGCAAAATGGCCCCAGAGCGCATCGAGCTGACACCGCGGCAGCAGCAGATCCTGCACCGGGTCGTGCGCGAGTACGTGGTCAGCGGAAGGCCGGTGGGATCGAAGACGATCGCCGACCACGGCGGAATGAGCGTCTCCTCTTCGACGATCCGGAGCGAGCTCGCGGAGCTCGAGGCGCTCGGCCTGCTCACGCATCCACACACCTCCGCCGGCCGCGTCCCCACCGAGTGGGGGTACCGCCTCTTCGCCGGGGAGCTCCTCGAGCGCCCGAGCCTGCCCCCCCAGCCTTTTCCTCTCGACCTCTTCGCGCTTCGCACGGAGGTCGAGTCGGCGCTGCAGGCGACTTCCGAACGGCTCGCCGAGGTGACACGCCTCCTCGCCCTCGTCTCGGCCCCTCCGCTCGAGGCGACCACCATCCGCCACGTGGAAGTGCTGCTCCTCCAACCCGATGTGGTCGTCGTTGTCGTGATCACCTCGACGGGAGGCGTGACGAAGCACATCGTCAGCTTCGACGGGCCCGTCGACCCCGGGATCCTGAGCTGGGCTCGCGAGTTCCTCGCGGAGCGCGTCGTCGGCCTTCAGCTCGGCAGCCGCCTGCTCCGGCAGCGGTTCGAGGAGCCGGAGCTCTCCACTCAGGAGCATGAGTTCCTGGCGGCGATCCAGCCTGCGTTCGACCGCATGCTGGCCGACGATCAGCGCCTCTTCGTGGGTGGAGCGGCGGGCCTTCTGGGTGCCGCCCGCGGAGAAGAGCTCGACGCCTACCGCCGTGTGCTCGAGATGATGGAACAGCGGGCCGCCCTGCTCGAAATCCTGCGCGACGCGCTCGACCCGAAGCGGCCGTTCGTGCGCGTCGGCGGCGACTTCGACGATCCGGCCCTGCGCGACGTCGCGCTGGTCGGAGCTTCGTACGGCCTCGCGAACCGCACCCTGGGGACGGTCAGCCTCCTTGGCCCGCTTCGAATGGACTACGCGAAGGCGATCGACTGGGTCCGGGCCGCCTCGCGAGCGCTCTCACGCTTCGTCGAAGACGTCTACGCAGACAACTGAGCCAGGCCGAGCGGGCCGCACCCGCCGCTACATTTCGAGCGATGGCGACGACCCAGCGGGACTACTACGAGATCCTCGGGCTGCGGCGCGAGGCCGGCGAGGCCGAGATCAAGCGTGCGTTTCGACGGCTGGCTCGAGAGCTCCATCCCGACGTGTCCGATGCCGCGGATGCCGAGCAGCGCTTCCGCGAGGTGGTCGAGGCATACGAGGTGCTGTCGAAGCCGGAGACCCGCCAGCTCTACGACAGGTACGGACACGCGGGCCTTCGCCGCGGGGGCTTCGAGCCCCGGTTCGACTTCGGCGATTTGTCCGATCTGTTCTCGGCCTTCTTCGGAGACGACCTCTTCGGAGCGGCGACGCGGGGGCGAAGGCGGCGAGGGGCAGACGTCGCTGCGGAAGTCGAGATCGAGCTTGTTGACGCGGCGCGCGGGACGACAAAGGAGGTGCGCTTCGAGGTCGCGTCGACGTGCCGGGTGTGCGGAGGCGACGGTGCCGAGCCGGGGACCTCACGGAGCACGTGCCCGACGTGCGGCGGAGTCGGCCGCCTCGAGCAGGTGTCCCGAACCGTCTTCGGCGAGTTCGTCCGATCGGAGACGTGTCCTCGCTGCAGCGGCAGCGGCCAGGTCGTCGAGCAGGCATGCCACGAGTGCGGTGGAGACGGTCACGTCCTGGAGCAGCGGACCCTTGCGGTCGAGATTCCCGCAGGCATCCACGACGGTCAGCAGATCCGCGTCTCGGGCGAGGGCCACGCCGGCGTTCTCGGCGCCGGCGTGGGTGACATCTACGTGTTCGTCCGGGTGAAGCCCGATCCCCGTCTCACGCGCGAGGGCAACGACCTGTTCTCGACGGTGGACCTGACGATGACCGAGGCTGCGCTCGGAAAGAAGGTCGAGGTCCCCACGATCGACGGCGACGTCGAGCTCGAGTTCTCCCCGGGGACGCAGCCGGGGGAGATCCGGGTGCTTCGCGGGCGGGGGATGCCGGTCCTGCAGGGCTTCGGACGCGGAGACCACAGGGTGCTCGTGAACGTCCTCGTCCCGCGTCAGCTGAGCGAAGAGCAGCGGCGCCTGCTGGAGCAGTTCCAGCACTCGGCCGGCGAAGACACCTATCGCGCGGACGAGAGCCTCTTCGACCGGCTGAAGAGCGTCTTCCGCTGAGCGCGGTCCGGCGCGTCTCGGTGACCGTGCCGCTCGAGCGGTCGGAGCAGGCGCGCGCGACGATGATCGATCTCTTCCCGGAGGGCTTCGAGGAGGCGGAGCGCGGCGGGGGCCTCGAGCTCGCCGCGTATACCGACGCATCCGGGGCGACGAGGCTTTGGCGCGCGTTCGGCGAATACGCCTGGTCAGAGGTGCCGGAGGACTGGCAGACGCGCTGGCGGGAGTTCCATCGCCCCGTCAGGATCGAAGAGCTGTGGGTCGGGCCTCCCTGGCTGGAGGCTCCCGAGGGGGCCGTCGCGATCGTGATCGATCCCGGGCGCGCATTCGGCACCGGCGCGCATCCCACGACGCAGGTTTGTCTCGAGCTCATCTCCGAGCTGGCCGTCGACGGCGGGAGCCTGCTCGACGTCGGCTGTGGCTCGGGCGTCCTCTCGATCGCGGCCGCGAAACTCGGCTTCGAGCCGGTGGTGGCGATCGACCACGACGAGGTCACCCTCCAGACTGCGCGCGAGAACGCCGAGGCCAACGGCGTCGCGCCCGACTTCCGGCTGCTCGAGGCGCTCGAGGACGAACTGCCTGCGGCCGATGTCGTGGTCGCGAACATCTCGGCGACGGTCATCGAGGCGCTCCCGCCGCGCATCGACGCGCGGTGTCTGCTCACTTCCGGGTACCTGGATTCCGAATCACCTCGTGTCGACGGGTTCGCCCTGCTCGAGCGGCGCGCGAGGGACGGCTGGGCGGCGGATCTCTGGGAGCCTTCCGGGCGATGACCCGGTAGGGGGCTGCTGGCAGGGCGCAGGGAGGCAGCGTCTAGAGTTCCCCCGCCCGATGGCGACCTTCTCGATTCGCTTTCTCGGCTGCAAGGTCTCGCAGACGGATGCCCAGGCCGTCCGGGAGCGGCTGCTCCGCGACGGCCACACGCAGGTTGAGCGTGAGGCGGAGGTCGCTGTGGTCAATACCTGCTGCGTGACCCACGAGGCCGTGCGGAAGTCGCGGCAGGCGGCGTTTCGCGCCGCCCGGACACACACGCGCGTGTACGTGACCGGCTGCGGCGCGAACCTCGCCGAGGACGGATTCGACGGCCTGCCCCAGAACGTCGTCGTGGTCCGCAGGCGGAGCGAGGAGACGCCCGAGTTCGTGGCCGGCGACGTCGGGGCGATCGGCTGCGTCCAGGCCGACGTCCGCCTGGAGCGGGTCCGCGCGTTCGTCAAGGTGCAGGACGGATGCAGCTTCTCCTGCAGCTTCTGCGTCGTCCCGCTCGTCCGGGGAGCGTCACGAAGCCGGCCCGCCGCCGCAGTCCTGGCCGAGATCGAGAAGCGCGTCGCGCAGGGGCATCGGGAGGTCGTCCTCACGGGCATCAATCTCGGCTGCTACCGCGACCGCCAAGCCGGGTTCGGTCTCCCGCGGCTGCTTCGCGAGGCGGGCGCGATCCCCGGGCTCGCCCGGCTGCGACTGTCGTCGCTCGAGGTCAATCACCTGACGGAAGAGCTCGTCGCGGCTGCCTGCGAGACGCCGACGGTGTCGAGGCACTTGCACGTGCCGCTCCAGTCCGGGGACGACCGCATCTTGCGCGCGATGTGTCGTCGTTACGACGCGGCCACGTACTTGCGGCGCGTCGCGCTGGCCGACGGGTTCAACCTCACGACGGACGTGATCGTCGGATTCCCCGGAGAGGACGAGCGCGCGTTCGAACGCACCCTCGCGCTCGTCGGCGAGGCGGGCATCACGAAGATCCACGTCTTTCCGTACTCGCCCCGGCCCGGAACTCGCACAGAAGCCGAGGACGCGGTCCCACCGGCGGTGAAGAAGGAGCGTGGCGCTCGCTTGCGCGAGGCCTCGCGGCTGGCGTGCCTCGACCACTGGCGCCGGAAGATCGGCCGGCGCGACGCAGTTCTCGTCGATCGCCCGGGCCGCGGCTATGGGGACGACTACTCTCCGTGGCTCGTGCAAGGCGAAATCGGAGAGCTCGTGCGCGTTCGCGGCGCGGCTGTGTCGGAGGAGGGGATTGTCGCTGCCTGAGGGCTGCCTGTTCTGCAAGCTGGTGCGGGAGGGAGACCACGTGCGGGCGGCCGAGGGCTTCGTCGCGGTGCGGGACATCAACCCCAAGGCCGAGACGCACCTGCTCGTCATCCCCGAGCGGCACGTGCCGAGCTTCCGCGAGGTCGGCGACTTCCCCGCCGAGGAGGCGAAGAAGATGCTGGAGTTCGTCGCCGACACCGCACGGGATGCGGGGCTGGACGACTACCGCGTCCTCGCCAACGTGGGGGAGGGTGGCGGGCAGACCATCTTCCATCTGCACTGGCACGTGCTCGGCGGCGCGCTGCGAAGGATGCCGGCATGAGCGTCGCTCGCCTTCGGCTCGCTCCCGTGGGGGAAACATGGTTTCCCCGACGAGCCCCCTTCTTAGAACCTCGTGGGGGGGAACCTCCCGGTTCCCCCCCACCCCCTCCACACGCTCATGGGCTGGAGAGCCGCCCGTGAGCCTGATCGGCCGGATCGAAGGCGAGCTGAAGGAAGCGATGCAGGCGCGCGATTCTGCACGCCGTGACGCGCTGCGCCTGATCCTGACCTCGCTCCGCTCGGCGGAGAAGGAGCTGCGCCGGCCGCTCCACGACGACGAGGAGCTCCAGGTCCTGCAGCGTGAGCGCAAGCGCCGGCTCGAGGCCGCCGAGGCCTTCCGCGCCGCCGGGCGCGAAGAGCAGGCGGCCGCCGAGGAGGCCGAGCTGCGTGTGCTCGAGGAGTTCATGCCCGAGCCTCTGCCCGAGGAGGATCTCGAGGAGATCGTGGACGACGCGATCGCCGAGGTGGGAGCGACGAGCATGCGCGACTTCGGGCGGGTGATGGCCGACGTGATGCCGCAGGTGGCCGGGCGGGCGGACGGCTCCGCCGTGAGCCAGCTGGTGCGCGAGAAGCTGGCCTGAGCGCCTTCGACGACATCGCGCCCGCCGTGGCGGAGATGGAGGGCTTTCCGGGCCCGTGGTTCGTCTGCGGCGGCTGGGCGATTGACCTGTTCCTCGACCGGGTGACGCGGGAGCACGACGACCTGGAGATCGGGATCCTGCGCGCCGACCAGGGCAAGCTCCGCGACCACTTCGAAGGCTGGGAGCTGTACAAGTCCTTCGAGGGCTGGCTGCCCTGGCCTGCGGACGAGTCGCTCGCGCTTCCGATTCACCAGGTCCTCGCGAGGCCGCCCGGGAGCGGGCCGCCGCCCGATCCCTGGGAGCCGAGCCCCGAGGAGTGCCAGTTCCTCCTGAACGAGGTCGAGAACGGCGTCTGGATCTGCCGCCGTGATCCGCGCGTCACCCTGCCGTTCTCCGGTGTGTTGATGGTCTCGGCCGCCGGAATTCCGATCGTCGTGCCCGAGGTCCAGCTGCTGTACAAGGCAAAGCACCACCTGGAGAAGGACGAGCGCGACTTCGAGCGCGTTGTCGGGAAACTGTCGGGACGACAACGCTCCTGGCTGCGAGGAGCGCTCGAAATCGTCCATCCGGGCGATCCCTGGCTGGAGGCTCTCTCGTAGGAAGGTCCGCCTAAACTGGGGCGGGTGCAAGAGGTCTATCCCGTTTCCAACGACGTCGCCGCAGAGCTGGCCGGGGTCGGCGACGGCGTGCTCGATGCGCTCCGCGAGCAGCTGCGGTGCACGATTCGGCTGCGCGGGAACGTTCTCACTATCGAGGGTGACGAAGAGCACGTGTCCGAGGCGCGCGCGGTGGTCGGCGAGCTGGTCGACCTGGTCGAGGGCGGGCACGAGATCGGCCCGGACACGGTCGGGGCCGTCGTCCGCGCCCTCGATCAGACCGAAGACATCCGCGAGGTGTTCGAGGACGTCGTCTGGCGCCACCGCGGGAAGAAGATCGCGCCGAAGACCGTGATGCAGAAGCAGTACGTGGACGCGATCCGCTCCCACACCGTCACGTTCGCGATCGGTCCTGCCGGCACGGGCAAGACGTACCTCGCCATGGCCCTGGCCGTCGCTGCGCTGGCGGAGCGCCAGGTCGGGCGGATCATCCTGACCAGGCCGGCGGTTGAGGCGGGCGAGCGGCTGGGGTTCCTTCCGGGCGACATGCTCGCGAAGGTCGATCCTTACCTCCGGCCGCTCTTCGACGCGCTGTACGACATGCTGGAGGCCGATCGCCTGTCCGCGTACATGGACAAGGGCACGATCGAGGTCGCGCCCCTGGCGTTCATGCGCGGCCGGACGCTCAACGACTCGTTCATCATCCTGGACGAGGCCCAGAACACGAGCCCGGAGCAGATGCAGATGTTCCTGACACGCCTCGGGTTCGGCTCCAAGGTGGTCGTCACGGGCGACGTGACGCAGATCGACCTCCCGCGCGAGCAGGCATCCGGCCTCATCCAGGTTCCGGACATCCTCGGCGCCATCGAAGGGATCGCGTTCATCCGCTTCACTCACGAGGACGTCGTCCGCCACAAGCTCGTCCAGAGGATCGTCGAGGCATACAAACTGCACGCCGAGGAAACCGGCACGCAGCGGCGGAAGTAGACACATGACCGTGACCGTCGAAGTGGCGAATCGGAGCAGTGCCGAGGTGAAGGAGGCCGAGGCGGCCGAGATCGCGCGGCGCGTGCTCGCTGCCGAGGGGATCCGCGACGGAGAGCTGGGGATCTCGTTCGTGGACCCCGACGAGATGCGGCGCCTGAAGCGCGCGCATCTCGGCGTCGACGAGGCAACCGATGTGCTCGCCTTCCCCGTCGACGGGCGGGAAGCGCTTCCGGACGGCGTTCCGCGCCAGCTCGGCGACGCGGTGCTCTGCCCACAGGTTGCGGGGCCGGAATGGCAGAGGCCGCTCGTCCATGCTCTCCTGCACCTGCTCGGCTACGAGCATGGACAGGAGATGAAAGCCCGCGAGGCAGTGCACGGAGCAGCATGATCACTCGGCCGAGACTCCGGACCCGACCGCGACGAGCAGACCCGGTGTGGCCGCGCGTGCACGACGGGGAGCCGGCCCCGACGCGGCGTCGAGCGCCTTCACTGCTCGAGAGCTTCAACTATTCCTTCGAAGGAATCATCCACGTTCTCCGCACGCAGCGGAACATGCGCGTCCACGTCGTGATCGCGACCGCCGTCCTCATCGCGGCCGTGGCTCTGGGCGTCTCCAAGCTGGAGCTGATCGCGCTCCTGCTGTCGATCGCGTTCGTCCTGATCGCCGAGATGATCAACAGCGCCATCGAGGGCGCGATCGACGTGTCGACGACCGCATTCGACCCCATGGCGAAGCTGGCCAAGGACATCGCGGCCGGCGCGGTGCTGATCGCGGCGGTGAACGCGATCGCGGTGGGCTACCTGGTCTTCTCGGGACAGATCGCGGACCGCAGCTCGCGCATCCTCAGCCGGCTGAAGGACGCGCCGGCGGAGCTGACCCTCGTCGCGCTCGTGGTCACCATCCTGATCGTGATCGCGACCAAGGTGGTCACGGGCCGCGGAACGCCGCTCCGCGGCGGGCTCCCTTCGGGACACGCGGCGCTCGCGTTCTCGGGCTGGATGGCGGCCACGCTCGTCCTCGCAGACTCGAGCCACCAGTTCCTCGTCTCGTCGCTGACCTTCATCATGGCGCTCCTGGTGGCCCAGACGCGAATCGAGTCCGGAGTGCACTCCTCGCTGGAGGTGGTGTACGGGGCGCTGCTCGGAGCGCTCGTCACGCTCGTCCTGTTCAAGATCGCGGCGTAGGTGAAGAGCGGGTTCGTTGCCGTTGCGGGCCGGCCGAATGTCGGCAAGTCCACGCTCGTCAACGCGCTCTGCGGGCGGAAGGTCGCGATTGTCTCCGACAAGCCCCAGACGACGCGCCGCCGCATTCGGGGCATCGTGAACGGCGATGGCCATCAGCTCGTGCTCGTTGACCTCCCGGGGTTCCAGCGGCCGCGAGACGCGCTGACCGAGCACATGCAGCGGACGGTCGATCTCGCGATCGAGGATGTCGATGCGGTGCTGTTCGTGCTCGATGGGGCCGTGCGAAGCGGTGCGGGAGACCACTTCATTGCGCGGCGGGTCTTCGCGCTCGGTGTGCCGGTGGTGATCGCGCTGAACAAGGTCGACCGCCTTGATGCGGCGGGCATCGCGGAGCGGATCACCGAAGCGTCTACGCTGGGCGACTTCCGCGCGCTGCATCCCGTCAGCGCCCGCACCGGCGATGGGATCGACGACCTCCGCGCGGAGCTCATCGACCTTCTACCTCAAGGGCCGCTCTACTTTTCGCCGGATCAGGCGACGGACGAGCCGGTGGAGGCTCAGGTGGACGAAGCGATCCGGGAGCAGGCGCTCGCGCTCACGCGCGAGGAGATTCCGCACGCCATCTCGGTGGAGGTCGAGGAGGTCGGCGACAAGGTGGTCGAAGCCGTCCTCTACGTTGAGACCGAGTCGCAGAAGGGGATCGTCGTCGGGAAGGGCGGCGCGATGATCAAGCAGATCGGCTCGCGCGCGCGGCCTGAGATCGAGCGGATTTTGGGGCGGGGGATCTTCCTGGAGTTGCGCGTCAAGGTGAAGGAGCGGTGGCGCCGAGACGAGCGCATGCTCGAGCGGCTCGGGATCTGACTGAGGGCCGGCGCCACTCCATCTGGCGGAGCGATGGACCGGGTAGCGATGGATCAGTTACCCGCGCGCGCACGAAGAGGGACAACGCCGCGGTAGGGACCAAGCCACCCCACCCGGGTGGGGTGGTTTTTCCACCCGCCTCCCTGCAACCGAGCCTAGCGCGTAAATGCGCGCAGGTGTGTGACGAAATCGAGCCGATTGCGTGACGATGCAGCTAGGATCCAGCCGTCGCGAATGGCATCGCCGGTGCTCGCTCTCCTTTCGAACTTCTGTCCGCTCGTGATCTCCGAGCGGCCTCTCTCCCCGTGACCGGGTCCCGCCACCTCAGCCAGGCTCTCTCGGAGGGCGACGGGATCTCCCTGCTCGCCCCAGTGTCGAACGCCTCCGAGGCGACGGACGCCGAGAGCGACGGCGCGGAGGCCGTCGTGGTCGTGGCCAGCCTTGCCGGCATTCGAGAGGCCACCGGGTTGCCGATCCTGTGGCTCGTCGGCGCCTCGCCGCGCGCCGCGGTCGAGGCCGGAGCCGATGCCTGTGTCCTCCGGGTCGAGGCGGGGGACGACGGGGATCGCCTCAGCGAGCTCCACGAGGAGGCCCAGAGCCTCGGAATCGAGCCCGTCGTCGGCGTTCGAGACGACGAAGACCTCGCGCTTGCGCTCGAGCACGTCGATCCCGAGATCCTGCTCCTCTCGGTCATCGGAGACGAGGAAGAGCAGGACGGGCTCGACCGCGTCCTCGAGCTCTTGCCGGATGTACCCGCCGGGAAGCTCGCGATAGCGGAGGTCCCGGTGCGGACGCGAGAGGACGTGCTTGCGCTGGAACGCGCCGGCGTGGACGGGGTCATCGTGCACGCCCGCGACGTCTCCCGCCTCGCGGGCGGGCCTCCTCCCGAGGTGTAGTGGCCCGGCCCGGATCCGTCGCCGAGGCGCCAGCCGTCGAGGCGGTCCGGTCTGAGCCCGTCGGCGCCCGCCGTGCTCGACTCCGCGGATGGGCACTCGTCGGAGCCGCCGCGCTCGTCGCGGTCCTGGGCATCGCTGCCGCGCTCCGGTTTGTCGGCATCGAGTACGGCACGCCGTTCGCGCTGCTCAGCCCGGACGAGGCGTCGATCGTTCCGCGCGCATGGCTGATGGTGCACGGCGGCGGGGCCGACCCGCACTGGTTCGACTACCCCGGCCTTCTGATCTACCTGCTCGCGCCTTTTCAGGCCTGGCAGGCGGAACCGACCTATCTCGACGCCCGCTTGCTGATCGTGTTCATCGGATTGGGAACGGTGGCCGCCTCCTGGTGGCTGGGCCTGCGCGCCTACGGGCGGGCGGCCGCCGTGGTCGCGGCCGCCGTGGTCGCGGTGGAGACGACACACGTCGCCTATTCCCACATGGCAGTGACGGACGTACCGCTCACGCTCGCGGTCGCAGTCGCGCTTGCGCTGATGGTCACGGGAAGGATCGAGCTCGCCGGCCTTGCCGTGGGCCTGGCGTGCGGTGTGAAGTACCCGGGCGTCTTTCTGCTCGTTCCGCTGGTCGTCGCCGCCTGGGGGCGGTGGAGGCGCCTCGCAATCGCCGCGGTGATCGCCGCTGCCGCGTTCGTGGCTTCCAACCCGTTCTTCTTCGTCCACGCCGGCCAAGCCTTCGGAGACGCCTGGCGGGTTCAGCGGCTGGCGCAGCGAGGATGGCTCGGGTTCGAGCACGACTCGGTCGCTCCGATCGCGTTCCTCGACCGGCTGTGGACGGGATTCGGACCGGTCCTCGCCGTCGCGGTGATCGGCCTCGGGGTCGCCCTCGTTCGCCGCCGCCGTTCCGACCTCATCCTCGCCTCGTTCGTGCTCGTCTACTTCGCCAGCCTGATGACGCTGGACGCGCACTTCAGCCGCTACGTGCTTCCCCTCGTGCCGCCCCTGGCGGTCCTGGCGGGTCGGCTGCGCGCGCTTGTCCCGGTGACGCTTGTGCTGCTCGCCTTTCCGCTCGTCTGGTCGATCCAGGACGACATCCGTCTGACGCGAACGGACACCCGTATCAGAGCGCACACCTGGATCGAGCGACACGTCCCCCACGGAGCGCGAGTCGCCGTGGAACCGTCGACCCCGGCGCTCACGGGCTTCCGCGTGCTCCAGCTCGAGCTCCCGGGCCCCCAGAGCCGACTCGATCCCAACCGGAGTGTTCCCAGGCTCGAGCAGGCGGGAGTCCGGTATGTCGTCGTGACCGGCGCGGTCGCGGATCGCGTTCTCCGCGCGCCGTCGAGATACCCGGCGGAGGCGCGCTTCTACGACGCCCTCGCAGCCGGCGCGCGCCGCGCCTATTACGCCCGCCCCGGCGGCGATTTGAGCGGCCCTTGGATTGCCGTCTACCGGCTGTACTCTTAGCCGATGACCAGAACGACGGCGATCGTCTGCGGCGCGATTGCGGCGGCCGCAGCACTCGGCCTGACGGGCTGCGGTGCCAGCGCGGGGAAGCCGGCGGCCGCATCCTCCGCGCCTGCGGCGAAGTGCCCGGACGCCTGGCGTCCCGGCTGGCAGAAGCTCTCCGACCGGGTCGGGTTCGGCGTCTACTGTCCCGCCTGGGTCCCGAGCCCGCTCACGGCCCGGATCGGGGGTCGATGGAGCACGGGAGTCTCGGTGGGCCGGAAAGACCGAAGCTATCTGGCCGGTTTCATCTGGTTCGAGCGCGGAAGCGGCGAAGTCCACATCAACCTGCGCGGATACCCGCACCGCACCAGAGTTCCGGCCTGCGTGACCACGGAGCAGGTCGGCAAGAAGCAGGTGCGGAAGACGTTGCCGTGCTTCGCCGACCGCAAGGGAACGAAGGAGATCGGCCGCACGAGGGTCACGCTCTACACCGTGAACCGGGATGCCGACCAGTGGCATCTCCTCTATCTCTGGCGCCGCGCCGGCTCCCTCTACACCCTCAGCGAGCACGTGGCGCCGCCCTACAGCTACCGGCGCGTCCTGAAGAATCTCGATCGGATGGTGCGCAACCTCGTCCTGATCGAGCCGAGCGGCTGACGTGAAGCTGACACGGCGCGAGCTCATCGCCGGCGCGGCGGCGGCAGCCGCGGCGGGCGGCGGCGTCTACGCCCTGGTTGAACGTCTCGGGAGCGCTCCCCAGCGCGCGGCCGCAGGTCGACCCGGGCGCGAGCAGCACGTCCTCGACCTGCGCGTGATCCGCGACGACGGCGTCGAGGTGATCGTGCCTCCGCTGCATCACCGGATCGTGACCGCGAAGGTCAGGGCCGCTGACGACCGCTCGTCGCTGCTAGCGGCCCAGGCCGAGCTGGAGGAGGCGCTGCGCGACCTCGAGAGCGACTACGAGCCGACCGCCGCCGGGCTCGGGGTCACGGTCGGCTGGGGGCTGCCCTACTTCGACCGCTACGTGCCCGGGCCGGCCGCGCAGCACATCCCGGTCGACCTGAGGGCCTCGCGGCAGGCGGGCCACACGGTCAAGGCGCTGACGAAGCCGGTGCGGTTTCCGAGCGACCCGGACTCCGTCATCTTGGAGAAGAACGATCTCGCGATCCTGCTGCGCAGCGACGATCCGGCCGCGGTCAAATCCGCGGCGAAGAAGCTCCTCGCGCTCGAGGCCCTGGAGCCGACCAGCGTCCGCGCTGGCTTCGCGGGCGGGGGCTTCGACGGCGGGCAGAGCCTCCCCAAGAAGATGGCCACGGCGGCGGGAATCCCCGGGGCCGATCTGATCCCCGATACGTCCGAGCTCTTCCTCGGCTTCACCTCGACCCAGAAGGCCGGCCTCGGCCCGCCTCGCATCGCCAATCTCGAGACGCTCGGGTACACCGACGCCGCCGACGGATACTTCGCCGGCGGAACGCACATGGCGCTCTCGCACGTGTTCGAGGACCTGGAGGGCTGGTATCTCACCTTCGACTTCCAGGACCGAGTAGACACCACCTTCAAGCCCGGCCTCCGCGTCAGGCACGGCGTGCAGACGGTCGAGCAGGGGCCGCGGGACGTGTCGTCAGTTCGGGCGGTGGTTCGCGGCTTCCATCGCACCGGCACCATCGGCCACAGCTCCGCGATCCAGACAACGTCGCGGCTCATGGAGGACGTCCGGGGAGCGGACGGCGTCCTGTACCGCAAGGGGACAGCGATTCCGCACCGGGCGGACTTCAACACCCTCGACAGCCCCTTCGCCTGGAGCTCGCGCCCGCGGGTGGACGGGATGAGCTCGGACGCGGCCGCCGGCGTCCACTTCGTCGCCTTCAACCCCACGAGCGACGACTTCAGGCGCAACCGCCTGGCGATGGACGGCGTCCTTCCGGACGGCACGAAGCTCCCGCTGCAGCCGGGGGCCCGCGGCCAGGGGCTGAACTCGGTGCTGCAGACGACTCACCGGCAGAACTTCCTCGTGCCGCCCCGGCGCCACCGCTCGTTCCCGCTCGTCGAGCTGCTCTCGTGAGGACGTTCACCTTCGTTGCCTTGACCCCGGACGACGCTCAGGCGATCGCGGCGTGGCGGTACGAGGACCCGTACACGGTCTACGAGGTGGACGATCCGGACGCTCTGCTCCGGCCCGAGTACGAGTACCACGCCGCCTTCGGGGGCGAAGGGGAACTCGTCGGATTCTGCTGCTTCGGGGAGGACGCGCGCGTCCCCGGGCTGGAGGAGGAGCCGGCGACGCTCGACGTTGGCGTGGGCCTCCGTCCCGATCTGACGGGCATCGGCCTCGGCGGCCCTTTCCTCCGCGAGGTGTGCAGGCTGGGGAAGGAGCTGCACGACCCGATCCGGTTCCGAGTGGCAGTCGCCGCCTTCAACGAGCGGGCGCAGCTCGTTGCCACTGCCCTGGGCTTCGAGCGCGTCGGCGTGCACGAGACGCCGGGGCGCGAGTACGTGCTGATGGCGCGCGATGCCGACTAGCCGAAGAACGCGCTCGCTACTTTGTACCACTCCTCCGGCACGGTCTTCAGCTCGGCCGTCGCCTCCTTGAGGGAGACGTCCACGATGCTGTCGCCCTGGAGCGCCGCCATCTGCCCGAAACGGCGCTCGTGGACGAGGTCTGCCGCCTTGAGGCCGTAACGGGTGGCGAGGACGCGGTCGCGGGGGGTGGGCGTGCCTCCCCGCTGCACGTGTCCCAGGACTGTGACCCGGGTCTCGTAGCCCGTGCGGTCCTCGATCTCGCGGGCTACGCGGTCTGCGATTCCACGGGCCGACAGGCGCGGATGGCCGAACTCGTCCACCTCGACGTCCTCCTCGGCGCCCTCGAGCTCGTAGCCCTCGCTCACCACGACGATCGAGAAGTCCTTCCCGCGTTCGTGTCTCCGTTGCAGCTCCTCGCAGCATGCGTCCACCGTCATCGGATGTTCCGGGATCAGGATCACGTCGGCGCCCCCGGCGATGCCGCTCATGACGGCGATCCAGCCCGTGTGACGGCCCATCACCTCGACGACCATGACCCGGTTATGCGACTCCGCGGTCGTGTGCAGGCGGTCGATCGCCTCGGTGGCGATGAAGACGGCCGTATCGAAGCCGAAGGTGTAGTCGGTGGCGGACAGGTCGTTGTCGATCGTCTTGGGAACGCCGACGACCGGGAAGTCGTGCTCTTCGAACAGCCTCGCCGCGACGCCCAGCGTGTCCTCGCCGCCGATCGCGACCAGCGCGTCGAGGCCCTGCCGCTCGAAGCTCTCGAGCACTCGCTCGACTCCGGCGTCGATCCGGTACGGGTTCGTCCGGGACGTCCCGATGATCGTGCCCCCGCGCGGCAGGATTCCGGAGATCTCGCGCAGGCCGAGCGACTCGAACAGTCCTTCGATCAGCCCGCGCCACCCCTCCCGGACCCCCGTCACCTCGTACCCGCGGTCGAGCGACCGCCGTGCGACCGCCCGGATGACGGCGTTCAGCCCCGGGCAATCGCCTCCGCCGGTGAGGATTCCCAGCCTGGTCAGGCCCCTATCATGGCCTGTGCGCCGGAGTGGTGGAATTGGGAGACACGCGAGACTCAAAATCTCGTGGGGCGTAAGCCCCGTGTGGGTTCGAGTCCCACCTCCGGCATCCCCCGCGCCCTTTCGGCCATACTTCCGCTAGCGGCGCGAAAACCATAGCGTCGGCGTGCAAGGGCAACGAGGGACAGAGGAGGAAGCGTGAGGAAAAGACTTGTTACGGGAGCGCTTGTCGGCGCCATCGGTGCCCTCGCGCTCATTGCCGCCGGTTGCGGCGGTGGAAAGAAGGGCGGCGGGACGACCGAGACGACTGGCGGAGGCGCGACTGCGCTGCCGGCCTCGTCGTGCCCCGGCGGGGTCTATTACCAGGGCGAGGGCACGCCGCAGTTCATCGTTCCATCCGACCTCCCCCTCCAGGGAGCGGGGCGGACGCAGACGACCCAGATGGTGAACGCGATCAAGTTCATCTTCAAGCAGGCGAACTTCAAGGCCGGCAAGTACACGGTCGGCTACCAGTCCTGTGACGACTCGACGGCGCAGGCGGGCAAGTGGGATTCGGGCAAATGCTCGACCAACGCGAACGCCTACGCCCGCAACCAGGGTGTGATAGGCGTCATCGGCACGTTCAACTCGGGCTGCGCGGAGATCGTGATCCCGAAGCTCAACCAGGCGCCCAGCGGCCCGCTCGGAATGGCGAGCCCTGCGAACACGTACGTCGGGCTGACCCACAAGGGGCCCGCGATCGCGCCCGGTGAGCCGGAGAAGTACTACCCGAATGGGACGCGGAACTACATCCGTCTCGTGGCGGCCGACGACTTCCAGGGCGCAGCCGATGCGCTGCTCACGCAGCAGCTGGGCCTCAAGAGCGTGTACATCCTGAACGACAAGGAGGCCTATGGCCAGGGCGTCGCGAACGACTACAGGAATGCGGCGAAGAAGATCGGCCTGAAGATCGCCGGCTTTGCCGCGTGGGACCCCAAGGCCTCGACCTACGAGGCGCTCGCGACGAAGATCAAGCAGACGGGTGCCTCGACGGTCTTCCTCGGGGGCCTCATCTGCGAGAACGGGTCCAAGCTGATCAAGGACCTGCGAAGCGTGCTCGGTGCGAAGTATCCGCTGGTCACGCCGGACGGGTTCAGCGACTTCACCGCGAACGGCCCTGCCGCCGAAGGGATGTACGTCAGCGTCGCCGGCATTCCACCGGACAAGCTGTCGGGCGACGGCAAGGCCTTCGTCAAGGCCTTCGGCGCGCAGATCGGCACCGAGGTCAATCCATACGCGGCCTATGCCGCGCAGACCGCTGCCGTGGTGCTGGACGCGATCGCCAAGTCGGACGGCACCCGCGCGTCGGTCAACGCCAACCTGTTCAAGACGAAGGTCACGAACGGGATCCTCGGGACGTTCTCGATCAACGAGAACGGTGACACGACCTCCAACCCTGTCACGGTCTACGTCCAGACGGGCTCGGGCAAGAGCGGTACCGGCAAGACTTTCAAGACCATCACTCCGCCGCAGAAACTGGTCAAGTCCGCCTAGCGGCGGAACGAGGCAAGCATCACTGGGGGAGGTCCGCAGGGCCTCCCCCGGTTATTCTCTGCGCCTCCGATGGTCACGGAAGCGCGCCGGGCGCCCCTACCGCTTCTCCGCCACCGTCCCAGCTTCACCGCGGTGGGCGGTGTGGCCCTCGTCTCCCTGCTCGCGATCTGGCTCTTCGTCAACTTGGTCAAGACGCCGGCCGACTTCGTCGAGATCTTCCTGATCGGCCTGACGACGGGCGCCATCTACGCCCTCGTCGCCCTGGGCTACACGCTCGTGTACGGAATCCTCGAGCTGATCAACTTCGCGCACGGTGACGTCTTCATGCTCGGCGGCATGGTGTCCGCCACCGTCGCCGGGACGGTGTTCGGGCTGACGAGCGGCCAGAGCGGCGTTGTCGTCTGGCTGTCGGTCTTCGGGACCCTGGTGATCGCGATGGCCTTCTGTGGGACGCTCAACGCGTCGATCGAGTTCGTCGCCTACCGGCCCTTGCGCGGAGCGCCACGCCTCGCGCCGCTGATCACGGCCATCGGAATGTCCTTCATCCTCCAGAATGTCGGACTGGCGTGGAAGGGGCCGAACTTCATCGAGGTCGTCGACGTCCTGCCGCGCTCCAACGTCTTCAGCATCGGCGGGGTCGACTACGAGTGGAACAAGCTCATCGTCGTGATGATCACGGTGCCCGTGCTCCTGGTGCTCCTCTGGCTGGTCGAGCGGACGAGGCAGGGGAAGGCGATGCGCGCGACGGCGCAGGACATGGACGCTTCCGCGATGATGGGCATCAACGTCAACAGGACGATTTCGTTCACGTTCTTGATCGCCGGAGCGCTCGCCGGCGCGGCGGGTCTCCTCTACGCGCTCTATGTGACGAACATTCGCTACGACCAGGGCTTCCAGCTCGGGCTGATCGCGTTCACGGCCGCAGTGCTCGGGGGGATCGGAAACCTGCCCGGCGCGGTTCTGGGCGCTCTCCTGATCGGCCTGATCCAGGCCTTCAACGAGGGTCTGTCGTGGCACGCGCCGGGGAGCGACTGGACACAATCGATCGTGTTCGCCATCCTGATCCTGATCCTCGTGTTCAGGCCTGAGGGATTGCTGGGAGAGCGAACTCCCGAGGGAGGCTGATGGCGCGCTTCTCCGTCCTCCCCCGTCGTCATCGCGGCCTCCTCGCCGACCAGGTTGCTCGGCTTCAGCGACGTGTCCTGGGCGAGGACCCCGGCCCCATCGCGCGCAAGACGTTCGATCGCGCTCTCAGCGCCGTCTTCCTTGCGGTCCTCGGGCTCGTGATCCTGGCGCCCGTCTTCGGACTCGACGCCAGCGCGTTCACCGCCTGGCTCGTCTTCACTGTGGTGTACGTCCCACCGTGGGAAGTGATCCCGATGGTGGGCCGCTTCATCAGGCCTGCGTGCGCGCTCGCCCTCGTCATCGCCTACCCGTTCTACTTCGACAACATGTTCACGATCCCGATCTTCGGCGCGTTCCCGGACGTCGCGACGGGTGTCTACATGCTCGTGTTCATCATGATGGCGATCGGGCTCAACATGGTTGTCGGCTACGCGGGCCTGCTCGACCTCGGCTACGTGGCCTTCTACGCCATCGGGGCGTACACGGCAGCGTGGTTCGCCTCCGTCCAGTTCGCCACTCACAACATCCACTTCGGCGCGGTGGGAGTCGGTCCGACGGTTCCGGGCTTTCATATCTCGATTTGGCTCCTCCTCGCGCTGGCGGGCATCCTGACCGCGTTCGTCGGCGTGGTCATCGGCCTGCCGACGCTCCGGCTACGCGGCGACTATCTCGCCATCGTGACCCTCGGATTCGGCGAGATCCTGCCCCAGATCGCGCGCAACGGAGACAGGTTGTTCGGAACCGGCTTCAACCTGACCAACGGGCCGAACGGGATCACGCCCATCGACTCGCCTGGCTTCGGCAACACCCTCCACGACATCACCGGCGGCATCCTGCCGGCCAGCTACCAAGCCGCGATCAACTCGGACAACCTCTTCTACTGGACCGCCGTGGTCCTCGTGCTGTTCACGATCTTCTGCAGCGTGCGCTTGCGCGACTCCAGGCTCGGACGTGCCTGGATCGCCATTCGGGAGGACGAGGTCGCCGCCGCCGCCATGGGCGTCCCGCTGATGCGCACGAAGACGTGGGCCTATGCGGCTGGTGCGTTCTTCGGTGGGATCGCGGGCGCCTACTACGCGAGCTTCAAGGGGTCCACGTTCCCCGGCGACTTCTTCTTCAACATCTCGGTCTTCATCCTCTGCATGGTCATCCTCGGGGGGATGGGGAACGTGTGGGGCGTTATGGTCGGCGCCGCGTTCCTCTCCTACCTCGACCGCGAGGGGCTCGCCAACACGGGCGCCTGGCTCAACACCCATCTCGGCATGAGCATCGACGTCCCCCTGTACGAGTTCGGCATCTTCGGAGTGATCCTCGTGGTGGTGATGCTCTTCAGACCGGAGGGTCTGATACCCAGCGCTCGGCGAAAGGCCGAGTTCGAGGAAGGTGTGCACGACGAGCCGCTCTACGACGTGAGCCACTGATGCCTGACATCGTCACCGCGGAGGAGGTGCGGAAGGAGTTCGGGGGGCTGGTCGCGGTCGCCGACGTCGACTTCACCATCCCGGAGGGATCGATCGTCAGCCTGATCGGCCCGAACGGCGCCGGCAAGACGACGTTCTTCAACATGCTCACAGGTGTCTACAAGCCGACCGCGGGGCGATTCCTGCTTCGCGATGAGGACGTCACGGGCAAGCCGCCGCACGCGATCACCGAGCGCGGAGTCGGCCGCACCTTCCAGAACATCCGGTTGTTCCAGACGATGACGGCTCTCGAGAACGTGCTCGTGGGCATGCATACGCAGCTGAAAGGCGGGATCGTCCCGAGCATCATTGGCACTCCGCGCGTCAGGAGGGAGGAGAAGGACGCGGCCGCGCACGCGAGGGAACTGCTGGAGTTCGCCGGGCTGCGTGGAGTGGAGGACGAGTACGCCCGCAACCTCTCCTACGGTGACCAGCGGCGGCTCGAGGTTGCCCGCGCGCTCGCGATCGAGCCGCAGCTGCTCCTCCTCGACGAGCCGACCGCGGGAATGAATCCGCAGGAGACGCGGGAGTTCACGGACTTCGTCTCCAAGCTCCGCAGCGAGCAGCACCTGACCGTCCTCCTGATCGAACACGACATGCGGGTCGTGATGGGAATCTCGGACCGGGTCACCGTGCTCGACTACGGGGAGAAGATCGCGGAGGGGTCTCCGGAGGAGGTCCAGAAGGACTCCCGCGTGATCGAGGCGTATCTCGGCAGCGGAGCGACGACCCAGGCATGACCGAGAGCGACGGCAAGATCCTCGAGCTCCAGGACGTCCACACCTTCTACGGCACCATCCAAGCGCTGAAGGGGATATCGATCGACGTAGGCGAGGGAGAGATCGTTACGCTGATCGGCTCGAACGGCGCCGGCAAGTCGACCACCCTGCGCTCGATCAACGGCCTCAACCATCCCCGTCAGGGGACGATCCGGTTCCAGGGGACCGACATCACGCACGCGCCGCCGCATGAGGTCGTGAAGATGGGGATCTGCCAGTCGCCGGAGGGGCGCCGGCTGTTCCCGCGCATGAGCGTGCTCGAGAACCTGGAGATGGGCGCCTTCCAGCGCGCGGATCGCCGGGCGATCCGCGAGGACATGGACCGGGTCTTCGAGCTCTTCCCGCGCCTTGCCGAGCGGAAGGACCAAAAGGCGGGGACGCTTTCGGGAGGCGAGCAGCAGATGTGCGCAATCGGTCGCGCGCTGATGGCTCGGCCCAAGCTGCTGATGCTCGACGAGCCCTCGATGGGGCTCGCGCCGATCTTCGTCGAGCGGATCTTCGAGACCATCGTCGAGGTCAACAAGCAGGGAACGCCGATCCTGCTCGTGGAGCAGAACGCGCTGATGGCGCTCGACGTCGCCAAGCGCGGCTACGTGCTCGAGACGGGGAGGATCGCCCTCGCCGACGACGCGAAGGCGCTGCGCGAGAACGAGGACGTACGGAAGACGTACCTGGGCGAGTGACCGCTCGCCCCCCTGGCCGGGGCCTCTCCCGCCCGGCGAAGCCGGGCTCCGAGGCGCCCTGACGCCGCTGACTGCAGGATGCTGCGCGCTCGGCGCTTCGCCGTACCGAGCTGTACTGTCCTGCGCGCCTCGCGCTTGGCTCCCTTGGCAGCGACGCCCCAGGGACGCGAGCGGACGCTCTCGTTCTCAGGTGATCGGAAGTAGGGCAGCGAGAGCCCTGCTGCGGCGGGTGTGGCTACTACGAGAACGGTAGCTGCGTGGCGCCGGTCGCCCCGTTCCCAGAGGCGGCCCTCATTTGCGAGCTTGAGCGCTGGATTGTAAGAGCGTCATCGTTCATCGTTCCGTCGCGCCGACGGTGATCGGGAAGTACGGCGGCGAGAGCAGGAAGCCGATGCGGGCCTCCGGTCCCGCGCGCCCTCGCACCATCGTCAGCGCGGCGGGCAAACCGTGAGTGGGGACAAAGCCGAGCTGCCGCGCGGCCGCCGCGTCCCGGCAGCCTGCGACGAGGACGGCCCCGACCCGCTCGAGCGCAGGAGCGCAGGCGGCCCAGTCGGCGTAGGGCTGGAGCGGATGGCAGCCCCGGCCGCTGCGGTAGGCGTCGATCGCGTCCGGATCGGCGGCTGCCGCCCGCTCGGCGGCGGCCAGCCGCTCGGGCTCCATTCCGTGGCGCGTCTCCTGGAAGAACGTCCGGTACGGCTGCTGCGTCCCGTGGGCAAAGCGGCGATGGAAGCGGTGGAGGAGGATCGCCGTGCCCCCCTCGACGATCGGCGAGGCGTCCCGCCAGAGGCGAAGGACGAGCCCGAGCCCGAAGTACGCGGCGAGCAGCGGATTGGGCCGCTCCCGGGGGAGGTGAGGGGTCGTGCCCGGAACGGCGATGCAGAGTGCGTCGAGTGGCCCGTCGAGGGTGGCCGACCGCGCGTCGACAGCTCTGAGCAGCGCCTCCGCGTGCGCCACCGACGGCGGGCCGGCATAGACCGCCGAGACACCGAGCTCGAGCGGAGTGGCGTGGAGGAACCATCGCCGGACCGACGCGGGCAGGGCCTGAAAGCCCAGCCGCACAGGGGAGCGCGCTACGCGCTCGACCGCGCCCGCCTCATACGGGAACCCGCGCAGGAGCGCTGAGCCGAAGCGCGGATGGCCGAGCGCGAGCGAGACGCCGAAGAGCGGCACGCGCCGCGCGAGCGCCTGCTCCAGCTCCACGGCGACGTCCCAGCCGCGAGCCCCCGCCGCTTCCAGCAGGGAGGTCGCGGCCGCGGCGCGGAGCGCCTCCGGCCCACCCGCGGCCAGGAGGGCGGCGGGACCCCCGTGGAGCACGGTCTCTGCGGCCGTGACCGTCACCACGACGTCGGCCTCGACGAGCGCGGGATGGGCTCGAAGCGGAGTGCCGTTCGCCTCTCCTATCTCTACAAGGGCCGGATCTTCTGCGTCGTGAATCACGGCGCGTCCGCGGAAGCGGCGCGCGAGGTCCGGCGTCACGAGTCGCTCGAGCTCGCGGTGACGGGTGCGTCGCTCCAGGCCGCCCGCCACGAGGAGTGTCTGCCGCTCGGGCGCGACTCCGAGGCGGCCCAGCTCGTCGACGACGGCCGCCAGCGCATCCTGGCGGGGATCCTCGGCGGACCCGGGGATCGGAAGCGAGAGATGCTCGACCACGATCGTGGCGCTCCCGCCCCGAGGCACGGACGCCTCGAGCGGTTCGCCCGCAAGCGGGAATCGCACGGCGTCGCGCACCGCGGCGCCGACCTCCGCCACGCCCTCCTCGGGAGGCGGCGGGGCCAGCACGACCGCGCTGTCCGGCGCGTTGACGACCGCGAGTCGCGATCCCACCAGCAGCGGGATCCTCACGGGATGGAGCGGTACAGCCGCAGGAAGGTGGCGCGAAAGCCGCGCTTGGGCCAGAAGCGAGATGCGAGCAGGTTCGTGACGCGCCAGTCTGTGACCATCGAGTCGTATCCCTGCTCGGCGGCGAGGGCCAGACACGCGTTCGTCAGAGCGACGCCGATGCCCGAGCCGCGCGCTTCGGGCAGAGTCACGGCGAAGGCAAGGTAACAAGAGTTCTCGGGGCGCGCGAGCCCGGCATGCTGCTCGGAGCGTTCGGTCGGGGTGATCGACCAGCAGGCGACGGGCTTGGATCCGCGATACCCGATCAGGATCTCCTCCTCGCTCCCAGCGAGCGTGGACAGCCACTCCTCGCGGGACTCCTCGCGCGATGTGCGGCTCACGCCCGAGAACGTGGGCGACAGCTGCTGATGCGCCGGTAGCGCAAGGTCGACGTCGATCAGGCCCTCGATGTCGGAGGGATCCGGCTCGCGGATCTCGAAGCCCTCGGGGATCGCCACCTGCTCGTGCGCGACCTCGCGGACGCCGTGCGCCTGCTGGTGGCCGAAACCGAGACGGACCCAGGCGTCGACGAGCTCGGCGTCGGTCGCAGGCACGAGTGTCGAGTGCCGCATCAGGCCGTCGTCGACCCAACGTGCCGCGGCCGCGGCGTACAGGTCACGAACGTCCTCGGCCTGCTCGACCGCATGACCGGCGAACTCCACCCAGACGTTGTCGCTCCCCCATTTCTCGTCCGAGCGGGGAGCGCCGATGACGTACCCGACCACTCTGCCGTTCCTGCGCGCGACGGCTCCCGATGCCCCCTTGCCGAGCACGGCCGCGATCTCCGCCCGGAAGTCTGGCTCGCTCGGCAGCAACGGCTCGACCCGGCGGTGCCGGCGGTGACGCTCCGCGAGCAGCTCCGCGGCGTCGTCGAGGTGCTCGTCTGCGAACGGCGCGATCTCCACCGTTAGCTCTCCAGTGCCCGGCGTAGCCGCCCCGCGTAGGGCGCGCGCTCGTCCGCGTCCACCCAGCGCGTCCGGCCGTCGTTCTCGTACAGGCGGTCGTCCGCATAGCGCGGGTAGACGTGCACGTGGAAGTGCCAGACATCCTGGCCGCCTGCCGGCTCGTTGTGCTGCCGCGTCGAGGTTCCCTCGCAGCCGTATTCCGTCCTCAGCGCACCCGCGACGCGCTTCGCGGTCGAGTACACGGCTGCCAGGACGTCCTCGGGGACCTCGTACAGGTTCTCGAAGTGCTGATTCGGGATGACGATGACGTGGGCCGGGTTCGTCTCCCACCACTTCGGCGCTACGAACGCCGTCGTCGCCTCGTCGCGCCAGACGCGGTCGCTTTGACAGTTCAGCTCGGTCTCCTCTCCGGCCGCGAGCAGGCAGAACGGGCAGGAATAGCCGACGGGGGCGTGGGTGGGCATTCTCAGGCGCTAGGCTCGGACGTGATGCCGAAGACACTAACGGGGGCCGTGCTTCAGCTCGACGATGCGCCGGCGCGCGAGGCAGAGCTCTTCCTCGTGGACGG
>Ga0137375_10000013_pt1 | contig 150723 bp, 121 predicted proteins | sample SagtaG_24_FD_104936 | JGI IMG/M metagenome (GOLD analysis project Ga0137375, IMG submission 104936) | Vadose zone soil microbial communities from Sagehorn Ranch, Mendocino, California, USA - Sage1_R_113_16 metaG | ecosystem: Environmental > Terrestrial > Soil > Vadose zone | place: USA... | reverse complement strand
GTTGGATCTCAATATTGAGTTGCTGCTCTCTCTCCGCTCGCCTCTCCGCTTCTGCCTCGGCCTGACTGCGGATTGCTTCCAGTTGGGCCAGCAGCTGTTCCTCGTCCTCTGCTCGCTTCCGCGCTGCTGCTTCTGCTGCTTCCCGCGCCGCTGCCGCCGCCTGCTGCTGCCGCTCTGTTTCCAACTGCTGCCGCGCCTCTTCTTCCGCCCTCAAGCGCGCTTCTTCCTCTGCCTGCCCGCGCGCTTCCTGCTCAGCCTGCCAAATTTGCGCTTTGGTATCCTCGATGCGTTTGAGCTGTCTGGCCTCAGCTTTACGGAGTACGGCAATCCCGGCATTCAGTTCTTGTTCTTCTTCCGCTCGCTGCTGGGCCTCGGCTTCTGCCTGGCTGCGGATAGCCTCCAGCTCTACCAACTGCTCTTGCTCTTCCACTGCCTGCAGTCGAGCCGCTGCCTCTGCTTCCTCTCGTACTGCTGCCGCTCCCTGGCGCCTCGCGGCCGCCGCAGCCTCTCGTTGCGCTTCTACTTCCGCACGTAAATGCGCTTCTTCCGTCGCTTGTTGTCGTGCCTCCTCCTCGGCATATCGCAATCGGTTTTCCGTTTCCTCGATCCGCTGCAGTTGTTCTGCTTTCAATGTCACCAACTGTTGGATCTCAATATTGAGTTGCTGCTCTCTCTCCGCTCGCCTCTCCGCTTCTGCCTCGGCCTGACTACGGATCGCTTCCAGTTGGGCCAGTAGCTGTTCCTCATCCTCTGCTCGCTTCTGCGCTGCTGCTTCTGCTGCTTCCCGCGCCGCTGCCGCCGCCTGCTGCTGCCGCTCCGTTTCCAACTGCTGCCGCGCCTCTTCTTCCGCCCTCAAGCGCGCTTCTTCCTCTGCTCGCTGACATATTTCCTCTTCCGCTTCGCGCATTCGCGCTGTGATTTCCTCGATTGACACCAGCTGCCTTGCTTCCGTCTCCCGCAGTACTTCTACTTCTGCCGTAAGTTGTTTCTCCACTTTCGCTCGCTGCTGGGCCTCGGCTTCTGCCTGGCTGCGGATCGCCTCCAGCTGTGCCAACTGCTCTTGCTCTTCCTCTGCCTGCAGTCGCGCCGCTGCCTCTGCTTCCTCTTGTACTTCTGCCGCTGCCTGCCGCCTCGCGGCCGCCGCAGCCTCTCGTTGCGCTTCTACTTCCGCCCGCAGATGCGCTTCTTCCGCTGCTTGTTGTCGTGCCTCCTCCTCGGCTTCTCGCAACCGGCTTTCGGTTTCCTCGATCTGCTGCAGTTGTTCTGCTTTCAACGTCACCAACTGTTGGATCTCAATATTGAGTTGCTGCTCTCTCTCCGCTCGCCTCTCCGCTTCTGCCTCGGCCTGACTGCGGATTGCTTCCAGTTGGGCCAGCAGCTGTTCCTCATCCTCTGCTCGCTTCTGCGCTGCTGCTTCTGCTGCTTCCCGCGCCGCTGCCGCCGCCTGCTGCTGCCGCTCCGTTTCCAACTGCTGCCGCGCCTCTTCTTCCGCCCTCAGGCGCGCTTCTTCCTCTGCTCGCTGGCGTATTTCCTCTTCCGCTTCGCGCATTCGCGCTGTGATTTCCTCGATTGACACCAGCTGCCTGGCTTCCGTCTCCCCCAGTACTTCCACTTCTGCAGTAAGTTGTTTCTCCGCTTCCGCTCGCTGCTGGGCTTCGGCTTCTGCCTGGCTGCGGATCGTATGGAGGTGAGCTAATCGCTCATTTTCTTCAATGGCCCGGCGGTCGGCTTCTGCTTCTGCCGATTGCCGTGCTTCTTCAGCCGCTTCCAACCGCACTTCTGTTTCTTCCAGGCGTCGGAGCTCCTCGGCCTCCAATTTGCCTAAGACCTCAATTGCAGCTTCCAGTTGTTTCTCTTTCTCTGCTCGTCGGCTGGCATCCGCTTCGGCCTTACTTCGAATCGCTTCGAGCTGAGCTAATAACTCCTCATCTTCCGCTGCCCGTTTTTGTGCCGCTGCTTCCGCCTGTTTTCTCGCATCATCTGCTGCTCTCTGCCGTCTTTCAGTTTCCTCATTCTGTTGGGCATCTTCCTCTACCCTTAGACGAGCCTCCTCTGCAAGCTGCCGACGTACCTCTGCTTGTGCTTCCTGAAGGCGGACCTCTGCTGCTTGTATCCGTTGAAGTTGCTCCGTCTCCAGTTTATTTAAGGACTCAATTTCTGCCCCTAGTCTCTGCTCTCGCTCACCTCTTTGTCGCGCCTTGGCTTCGGCTCGATAACATGTCTCTTCCAACGTATGAAGACGAGCCTGAGTCTCCTGCATGCGCTTTGATTGTTCGGCATCCAGCTGACGCAGTACCTCCAGGCCGGCGATCATCTGCTGTTCAGCCTCTGCCCGTTGTTGCGCTTCTGCTTCCGCTTGGGCGCGAATGGCTTCCAACTGGGCTAATCGCTCTGATTCCTCCACAGTCCGACGTTGCGCTTCAGCAACTGCTGTTTGTCGCGCTTCCTCAGCGGCAGCCAGACGAACGTTGGCTTCTTCAATCCGTTTGACCTGCTCAGCTTCCACGCGGCGCAGCGCCTCAATTCCGGCTTTGAGTTGTTCCTCTTTCTCTGCGCGTAATTTCGCGTCGGCTTCGTTCTTGCTGCGAATCGCTTCAAGTTCCGTCAGTCGCCTTGACTCTTCTTCATCGCGACGTAAGGCATAGGCTTGAGCTTGTTGTCGCGCTTCATCCGCTGCTCGCTCGCGCTGCTCGGCATCGGTCTGCCGCAGTTTCAATTCTTCTGCATTCAGCCGAGCCTCCTCTTCGGCTTGCCACTGTATCTCGTCTTTTGCTTGTTGGAGGCGAAGCCCAGCTGCATTTATTCGCTCAAGCTGCCCGGTCGCCAAGTCCGTCAACGATCCAATCTCTGCATTTAGCCGCTGCTCTCTTTCAGCTCGCTGTCGCGACTTGGCTTCGCTTCGATAACGTGTCTCCTCGAGCGCTCCTAAACGAGCTTGCGCTTCTTCCATACACCTCGACTGCTCTACTTCCAGTTGACGCAATACCTCAATTCCAGCATTCAGTTGTTGTTCGGCTTCAGCTCGTTGTCGCGCCTCTGCTTCTGCCTGGCTGCGAATGGTTTCCAACTGAGCTAGTCGCGCTGATTCCTCGGCTGCCCGAGACTGTGCCTGGGCGATTACTGTTTGACGGGCCTCTTCCGCTGCTTTCAGACGAGCTTCCGTTTGCTCGATCCGTTTAACCTGGTCTGCCTCAGCCTGCCGCAACGTATCAATTTCTGCTCTGAGTTCTTGCTCTCTTTCCACCCGCACCTGCGCTTCCACTTCACGCCTTTGGCGCACGCTCTCCAACAGGAGCAGTTGCTCTTCTTCCTCTTTAACTCGACGTTGGACGTCGGCTTCCGCTTTCAGAAGAGCCTCTTCCTGTGCAGCAAGACGAGCTTCCGCCTCCCTAACGCGATTGAGTTCTTCGGCCTCCGCCAGGCGCAACGCCTCAAATGCCAGACTAAGTTCCTGTTCCCTCGTGGCACGCTGACGCGCTTCCGCCTCCTCTCTCCTATGAAGTGCTTGCAGCTGAGTTAGTCCCTCTTCTTCCTCTTTAGCGCGGCGCCGCACCTCGGCTTCCGCTTTCAAATAGATCTCTTGTTGAGCACTAAACCGGGCTTCGGCAAGCTCGATACTTTGGAGCTGTTCCTCCTCCTGTCGGAGCAATGTCTCAATTCCAATCCTAATTTCCTCCTCTTGCTGTGCTCGCAATCGCGCTTCGTTTTGGTTCTTTTTGCGTATGGCCTCCAATTGCGCCAGTCTCTCCTCTTCTTCTTCGGCGCAAAGCTCGGACTCCGCTTTTATTTGAAGCGTTGTTTCCCTGTAGGTACGAATGCGTTCTTTTGCTTCTGCGAGACTTTTCAGCTGGGCGGCTTCGGCTTTGGACAAGCCTTCGATCTCAGCAATAAGTTTTCGTTCCTTCTCTGCCCGCAGTTCCGCAACCTCCTGAGCCCGATCGCGAATGGCTTCCAGCTCAGCTAGTTTCGCATTTTCCTCATTCGCCCGACGCCGCTCCTCCGCTTCAGCCTTCGCTCGAGCTTCTTCCTCGGCTTGCCAAAACGCTTCTTCCGCCTCGCGCAGGCGACGTTCAGCCTCCTGAATACGCTTGAGCTGTTCTGTCTCTGCCTTACGCAGAGCCTGAATTCCAGGAATTGGTTGCTCACCTGACTCAGTTTCCGCGTCCTCAACGCGTTTGAGTTGTCCAGTAATTTTTCGAAGCGGCTCAACATGAGTACTGGTCGGCGGGTCTGTCAGCAGATTTGTCACGGAGCAAAATAGCGACTCGACATCGTAAATATTTTCATGGTCCTCTGTATCGGCTCGAAGTGTGGGCACATCAGAAGCCAAGTGGACCGTATCTTCTACGGGGTTTGATGAGGAATTTCCAGCGTCGCTAATAAAATTAAACCAACCGGGCTTCTCATCGAGCAGACGATCAACGTAAGTACTGACGAGTTGGTACGGGTCGGCTTCCGGATCTCCTGGAGATGGAGTCGCTTCTTGAACCATGCCGCTCGCCATAGATTGAAGCTCCAGGCCTCTCATATCAACGCCTGGCACGGAGTCTCTCCCAGCACCATCACAATGGTCCGGACGGACTCCTTCCTGGTTGCCTGTTTCACGATCAAGCAGATCACTTAACGGACCGATCACCGCAGGATCGCCAATCTGGCGCAAGGACTCGGCCGCAGCACAACGTACGTCGGCGGAGGTGTCGTAGAGAGCAGCAATTAAATATGCCGCAGCCGATGAGCTGCCGAGGTTGCCAAGACTACGTGCCGCCGCGACTCGCTTTGCGGCGGAGTCAGCCATCAACAGATCATGGGTCGCCTGGTGGAAATCAAGGTCATCTGGTTTGATTGCCTCTTCGGCTTCAGCCAAATTCACTTCCGGTTCTGCTGAAACTTTTTCGTCCGGGTGTTCCACATCACGAAACTGAGTTGCTTCCGAAGAGAATTGCTCCATGATTGAATCCTTTACGTTCGCGGAATGTGAGACAACTCGGTAGGGCGGGAGTGTCTATGGCTTCGGCTTTACTGAGGCTTGCCTCGCGAGTTCAGGGCAGCTTAAGCAGTCTGGTAGGGCTTCTGGTGAGTAAAAGGCCTAATTAATCAAATGGTTCTAAAGCGTCGCGCTGGCGAGAGAATGAAGTCGGTTGCTATTCATCCAGGCAATGAATCCCAGATGCTAAGAGCCATCTGGGCTTACTTTGATTCTCGTTGATTTTTTGCTTCTCGTCAATAAGTGATTTGTTCAGCTTACAATCTCGACTCCGATCTGAAAAAATAGCAGTAATAATGGATAGTGGGTCAGTTTGATCTTCTGATCTGGTACACAGAAGTAAACCCAAGTCGCGTGCCCTGAGTTTTGAGTCTCTTTCTGAACCTCTTGAGACACGCTTTTGAACTGCTAAACCGGGCTTCGATGGCGGGTTGCTTCTCTCTTTCCCTTCTCGTATAATTCACGGCTTGCTCGAAGCACGGCGGTTTCGTCCGGTGGGTTCGCGCCCACTTTTTCTTTTGTGTGAGAGCTTTTTGGGGAAGACCGATGGGTTTGGAAACCGTCCAAGAGCGAGTGCAAGCCATCGCGGAGAGGGTGGCACTGGATCACGGTCTCGAGTTGGTGCACGCCGAGGTTGCCGGTCCCGATAACAAGCCGATTGTTCGGATATTTATCGATAAACCGCAAGGAATCACTCATGATGACTGTTCCGCGGTCAGTCTTCATATGGGCACGATTCTGGACGTTGAGGACTTCATCCATTCTTCTTACACGTTAGAGGTGTCGTCGCCGGGATTGGAGCGTGGACTCTATAAGCCATCTGATTATGAACGGTTCGCGGGTCAGCTGGCAAAAATTAAGACGCGCACCCCGATCGAAGGGCAACGTAATTTTCGAGGTCGACTGATCGGCTTGGACGGTGAGCAAGTAATTTTCGAAGATCGAACGAGTGGTCGCGTTAGTTTCCCGCTGAGCTCAATAGCGAAAGCGAATCTCGAAATCGATGCTGAGAAGGAGCTGCGGCGAGCGTCCGGGATCTAAACTACCGGCCTATTTTACGAAACAGAGGCGCAGGCGCCAGTACGCTTCAAAATGAATAACAATTGAATAGCTCAACGACGCGAGTATTTCTCAGCGCCGAGCAAAACCGGAGACACTGAAAGTCCCATGAGTTCATCCATTGCACAGAACATCGAAGCCCTTTGCCAGGAGCAGGGTATCGAGCGAGATCTGGTCATAGAGGCTATGAAAGAGGCGGTTCGTGCTGCCGCCAAGAAACAGTTCAAGTCCGGCGAGGATATTCAGGTCGACTGGAATCCTGAAACCGGTATTGAATTGTCCGCTTCGAAGGTCGTAGTAGACGAGGTTGAAAACTCTGCCACTGAACTTTCTATCGATGAGGCTCGCGAGCTGGCTGGCGACGAGGTCGAATTGGGTGATGCCTTGCTGCTGCCACTACCCATGGAAGAACTTGGTCGTATCGCCGCACAAACAGCCAAGCAGATCTTGTTTCAGAAAGTTCGGGATGCAGTTCGGAGCAACGTCTACGAACAGTACATAGATAAAATCGGCGATCTGGTCAATGGTTATGTGAAACGTTTTGAGAGAGGCAATATCATAGTCGATTTGGGAAATCTTGAGGCCATCTTACCGCGTTCACAGCAGTCCCGGGGCGAACAGTGGAATCAGGGAGAACGAATCCGAGTCGTTATCAATAATGTCTCCAAGGAATCAAAGGGACCTCAGGTCGAGGTGTCCAGGACTTCTCCTGAGCTTCTGCTGCGGCTGTTTGAAATGGAGGTGCCGGAAATTTACGACGGTACAGTGGTTATTAAGTCGGCAGTGCGAGAACCTGGTGAACGGGCTAAGATCGCTGTGATGTCAAACGAACGCGATGTAGACCCGGTCGGCGCCTGCGTGGGCATGAAAGGTTCGCGGGTGCAGGCCATCATTCGGGAACTCCGCGGCGAGAAGATCGACATTATCGAATGGTCTGACGAGCCCTCAGTGTTCGCCGCCAATGCGCTCTCGCCGGCCAAAGTGAATCAGGTTCGCATAACCGACATTGAAAACCGCCAAATGGAAGTTATCGTCAATGAGGATCAACTATCGCTGGCAATCGGGAAACGAGGACAGAATGTTCGTCTCGCAACCAAGTTGGTTGGCTGGAATATCGACATCCGCAGTGAAGAGGAATTGAAACGTGAAGTCACCGAGCAAATGGGTGCCCTTATCGCTTCCGGCGAATCGGTACCGATATCGGTAATTGAAGGAGTCACGGCACAACAGACTGACGCTCTGGCTGAGCATGGCATAAATGATATTGACGCTCTTGCCAACACGTCTGTGGATGATCTGGTGGAATTCCTCGATCTGAGTCTGGACGAAGCCGAGACAATTCTGAATGCCGCGAAGGCGGTAATTGCTGTGCGGGATAAGGCCTTACACGAAGAACCGGCCGAGGCAACTGAGGAAATTGTGGCTGTCGAACCAGGTCAAGTTGCTGTTAAATCCGTCGAGCAGCACGCTATTTCGGTCGAATTTGACGAGCAGAGTACGGCAGGCGATGTGGAACCCTCTGACGAAATGACGGCCGAGGGATACGACGAAGCAGTAGAAAAGGGCGTTCCTTTCTCCGCAGAATCGGAAATCCTTGCTCAAGACGCCGTCGATCCGGTCGCACTCACCGAAGCAGAAGAGACTTCAGAAGATGAAGTTGTGTTGCAGGAGCCAGGACGGGATTTGCGACCCGACACAATTACGCCGGCACCTGATATCACCTCCTCGGGTGCCGCCGCGCTTGAACAGCTGAATGAGCTGTCTGAAGATGAAGCATCACTTGAGAAACTCGCTTCGTTGGAAGAGGTCCCTGCGACCTCGGATGGCGAAGTTCCAACCATGTTAGCTCCCGAGTCTTCGGAAAACGCTGCATCGATCGGGAGCGACGATGGCGAGAAGCAAAATGCTTCGCCAGATGCAGAAAAGTAAGCCCAGCGTTCGTGCCAGGAGATCTGGCGCGTTTCGCTGCTCGCTCAAGAGCCGCTACGTATTGCACTTCTGAAGGTGCTGCACAAGGTGGTTGAGGGCGAGAGTTCTTTAATCACTTTGGAGCAGTTAAAACGCGCATCAAGATTTTGGAGGCGCGCGAGAAGGAGTGCATGACAGTTTCCTCAAAGATCCGCCTTTATGACCTGGCCAAGGAACTGAAGCTTGATACTAAACGCCTGATTGAAGAGGTGAGGCGCGAGGGTGTTGATGTCAGTGTCCCGTCTAACTCCGTCTCAAAGGAGTTGGCCGAAAAAATTCGTAATAAGTACTTTCCCAAGAAAGAGACTGCCGTAAAGCGCGGCGTTAAAGTGGTGAAGCGAGCGGCGCGCCCGGTAGAGGACGTTTCTGCTGGAGAAAGTGAAGAACCCGTACCCACACAAGAACCGCCGGTCCTTGCTCAAGCTCCAGCTGAGGTAAGTGCGCCGGCTCCCGTTAATGCCCCAAAACCGGCAACAACTGCAAGGCTCGTGAAGAAATTGACTCCCGCCATACGCGCGGAGCAGCCGGTCATTCCGTCTCCGCCTCCGGCGGTGGCGGACGAACCACCGGCTGTTATGGAAGAACCTGAAGCTGCGCAGCCCGAAGTCGCAATCGCGGAGGCTGTTTCAGCCCCTCCTCAGTCGTCTCTTGAAATGGCCGCGTCTATGACGCCGCCTTCGCGTCAAGTGAGAGTCTTGCGGCCAACGGCCGCAGCGATTAACGCTGGCATTCGACCAGGAGAGAGAGCACCAGCTCCCACCCCTCCAGCGTCAGTGACTCCGCGCGAACGGGCTGAACGCACTGGACGCCTCAGGGAACGCACACCTCTCGCGAGAACAGAACGCTTGGGCACGCCAGGTGAAACACTTACCCCCCAAACCACCTATATTCCTCCTCCAGATTCGGGACGCCGCCGTTCGCGCCGCACACCGGCGCGAGGCGGACGAAAGATTGAGGGACGAGCGGGCAGGTTCGATAAAGCAGATTTTATTCCGCCACCAAAGGTTTTATCGCTCGAGGACCGGATCGCCGGCAGATTGGAGAGTCCGACCATTCCCGGGGAACTGAAACCCGTGCGGTTAATTGAAGGATCAACCGTGAAAGAGTTCGCGGAGAAACTGGGAATTAAACCCAAGGATGTTGTGACTTTGCTGTTGCAACGGGGAGTCTTCGCAACCATTAACCAGCCTCTTAATGATGATGTTGCCGTGGATTTAGGGAAGCGCTTTGGGTATGACGTAGCGTTTGTGCCCTTTGAGGAGATGGTCGCTGAGGAAGAATTCGAAGAGCTAATCGCTACTGACGCAGATGATGTAGAACTGCCACGGGCGCCGGTGGTTACAGTCATGGGCCACGTTGATCATGGCAAGACCTCTCTGCTTGATGGCATTCGCGCAACGGATGTAGCTGCCGGTGAAGCGGGAGGCATCACTCAACACATTGGCGCCTATAGCGTGCAAGTGCCGAGTCCAGACAATCCAGCCGAAACGCGGCGCGTGGTCTTTCTCGATACTCCCGGTCACGAGGCCTTCACCATGATGCGCGCCAGAGGCGCCAAGGCTACTGACGTGGTAGTCCTGGTGGTAGCCGCTGATGACGGGGTCATGCCGCAAACAATTGAAGCCATTGAACACTCGCGGGCTGCAAACGTTCCTATTGTGGTGGCGATAAACAAAATCGATAAACCCGACGCAAACCCGGATCGGGTAAAACAGGAGCTGGCGCAACATGGATTGTCCCCCGTGGAATGGGGCGGGGAGACTGAAATGGTCCTGGTTTCCGCTAAAAAGCGACAGAATCTGGATGCGCTCCTGGAAACGATCCTCCTCACATCCGACATCCTTGATCTGCGGGCAAGTCCGACCCGCTTGGCATCTGGGGTTGTACTGGAAGCGAAACTTGATCGGGGACGTGGTTCAGTGGCAACCGTGCTCGTACAACAGGGCACATTGCATATTCACGAGCCCTTTATCGTGGGACAGATCTTTGGCAGGGTCCGAGCGATGTTCAACGACAAGGGCGAGGCCATAACCGAAGCGGCACCGGCGACACCGGTTGAGGTACTTGGACTACAGGGTGTGCCACAAGCTGGTGAGAGCTTCCAGGTCGTCGCTGATATCACTCGAGCACAACAAATTTCTCATCACCGCCAAATGCTGAATCGGCAGGCCACATTGCTCCAGACTACGAAGCGCGGCATCGAAGCGTTGGGCGAAAGTGAAGTGAAGGAGTTGCTGGTTGTAATCAAGGCAGACGTGCAAGGGTCAGTTGAAGTCTTGAAATCGACGCTGCAAAAGCTGTCCACTGATCGAGTGAAAGTTAAAGTGATTCGCTCAGGCGTCGGCGCGATAACAGAGTCCGATGTGTTATTGGCTTCTGCAACACAAGCAGGTTCGTCGTCCTCAGCCGTGGTGATTATCGGCTTCAATGTCCGACCAGAGGTCCGCGCCGCCGATCTTGCTAAACAGGAGGCTGTCGATATACGTCTACACTCGATCATCTACAAGGTCGAGGAAGAGATTCGCGCCGCCATGATTGGCATGCTCGAAGCTATCGAGAAGGAGCGAATTATCGGGAAAGCACAGATACGCGAAGTCTTTCGGGTTCCCAAGGCTGGGGTCATCGCCGGATCAATGGTCATCGACGGCAATATTCGGCGTACTGCGCGGGCCCGCTTGATTCGCGATGGAGTAGTGACATGGGAGGGCAATATTGCCTCGCTGCGTCGCTTTAAAGACGACGTCTCAGAAGTGCGCGAAGGATTTGAATGCGGCATAGGTCTCGAAAATTTCAATGACCTGAAGGTCAGCGACGAAATTGAGGCCTATATTGTGGAGAGAATCGCCGCCACCGAACTATAGAAAGGCTGAAGGATAAATTTGGAAGGATGAATCCAAGATTGCTTTTTCATCCTTCATCCTCTCACCTTTTCCTTTGCAGTTATGCATCGCCCAGAAAGAATTGCTGATACTCTTCGTGAGGAGATCTCTCAAATCGTCGGATATGAACTGGCAGACCCTCGTATTACAATGGTAACGGTGACGGACGTTCGTCTCTCGGAAAACCTAAAAGCCGCTCGCGTCTATGTGACTGTCGCCGGAGACGAAGAGGAACATCGATTGGCACTTGCCGCTCTGCGCCACGCAGCACCTTATATCCGCAAACAACTGGGCCTATCACTCAATCTTCCGCGCACGCCGGAGATTCACTTCGTGCGCGATCGCATAGAGGAAGAGGGCGAGCGCGTGGATCAACTGCTGGGAGAGATCGAAAGAAAATGGGAAGGCCAGGAAAGGACCAGGGATGAAAGTTAGAGTCTGAGGCAAAGAACCAGGCGAGCCAGGGGTTTCTGTCTTTCCTTCTCTCTTTCATAATCTGCAAAAACGATGCTTAGCCAAGTCGTCGAGTTGATTGAATCGAAACGCCGGTTCGCAATCACTTCTCACATTCGCCCCGACGGCGATAGTTTGGGGTCATCTCTCGGTCTCTACTGGTTGCTGCGCGCGCTGGACAAGGATGTGGAAGTAATCATGCGAGATCCTGTCCCTCATGCTTACCAACAACTTCCAGGGGCGATTGAGGTTCGAGTTACACCCGTTGTCGATCGCGTTTATCACGCAGTGTTTGTCATCGAATGTTCGGACATTTCGCGACCAGGACTGATCGATTTAGAAAAGCAGCTGGTCGTAAATATTGACCATCACTCGACCACGGCGTTATTTGGAACAATCAACTGGATCGACTCGACTGCCTCAGCAGTAGGGGAGATGATCTACAACCTCTGCAAGGCCACGGGCGTGCGCGTAACCAGGGAGATTGCGGAATGCGTCTACACAGCCCTCATTACTGATACCGGGTCGTTTCACTATTCGAACACCACTGAAAGAACGTTTAAAGTGGCTTCTGAGCTGGTTCGCACTGGGGTAAAGCCGGCAAAAACGGCCGAAGCTGTATTTGCGAGTTACCCCTGGAGCCGGATCAAATTGATGGGCGAAGTGCTGTCAACCGCTCGCAGAGATGCAACGGGACGCGTGGCCAGCTTGCGTTTAAGTATGGACATGCAGAATCGTTCGGGTGCATCAGATGAAGATGCTGACGGATTCGTCAACTATCCGCTGACGGTAGGTGAGGTGGAGGCCGTGGCTCTACTGAAGGAAAGCGCCCCCGGAGTATACCGCACCAGCTTGCGATCCAAAGGCGATGTTAATGTTGCTCGCGTGGCGGCAAAATTCGGCGGTGGCGGCCATAGAAACGCCGCCGGGTGCACGCTGCATGGCGAGTGGGACGAAGCCCTCGAGGAGATCGTCGGACTTTTAAAAGAGGCCGTGGAACGAGGCAACGGCTTGCAGGATACGACCGAGGACACACTCAAGACGAAGCGGGTAGAAAGACCAGAATCAGTGGTCTAAAACGTTTCACAAGAACCCATTTTCCGCTACTGTCTTAATTTGGCTGGGCACGTCGGCATGCAAAAGTCATCCATTCAACTGCACTCCCAAGTCGGGAAGGCGGACCCTGTCCCCGTCTCAAGATCGAAAGTCTTATTTTCAAAAAGCAAGCGCCGACTTCAGCAATCTTTTAAATTCAACGATAAGGGATCCCTGATGAACTTCAGTGGACGGTCTTGCATCCCCCGCGAAGGAAACCGTTAAAACGGTTGGCTGGTTTCATCGAGCTCAAATCGCCGGGCTAAAAGCGCGTGGGTTGATCTCCAGTATGTGATTCGTCAAAAGCACCAAGCTCTACAGAACCGAGCGCGGTAGCGCCGGGTCGATGTCAGCTGTCAAAAGCCGAGTTGCTAACATTGATACCGGGTTCTGTGGCGGTGATTTCTGCAGCTTTGTGTTGCGACAGTCAGACCCGGCGCTACCGCGCTCGGCTTTGTAGTTAGTGCTTATATGCAAATGGCCTCTAAAGAAAAGAAATATAAGTGGCGGCGCAAAAATTACCAGGAGAAGCCGCGTGGATTATTGATCGTTCACACTGGTGACGGAAAAGGGAAAACAACTTGCGCCCTGGGACTAATGATGCGCGCGGTAGGTCGAGGCCTGAAATGTTGCATGATTCAATTTATGAAATCCCGCAACGATCGCTACGGGGAGCACGAATCCGCAGAGATACTGGGCATCGAGGTACATACGATGGGTGACGGTTTCACTTGGGACACTAAAGATTCCGAGCAGGACAAGGCGACTGCCCAGATGACCTGGAGCCTTTGCGTCGAGAAACTTGAGAGTGGAGATTACGACCTGCTCGTCCTGGATGAATTGGTCTACGTATTGAGCTACCAAATGCTGTCACTTGAAACCGTACTCGATGAATTTCGCAAGGTTCGTGCTGCCCAACCGTCATTACATATTGTTGTAACCGGTCGGGACGCCCCGCTGGAGTTGATTGAGGCTGCAGATTTGGTGACCGAAATGCGCGAAATCAAACATCCATTCAGGGCGGGTATCCGAGCTCAACAAGGTATAGAATTCTGATTGACGCTTTTGGTCAGCTTCTCAGGCATCTGTTTCATGTGGTACCCTTCCCCATTCTTAGAGTCTGGTTCGGCATATAACTTGCTCGCCTGAGACGCTTATGGCTTGGTTTAACAAGAAGAGCAAACGCATAGAATCGGTGCCTCCGGAGGAGCGCGTAGTAAAGACTGAAAATGTCTTCGTCAAGTGCGATTCTTGCGAAGCCCACCTTTACAAACGCGAACTTGATGAAGCGCAGCAAGTCTGCACAAATTGCGGGTATCACTTTCGCATCGGGGCGCGTGAACGACTCTCTCTGCTCTTTGATGAGGGTAAGTACGAAGAGCTCGACGCTGAGGTGATCTCGATAGATCCGCTGGCTTTTGTTGATACTAAGCCATATACAGAGCGGCTTGAACTGGCAAAAGAGTCCTCTGGACTGCCTGAAGCAATTATCAATGGCAGAGGCAAGCTGGGCGATCACTCGATTTTTGCGGGCGCCATGGACATGTCTTTTATCGGCGGCTCGATGGGATCCGCCGTAGGAGAGAAAGTAACCCGCCTAATAGAAAGAGCAATCAAGGAACGCGGTCCTCTCGTAATTTTTTCCGCCTCAGGCGGAGCCCGCATGCAAGAGGGAACATTATCTCTAATGCAAATGGCCAAGATTTCTGCAGCGCTCGCCGCGCTGGACGAAGCGCATCTGCCGTTCATCTCGATCCTGACAGATCCGACAACTGGTGGCGTCACTGCAAGTTTTGCAATGTTAGGTGACATCATTATCGCGGAGCCAAAAGCATTGGTGGGATTTGCCGGTCCCCGGGTTATCGAACAAACCATCAGGCAAAAGTTACCCAAGGACTTTCAGAGATCTGAATTCCTGCTGGAACATGGAATGATCGACGCAATAGTTGATCGGCGCGAATTGCGGGATTTTATTTTTAAACTCCTTAATTTCATGATGAATCCCGAAATTCACGGTGAACAAGAGAATGAGAGGGTGCAGACACGCACCGCTTCGCCCAAGTGAGGTTTGGTTGCTGCGCAAGTGTCTATTCGACCAGTGAAGATTTACATCAGCAATCACACCGGTTGCTCGCCGACAGTTAATGCAATTTGACGAAGCGAATGTTTACCTTCTGAGTCTTGGACACGAGACTCTCGCCATAAAGCTCGGTCTTAGAAATATCAAGCTCCTTCTCGAAGCGCTCGGTAATCCTCATCATTCCTATCCATCTGTACAAATTGCCGGTACGAACGGTAAAGGTTCGACAGCCGTCATGCTGCAATCGATCTGTCGTGCCGCGGGTCTTAGGACCGGTCTTTATACTTCGCCCCACCTGACTTCCATTGTTGAACGGCTGAGAGTGTCCGGTGACCAAATCTCTCAATCTCAGTTTGCAATTTGCGCAACTGCGGTCAGACAAGCAGCGGAGGAATTGTTAAGTCGCAGTCAGATCACGGCTCTTCCGACCTTTTTTGAACAACTGACCGCGATTGCTCTTCTTTTTTTCCAAAGAGCTGGAGTGCAGCTGTCGATATTGGAAACGGGTCTGGGCGGACGATTGGATGCGACTACAGCTGCCGGAAGCATCGTGGTGGGTTTGACGCCGATTGCCTTTGATCATGAAGAGTATCTGGGTTACACCATGGAGAGTATCGCAGCGGAAAAAGCTGCCATTATTCGCCCAGGTGTGTCCGTTATAGCTGGCCCACAAGGGCCTGAGGCACAACGCGTAATTCAGCAACGATGTGCGGACTGCGGCATTCAGCCCCAAATCAATGAATGCAAAACAATACTTGAAGAGGCTGCACCCGATGGTCGTTTTCGTGTGAGTTTCACAACCGCCCGGGGCCGCTACGAAGACGTCCTCGTGGGTTTGAGAGGCCGTCATCAGATTGCAAATGCGTTGTTGGCGATACAGCTAGCCGAGTCGCTGCGGAATATCGGGTTCGCGATAGATGCTGCGGCGATTGCAACAGGAATCGAAAATGTCAATCATCCGGGCAGACTGGAATTGCGACCGGGAAGTCCGGCTTTCCTCTTTGATGGGGCACATAATCCCGCGGGAGCCATAACCCTGCGCGAGTATCTCGATGAATTTGTAAACAAGTCCCTGACGCTGGTTTTCGGCGTTATGCGAGACAAGAAAATCGTTGCGATTGCCCAAACTCTCTTTCCGGTGGCAGCTCATGTGATTCTCACCCGGCCGGCAAATCCCCGGGCGGCTTCAGGAGAGGAGATCCTCAGGAGGTTGGTCTCGATTTGCTACGACCCTGAGAAGATCATTCTGACCGAAACGGTGCCGGAAGCGATTCAGGTCGCACGCCAGGTAACACCCCTTGACGGATTAATTTGTGTCTGCGGCTCGCTCTACCTTATTGGCGAGGTCCAGGCAATCCTCGACCGCCATTCGGCGAGTTGTTCAGCCGGCTTTCAAGCGAGATGATCTCAGCGTGGAGAAAAGATAATGACTACACCAGAACAACCGCAAATAATCGACAGCGTTGAACTCTTCCGGGGACGCGTTTTTAGCGTAACAGCCGATACGGTTCGTGAAGGTGAAACGATTTACAAGCGGGAGGTAGTGCATCACCCCGGAAGCGCAGTGATCATTCCTCTATTTGCTGATGGAAGCGTCGCACTAGTGCGTCAATACCGGCATCCTGCCGTTCGCTATCTTCTTGAAGTACCAGCTGGGACACTGAACCAGGATGAGCGTCCGGAAGAGGGGGCAGCGCGTGAGTTGGAAGAGGAATTAGGTTTTCGTGCCGGAAAACTGGAGAAATTGACGGAGTTCTTTGTCTCTCCAGGCTTCTGTGAAGAAAAGATGTGGCTTTACCTGGCCACAGAACTCAAGGAAACTAAACAGCAACTTGAATCGGATGAATTACTGGACGTGGTTCGGCTCCCCTTCTCGGAAGCCTGGGAAATGATGATGCTGGGCCAGATCGAGGATGCAAAGACCATCATCGGTCTGATGTTGCTTGCTCCCAGAATTCATGCTTCGCGTCAATCCGTTGAGTATCCAGCGGTTTGAGTCTCAAGCAACGGGTTCAGTTGATGTTGTGAAAAACTCTGAGGAATCTTCAGTTGCGACGGGACAACTAATGACTGCCCCCTTCCCAACCGGCAAATTTACTCAGCTTGAATGGTCCAAATCCTCAGCTTCAAAGCCCCAGGGCAGCCTCAGAGTTTTAACACAGTCTCTGAAGCGTAATGAGACGCGACCTAAAGCATTTCATCACCCGCAACACAACTTTAGGACACTACGAAACTGAAGGTCTGGTTGACCGCCTCAATCCAACTCCCCTACACTGACCATCACTGTGAAACTACCCGAGGAGACCATGCCAGGATCTGCTTTCGTTGAGCACTCGCCCGTCTCACTTCCACAGGCATTTGGTGAAGACTCCGGTCGACTCACCGATCCAAACACCCCTGCCTGGGGAGTCGGCGGAGCCATCATCGTGTGGATTGGCAGCGTGGCGTTGCTACTTCTGATACCGGTAGCCCTTTTACTGCCCTACGCTGCGTACCGCGGTATTGCTCCGGGCAATCCAGACTACGCGAGGGCTCTATCTGAATTTGTCATAACTGACAAGGCTGCCATATTTCTCCAGGTCCTTGCTGTTTTCCCGGCACACCTGCTTACAATCCTTCTGGTCTGGTGTCTGGTAACACGTTTCGGGCGGCGAGATTTCTGGGCATCACTTGCCTGGCGCTGGGATACTGGCCTTCAGCTCTGGGGAAGCCTCGTTTTGGGTGCTGTCTTGTTTGGTGTCGGAAGTGGAATCGCAAAGCTGTTAGGAGGCGACGTTCCCACCCAATTGGAACAGATCATTAACAGCTCTAAGCCGGCCCGCTATCTAATCGCACTGCTGGCGGTTGCTACTGCGCCTCTGGCCGAGGAGTTGATCTATCGCGGCGTGCTCTATTCAGCCCTACAAAGGGCCCTTGGCGTCACTGGAGCCGTACTTCTCGTACTCGCATTATTTACGATAGTCCATGTACCCCAATACTGGCCCAACTATGGTGTGATAGCCGCCGTCGGTCTTCTCAGTATTTCTTTGACAGTTATTCGCGCCTACACGAACCGACTCTTTCCCTGCGTGGTGATACATCTGGTATTTAACGGAATTCAAGCGGTGCTGCTGCTGGTTTCACCACACACCTAAGCCCAAACGGGTAAAAGGGGAATAGGGAAAAAGGGTAATAGGAAAGAAGGCCAACAGTAAGATTCCGCTTTCACGCTTTTTCCCTGTTCGCGTTTTACCCTTTTCCCCTCTTCCCCTTTTGTTTATGACTTACGAGATCGTCGTAGTGGGAGGCGGCATTGGCGGTTTGACTGTCGCAGCGTTATTAGCAGCCCGAGGCGCAAATGTCTGTCTGCTGGAGCGAGAGGCAATGCTGGGCGGCTGTGCTGCACCGTTTGAAAAATTCGGCTATACCTTTGAACAAGGCGCCGGACTCTACTCGTCGTGGCAACCAAACGAGATCCATGCGCGCGTCTTCTCTGAACTTCCGGTTGAACCACCCGAGGCACGCCCGCTGAATCCCGCTTACATCGTTCGCCTGCCCGATAACTCTCAGGTTCGCGTGTCCGAGGATCGCCTGGAATTTGAAGATAGCCTCCGCGCTGCGTTTCCTGAATGCAGCGAGTCTGCCATACAAGTCTTTCGCCAACTGGATTCGGTGGGTCTCTCGATAAGCGCAGCCCTCAAGCGGGTGCCGGAGCTGATTAGCGCCGGTTGTGTAAAACGAACCAGAGCTTTTCTTCCCGATCCCCTGACTGCCGGTCGAATAGTTCGTCTGTCTAAACAGACAGTCGGCCAACAGCTGGAGAGAACTTCGTTCCGCTTTCGACGGTTTCTCGATCTCCAACTGCAGGAGTTAGCACAAGCTTCAAGTGAAGACTGTTCTTACCTGCACGCAAGCGTGGTCCTTAGTCAGATACGAAAAGGCGCCTTTTCAATTCGCGGGGGCGTGCCCGCACTAGCGGAAAAGTTAGCAGAGGCTTTGCGCAGAAGTGGGGGCACGATACGTTTAAACGCACCAGTCCTGCGTCTGACTTATGGCAGTGATCGGACAGCTAATGGCGTAACTCTGCTCAGCGGGGAATCAATAAACGCTTCGCGGGCAATCATCAGCAACATGACTATCTGGGATACCTACGGAAAGTTAATAGGGTTGGACCATACGCCATTATCACTGCGCAAGATTCTGCAAAAACTAACTGGCTGGGGCGCCTATCTGCTGTTTCTGGCAATTGATGAGGCAGCGGCAAAGAGACTTCCGGCTGAGCATATTTTTGCTCTGACGGAATGGCTGGAGGATCAGCAGTACGATCCGCAAAAATCTCAACTGATCTTCTCAGTAGCACCGGAATGGAACCCCCGGGCGCCTACCGGAAGGAGAGCAGTAACGGTACACACCTTTACGAACGTGGAGGACTGGTTCGCCTTTCATGAAGGCGAGACGGAGTACGAGACTCAGGATCAACTCGCTCTTGAAGCGTGGTGGACACGACTTCACGACGCGCTTCCCGAGTTGGGCGGGGAGGTGGAGATAATCGATACGGCCACTCCCCGCACACTTTACGATCTCACGCGCAGAAAGCTTGGCATGGTAGGGGGAATGCGATTGAGATCTGAGGAACTGGGCCTACTCTCGCACCGGACCGTTCTTCCTAATGTCTTCATGGTTGGTGACACCACCTTGCCCGCGAGCGGCATTGCGGGTGTAACCCTTTCAGGCTTAATAGTGGCAAATCTCTTAACGCGCTGATGCATCATTGTGAACCGGGGGCATCCAGCAGACGCCCCTCTTAATCCTCGACAAGGAACAAATGTCTAGTGTATACATTCTCCGGACACTATGTACATTACCATTGATGAGCGGGATCGTCGGCCGGTGTACCAGCAAATTGTCGATGAGATAAAAGTGCTGATTGCACGCGGCGAACTGCAGGAAGGATCCTCGCTGCCTCCTGTGCGACAGGTTGCTTCAGATCTGGGAGTGAATCTAAATACCGTCGCGTTTGCTTACCGACAACTGCAGCAGCAGGGCCTAATTCAAATTAAACATGGATCGGGAACGACAGTAATAGCAAGAAAAACTGCGAAGAAAGCGGATGAGGTGTTACAGGCTCAGTTGCGTTCAGCGCTGACCGATCTCTCTCTGGCTGGCCTAAGCCGCGTCGAAATCATAGCCCTCGTGACGAATACACTCGCACACCTTTCTCAAAAGAGTCCAGCGGAAAAATGATTTCCGTTTGCGTAACAAACCGCTAAGTTCTTGTTTTTCTTTCTAGCAAGATTTCCTGCGTGTCGACGGTACTGACTGGCCGTACAGAGCGACACTCTCGTAACGGCTCTGCCGCCCGATGTGAAGCGGCGGCTGTGCCGGGAAGCCGGACAATTTGGTTGCGGCGTCAGCCGCGCTGCGTAATCTACGCGGGCTCGGCGTCTCTGCGGCGAATTCAGACGCAAACAACAGTTCACCGAAGAGACGCTGAGGTCGCAAAGGAAAGCGCGGAGTACTTTTTCCGACAGTTGGGGTCGTTAAGGCTGATTAAGGCATTCGGTCGTTCAATCGCTCGATCTTCCGCTCGGCTGCGGCGGGAACATCTCGCGTCATCGGCGGGGAAGAAGGAGCTGGCGAAGAAATGGGGGCCGTGAAGGTTGGAGAAGGATTACCGCTCGAAGCTGCCGAACCCCTCGTGCCGGAGCCCCCAGTTGACGGGTAATTTACAACAGAGCCGCCGTAGCCCGGTTGTCCCCCATACAAAGTCGTGCCTCCCGGATAATAGGGTAGCAGGCTTGTATAAGAGGCACCATAAGGTGAACCCCAGCCAAAATAGAACGGTAAGAACGTATAACAGCCAGCCCTTGCGTTAAAGAGCCAAAAACCCGAGGAGAAAGAGTGCCGAGTCCAGATATCACCATAACCAGCCAAAAACGAGTTGAGGTCCCGACTTTGAATCTTTCTGTTTGCCTGGGCGACGGTTTCAGCGCGGCCTTTACTCCAAGCTTCCAGGTTATCGATCTTCTTCTTGCTCGCTTTGTCCAGTTTGGCCATTGAAAAAGTGCTGCCACTGAAGATCACTTTCGTGCCGCCCTTGACCTTTGTTTGAAAATCAGCCAATAAGACCCGCCCTTTACGAACGATAAGCTCGGTCGTATCACCAGGCACAACATTGACGCGATACAAGCCCCGCCGAACAATCGCCATCCTTGTATGTGGGGTGCTTATATTAATCAGCAATTCAGTATCTTCCGCTCCCGTGGCTTCTACAATAGCCGTACCGCGGAGCAACCGAATCTCCAATTTTTCAAGCGAGTTGTCGGCCATTTGAAATTCAGAGTCTTCGCCGACCCGGAAATACGAGCCAGGATTCAGAAGCATCTCAACACGACCGTCTAATCCGGTCTTAACAACATCACCTGTCTGCAGGTCGTCTTTGATACTAAGCTGCCGCCATTCAGAACCGCCTCGCGGATGCATGCTGACGCGTCCGGTGACAGCATTAATTCCCCCGGCACGAGCGGAAATAACAAATTTTTCGCGCTCCTGGCCATAAACGGGCACGAGACCAGAAGAGACCACAGCTACGCCGAAAACGGCAACAGCAAAGAATCGCAATGCTTTTCTCATGGCAGACTCTCCTTGAAGTTCTGGTTTCAGGTGACGGCCTGGGGACTTGAGCCATTATAGACCTGACAACGCTATTTACAAGCAATATCCGTTTCCTTGGATGGCAAACCGCTACTGCTGACTATCAGCTTTGGCAAAGTAGCCGCGTTTGGTGTGAGCGATGACATCCTGATGGTTCACAAGCTGGACAGTTACACTTCGCCATCTTCCGTCGCGAGAGGTATTGGTGGGCCGATATCCGAGGCTGTAGACGGTGCTGAGATCCTTGATGACCTGATCGTACACGGAATCCAAATCCTTCAACTTACTGGCCTTGTAGAGTGTTGTACCGCAAGCTTCAGCCAGGCGAGCGAGTTGGTCCCTGGCAATAGGATACGCACTGCTCGGCGTTCGATGACGCTTGACCTCCTCCTTTTCCGTGTCCAGATAGACAGGAAATACAATCGATTCTGAACGACGAACCACATCCAACAGTTCGTCAAAGGTGATACGAGAGCCATCCCCGAAGACGTCAGGCAAGGCATTATCAACACCGTCAGTCATCACCACTGCGGCGCTTCTTCGCACTTTTGATCCAGCGGAACCTAAAGTCTGAAGTACATAGTTCAGAGAATCCCAGAAGTTCGTACCACCCACGGGCCTCTTGATCTTATCTATGGAATCCTTCAGCACTGCGCGATCCGACGTGAAGTCCGAAACCACGCGTGGCACATCAGTAAAAGTGACTATCGCCAAACGATCGATGGGACGCATAGCATCAACAAAGCTTTTGGCGGAATGTCGGATGAGCTTCAGCTTATCTGCAATCGAACCCGAGAGATCGCAAAGCAGCACGAGATCGAAAGGCGCATCGGCGGCCGCAAAGAATGAGATTTGTTGCGGTTGCCCATCCTCCAAAACCAGGAAATCTTTCTCTTCCAGGTTAGAGACTAGAGTCTGAGAATTCAGGGCGATGACCCCAACTTTGAGATCTACGAGGTCAGAATCGACTCGGATCGTTTCGCTCGGCTCGCGGGATTGAGCGCAGCACTCCACGGACAACATTACTGCAAAGGACAGCAACAGGAAGACCACTGCAGGAAGTGGTTTACCGATTAAACGCAGATTTTTACTTCGCATAATAGCCCCGTTTACCGCGTGCTACCGCGGCCGGGCGGCTAACACTTACTCGGATTGCGCGCCATTTACCATCCCTGGACTTGTTGATTGGACGATAGGCAAGGCTGTACACGGTCCCGAGATCCGCCACTACACGCTCGTAGGCGCCGGCCAGATCATCGAGACGTTCCACTTCATAGAAGATGCCTCCGCCAGCATCGGCCACTTCGCGCATTCTGTCATGGCCCATGTCAAAAGCCTCAGGCTGTGTATCGTTGGGATTTAAGGCCTGGTAATAGGTGTTAAGCCATAAAGTATAAATTACTCCATCAAACTCGTTGATGTGTCTGAGCAACTCCGGGTACGTTAGCTTTGAACCCATTTGCCCATGTACACCGGGAACTGTTCCATCCAAGCCGTCGCTCATGAGCACTATCGCTGTTCGACGAGAGTTCTTCGGGTCCCTTACCAACTCATTTATTGCGTACTCAGTGGCATCATAGAGTTTTGTGTCACCAGCGGCCGTATCGATTGCTGCTACCCGTTCGCGCAGAATTTCCCGATCGAGAGTCAAGGGTGAAATTACTCGGGCCTGGCCGGCAAAAGTGATAATTCCAATGCGATCCGACGGTCTGGCTGCCTCGATAAAATGAAGCGCGGCAGAACGAATCAATTTCACGACCTCGCGTGTAGAACCAGAAAGATCGATCAATAACATCAGATCAAAAGGAGCTGAGGCGGAATCAAACTGCACAATTCGTTGCTCGACGCCATCTTCGTACAATTGGAAGTCAGACGGACCAAGCCCGGTAAGACCCCGATTTGTGTTGCGATCAATAACATTCGTGTTTAAGGTGACGAGCTGCGAATCTACACGGATGACGTCGCCCTCACTTACTTCCTGGGAATCACTATTGGACTCCGGTGTTCCCGCTCCTTTTGCGTTTGTTTCCGGGCCTATCAGCTCCGGCGGCTTTCCTTCGTTATTCGCTGAACCTCCGGTCTGAGCAGTTGAGGCAAGCGTAATTTGCCCGCTGTCTGTATTGATTCGTAAAACGCGCTCGCCAGCACCAATACGTGTCTGCAAAAGCCGACCATCTGCCCCCAGGGCCGAGCCCAGTTCGGAACGAATTACCCCGGCAGTAGTTCGCGCTGTGATGTCGGCGTTGAGCGGGTTCGGTAAGTTTACGCGTATGGTTCCGGAAGTTGATCTTAGCGAAGCTGACGCGGGCAGTCCGCGAATCGAAATAGCATCTTTACCAGTAATCACGTCAGTATGGGCCGTCTCTGGAATTTTCACGTTCAGCGAAACTGCTGCGGGGGGATTGAGAGGAGTCCGCACGATCGAAACCACCAGCAACTGTTTCCGGTTATCGATACTAACTGGGGAACGGCCAGTAGGTGAGCCGCCTCCTGCAATCTTTGCCGCTAGGGAAAGGTACTTCTCCTGCCAAACCTCCACCGCAATTTCGCCGTATTGATTTTCAATCCGAATCTGGCCACTGGCGGGCATATCAAGCCGAAGGCCGTACTCATCTCGTTGGCTGCTGACAGCATCCACCACGTAGGGAAGAAGTACGATGATAAACAGGGAGAGGAAAATGGAGCGGGACGCTTGAGATTTAAATAGCATATTGCGAACTAATACTGCGAATAATTTTATGGCAACGCTGCCGGAAGGAGAAGCGTAATTCCTCCACGTGAACAACCACTATCGCTCAATCAAATCCAGCATTGACCCCTCATCGGAACTGACTGGAGTAGGCGGCGGAGCATCAGCCAGATCTCCTAGTCGGAGTAGCAGATTATTCGCGTTAGAAGCATAAGGCATGGCAGTCTCCTTATTGACGATCTGGTTTCGAATGAACTGTTCGATCACCGAGTCAAAAGTCTGCATTCCTTCCTGATCACCCTGTTCCATCGCGTCGACTAACGACTTGCCTTCAGTTTCTCCCTTTTCGATATAGTCGCGCGTGCGCATCGTAGATTTCAGGATCTCAATGGCCGCCACACGTCCTTTGCCATCTGCACGCGGGATCAGACGTTGGGAAATGATATAGCGGAATGACTGAGCAATTCGAGTACGGATCACCCGCTCCTCATTCTTAGGGAAGACACCTATTATCCGATCAACGGTCTTAGACGCGTCAATCGTGTGCAATGTAGATAAGACCAGGTGTCCGGTTTCGGCTGCCTCAAGCGCCACTTCAATAGTATCGCGATCGCGCATTTCACCAACCAGGATTACCTTTGGAGCCTGTCGCAAAGCCGCGCGTAAAGCCAAGGCAAAGCTGGGCGTGTCGGAATGGAGTTCACGCTGGTGCACCGTGGAATTCTTGTGCGTATGCAGAAACTCAATTGGATCTTCTATCGTGACAATGTGGTAATACTTGGTCTGATTAATCAGGTCTATGATGGCCGCCAGAGTCGAACTTTTCCCACTGCCCGTCGGCCCGGTAACCAAAACGATTCCGTTCTTGATTTCGGCAATTTCTTTCAGTTGCTCCGGCAAATCGAAATCATCGAAATTGGGAGGGTTCATGGGAATCACGCGCATCACGATTGCATGGGTCCCACGCTGCTTGAAGACGTTGACACGAAAACGAGCTTGTCCGGGAGCGCTGAAGGAGAGGTCAGCCGATCCGGTTTTCTCCAGGTTTTCGATCGCCGTTTGATGGTTTCCCATAATCAGTTTCGCAATGCCGGCCGTATGAGCCGGAGTCAATTTTTCCAGACCCGGGATCAAGACAGGCTGTAGTTTTCCGGAGAGCTCCACCTGAGGCGGTCTTCCCGGGGAAAAGATCAGATCGCTGACTTTTTCCGAGGCGTTTAGCATCTGTCGCAACACGGCAATGAAATTGGCGGCTGGAGGACCGCCGGCTGGCGGGCTAGAAGGCATTTGGTTGCTCATGAGTAATTTGAACTCTTTCGTCTCCGTTGGCGTAAAAAGCAGGTGACCGGCGATGTCCAAAAGAAAGTAGCGTGCGGACAAACACAACGACGGTTTTTGGCATCAAAGTTGCTGTTCTGCGGGACTGGATATTTGTTTTTGGCAGTCCCGAAATTTAGCAAGGGAGGCGCTTTCAAGTTATGGCAACCTATAGGGATCCGGTTAGATGCTTTGCCCCACTTGAAGTAATCGAGCGCCTGCTGGAAATTCGCGCTGAAGCGGGTTATGGTCCCGCCGTATATCTCCTTTCACCTGACGATTTGGCAGACTACCTCGATGCATTTGGTTTTGACGTTTACGCCTTTGCAGAGGCGGCCGCAGCTGAGTTTCACTTCGGCGATTATCGCGCCCCGTTAGCCCCGGGTGGCGATCACGCCCACAATTCATTAACCGGCCACTGAGACAAACCGATTACGTTAAAACCGGACACCATAACGACGGTCTTCCGTTTTTTCATGGTACGGCTTTAATAACAAAAAATGTCACGTCATCGCTGGCGCCTCGCCCATCTGTCCATTCAATGACATCTTTTTGCACCGCAGTGATCAACTCTTTGGCACTTAACTGCGAGGCACGCTTTACCGACTGCACCAGTCTTTCGGTACCAAACTCCTCACCCTGCGGATTCATTGCCTCGGTCACCCCGTCCGTGTAGAGAACTAGCCATTCGCCAGGCTGGATTGTTAAGTAGTATTCGTGATAACGCGTGTCGCTAAACATACCAAGAGGCACCTCTCCTGGTTCCAGGAAACGGGGGTTTCCCTCGGCATCAAGCAATAATGCGGGATTGTGTCCGGCGTTCGAGTAGGAGAGGGTTCGATTAGAGGCATCAAGAATTCCGTAGAAGGCCGTTACGAATTGATTTCTTTCGATGGACTCCCACAATAAGTAATTCACCTTGGCCATTGAAATATGCGGCGCATATCCAACGTGAGTGGCAGCTCGCAAACTCGCCCTGAGAAACGCCATCAGCAAAGCAGCAGGCACACCTTTACCCGATACGTCAGCGATCACTAATGCGATTTGATCCTCATAAATTCCTACCCAATCGTAATAGTCTCCCGAAACCTCTTCCGTCGGAAAATTGTAAGCGCTTATGTCATAACCCGGGAGCTTGGGATCACTCGGCGGCAGCAGTTGTAATTGAACCTGACGGGCCACTTCCAATTGACCTTCAAGCCGTTTCTTCTCCACCAGGTTCTCATGCAACATTACCTTCTCAATGATGATCGCAACTTGCGAAGCAAGCATCATGAGGACCTCAAGATCATCCTCTGAATAAGCGTTCAACTCGTCTGATTCGAGGTCAAAAACGCCGATTACTTCATCATTCGAGATGATTGGGGCCACCATCTCGGAGCGCGTTTGATCTCGAGCATTCAGATATAAAGGATCGCTACGAACGTCTGGTGAGATGATCGGTTCTCGCGTGAGTGCGACGTGCCCGATAAAACCTTCACCCAGCTTCAGGTGCAATTCCGATAGTTCATCAATGTCGTAGCCTCTGACTGATTCTGCCTGGAACTCGCAGACCTCCCCGCCACCACCCGCAACTCTGTTAAGAGTGCACTTCAGTACGAAAATGCCTGCCGCGTCATAGGGTATGAGGGAATCCAGCGTGTCCATTACCAGATTCAGGACTTCCTGTAAATCCAGGGAACGACTGATTCTCTTTGTTATATCGAGCAGCATCCGAAGTTTGTCTATCGTCGACAAACCCGGCAATGGCGGCTCTTTGATCTGTTGATTCATACGCCCACTTATTCTTACGTCATCGATGAAAATGCCGTGCCAGATTATTGAGTATAAGACGTTTCAAGCAAAAGCCTAAACAGAACGATCGGGGTCGGCTATGGCCTTAGGTGTTTGGTTTTTGGTCTTTGGTCTTTGAACTTGAACTTTGTACTTTGAACTTCGAACTTTGTACTTAGTCGTTGTTCCAATTTGAATATCGCTACGACAGCAAGACTTCAGAGAGCGAAGTACAAAGTACAAAGTTCAAAGTTCGAAGTACAAAAGCTCAAACCTGGTGAGCGCTCCTGTAGGTGTGCCATAGGCGAGTCACTTTTAGGCGATACTCCACGAGACTGCGACTAACATGAAAACGTCTGGCAATCTCGGTCGACGTTTTCCCCTGCAGGACGTATTTCCTCAGGGCCGCAAAAGGGACCAGAGCCGCGGCACCGATGCCGTAAGCGGCTTCTTCGTCGGCCTTTCGATAGTCTCGTGCCAGCGTCCGCCCCTGCACGGTCTGGGCAACGGTCTTTAGTTTGGACGGTTTATGACCGAGAAACACATGCGAAATTTCCTCCATCAATGTTGCATTCGTCCGCGCTCGTCCGTGGTTTGGGTTAAGAATAACAAGCCTCCTCCCGTCGGGTAGAGCGGTTGCGCAGGCGCCGCCCGACCAGTCTTCCGAGGCAGTGCCCAAAAGGTGCTCTTTGGCTTGTTTACTCAACTCCTTGATTTGATCGAATTCGACCACCAGGAGATTGGCGAAACGCGCGAGTTCGAAAGGATTAAGAGCTGCCTCCGACGACAGGCGAGCGAAATCGCGCAACGCCAGCGCCTTCAATTCAAACTGACGCCATTTTTCGCCTGCCGGAAGTTCGTCAGTAAACACAGAGTTATTATAACTTTTTGAAAATTTCGAATGAAAGAATTGCCCGGGCAGGTATGTCAACGAAAACTGAACAAACTATTTATCTGTGGTTTGGACTAACGGCGTTTCCGCGGGCGCCTCTCATTTCCGGCCCGGCTAAATTGTGCATAGGCAACGCGGAATAGTTCAGATAAGGCAGATGCCGTTTCCGCAGTGAGATTGCGGTCAGCTCGCAGGTGGGCTTCGACGATCTCCGGAGTAGATTCCCGTGGATAATAGACAACCGCTTCTGGCTCTTCGCCTTGGTTCGTTCGGCTGCCTAGAATTCGTTCCATAGGCACGTCCAGCCATGCCGTAAGCCTGGCGATGTTATCCGCGTCAGGCTTTCCCGTGCCATTCTCGATGCGTGACAAGGTAGAGGCTGAGACATTCGTCTGGTCTGCTAAATCTCGCAGACTCAAGCCCAGTTCCTGACGCCGCCGACGGAGAAAGCGCCCCAGGTCCTGTGTATTTACAAGGGTTTTTCCAACTCGCGACATATTGTTTGTCCTTTTGCAGCTAGCACCCACCCGATCCTCCGTCTCAACCATAACACGCTCTAGTTTTAGTGGCAAGATCTTGTTTTACTCATGCAACAATACTTATCGGGGGCGGTCGTTAGTTTCAAGGTTCGGTAAATTCAAGGCGCCCCCGCTCAACCTTGAATGCCAATGCTTATCCGTATCACTCAAGCCTCAGCCCCTAAATTACATTGACTGATTGATTCGACGATGAAGCCTCTGAGACTTGAGCGTGGGCGCCTTGAAATTTACCGCACCTTGAAACTAACGACTGCCCCCTTCCCAAACTGCAAATTTACTCAACTTGAATTGACCAGTCGCAGCTCAAGATTCCTCAGAGTCTTCACAGTCCTGTCTCTTGGAGTAGATGGGAATTGACGGCTCTCTATAAAGGTCACACCGCACACGACTCATAGTGACATGAGGTCATCTATGAAGTCGCGTTCGATGTCATGAACTTTTTTGAGTAGCCATGGTTGGGATTTCTGAGTTTTTGGGCCACCCGAATTTGGACGGCCCTGGAGCTTGAGCACTATTTCTGTTTACGGCTGCACGTGTTGTCGCATTGCGGCCATTGCCAGATCTTTGGCCCGTGGCAAGACATCCACGGCTTTCGCTACCTGAGGATCGTCGGTAGTGATGAAGACTCTATCAGCCATTACTCGGCCATATGCTGCGGTCACGATATTGAAACGCATTTGCAGCTGCACAAAGGACCGATTGTGATCCAGAGTGGAAGATAACATGCTGAATCTGGAATTATCCGTTACAAACTGCTTAAAGCTAGCCAATACGGCGTCCGTTATCGGGTACTCTGTAGACTGAAGCTCATGATTGAAGTCGATTCCCTTTGGCAACTTGTACATTTCCAGACCACTGACACGTCCGTTTACGAGTTCTCGAGTAAAGGCGAAAATAGGGTTCAACAGCCGCCGCTGGGCCAATGTCATGGTCTTGCCATTTACACTTTCATCAGGGGAAATGCCGCCGCCGCCATAAACCGCGCGACCGGTATCAGTCTTTTTTTCCGGACCGACCGGTTTTTGTCCTTCCTCACGTTGGTCTAAACGGTTGGAGCCCCCATGCGTATAATAGTCATAAAAACCGCCGTTTGAGTAATCTCGCTGAATCAGCCGGCCCGACGGTGTAAAGTACTTGGCAGAAGTAAGCGTCAATCCGGCCCCGTACTCCAGCGGGATAATGCTTTGGACCAGCCCTTTTCCAAAACTGGTCTGCCCCACGATCAAAGCCCGATCATGGTCCTGCATGGCTCCGGCAACTATCTCGGAAGCTGAAGCAGTATTCTCGTTAATCAAAATTACCAGTGGCGTTTGATCTGGTGTTGTATTCCTTGATTGATAAGTGTTATCTCGTAAGCCGTTTCGGCCCTTCTGCGTGAGCAGCAACTGTCCACTAGGCAGAAAGACCTCCGCGACGTGGATCGCCTGGTCCAGGAACCCGCCGGGATTGTTCCGCAGGTCCAGAATCAAAGAATTGAGTCCCCTGCCGTGCAATCTTTGCAGGGCTTCCTGCAATTCCTCAGCTGTGGTGTAGTTAAATCCCCGGGTCATGTCGATGTAGCCAACACCGGGTCTCACGAAATAGGAGTCGGGAACCGAAGGTTGGGCAACAGCATCACGCGTGATTTCGACAGTCTGGGGATGCTTGTCAGAGGCACGTTCCACCGTGATCTTGACAATTGAACCTCTGGGGCCACGGATCTTATCCCGTACTTCGAGAGACATTTTGCCGGTCATCTTTAGGCCGTCAACTTCGAGAATGCGATCACCAAAACGCAGACCCGATCGTGCTGCTGGGGAGCCCTCAAAAGTGGCGGTGATAAACGTATCTGTTTGTTCCCCAATGTTGTAATTCAGGATAGAGGCGCCGATGCCGTAGTATTCACTGCGCTGGTCCGTCTTTAGTTCGTCGAATTCTTGCCGATCGTAGTAATTGGAATGAGGATCGAGAGAACGCAACATCCCAATAATCGATGATTTGAAAACTGAGTTGTAGTCAACTTTTCGTCCTTCGACATAATTGTCCTCAATCAACTTCAGAGCTTCATCTACATCTTTCTCGATTACGGGGATAGGGCTGTTCGCGCTGCCGCGAGAACTGCGCCGACTACCGCTGCTGGATCCGGAGGCCGGTTTTGTTGTGGACGCGCTGCCGGCGGGAGCCTGAGTTTTTTGTTGCGCGAAAGTTAGACCAGGTAAAACAAGAGCCAGGAAACACAGAGTTACTAACGCGAGCGAGAATATCTTTTTCACTGCCAAAGCCTCTTGATTAATGTAGATAAAAGCCCACCGATCGAGGCGGTAAAATCCGTTTCGTCGAGTGGCGAATCCAATACTAACGGATGCCGTTAAGCCGGGCAAGGTTGTGTACGACCGTCAGCTTCAAATTAAGACACGCCACCGTCCGAGGTTGCTTGACGGCTGTCGAAAGGCATCCGTAGAATGAACTTACTAAAGGAAAAGAACGTAAACAGAAGCGGATAAGCACAATGCTGCTCGAAGAAGGAGTTATTAAGCATGAGTAGTCCATATCACAAACCGGAACCGCAGACTCCCGAGAGAGTTGAAGACCTGATGATACCTGATAACGCTGCCGAGGAAGGTTCCGAAGATAGGGCGCGCGCTGCTTCTTCGGTGCGCGACATAGCTTCGCGTATCCCTGAATCGTTAAGCGCTATCGGTCGTGACATCAGTCGCACTATTGAACGAGCAATATCGGCAAAGGATGACTACGTCGTGGCCGTTAAAATCTCTCCCGAAGCTCAAGATAAACTCGAACAACTTGTACAGGCAGGTGTTTTCCGCAATCGTGCTGAGGCCGCAGGTTTTCTGATTGATGAAGGAATCAAAACGCAATCTGCACTCTTTGAACGGGTGCAGCAAAAACTTGCGGAAATCGAGCGGCTGCGTGCGGAACTACGGGGCCTGATTAATGAAAAACCAGCCTAAGCTGGGTGTTGGATTTCCTCTTTCCCGACACTACGAAATGGCTGTCCCACCCCACGGACAGCCATGCCTGGATACGCGAATCGAGAAAAACGTGACAGAAAAATTCCAGCTTCCTGCGACGCCTATTGAACAATTCACCCTCTCCAACGGTCTTCGCGTGATGCTCAATAGGGATGCATCTGTTCCAGTTGTCTCTGTGGCAGTCTATTACGATGTGGGATCCCGCAATGAGAAACCCGGGCGCACCGGGTTTGCTCACCTGTTTGAACACATGATGTTCCAGGGGTCAGAGAACGTTCCCAAGGCAGCCCATTTTCAGTACATCTTTAACGCCGGGGGTACGATGAATGGTACGACCTCCACAGAACGCACCAATTATTTCGAGACGCTTCCCGCAAATCACCTTCCCCTCGCGTTATGGCTGGAAAGCGATCGCATGTCTTCGCTTAAAGTCACTCAGGAAAATCTCGATAATCAGCGTCACGCCGTCCAGGAAGAGAAGCGACTACGTTATGACAATCAGCCTTACGTTAACGCTTTTCTGCAAATGAACGAACTGATTTTCAAGAACCCAGCAAATGCTCATTCAACAATCGGTTCTATGGAGGACCTTGACGCAGCCACAATTGAAGACGTGCAACAGTTTTTTCGTATCTACTACGCTCCGAATAATGCTGTACTGACGATCGCCGGAGATTTTGATGAAGCCGAAGCTCGCGCCTTAGTGCGAAAATATTTCGAAGGAATACCACCCCAATCGAATACGCCTCCTGTTGATGTCAGCGAGCCTGAAGATCTCATCCAAACTCACGAGATCTTCCACGACAGGCTCGCGCCGGCCCCGGCGTTCGTTCTTGGTTGGAAGATTCCAGCGCGCAGAACATCGGAATATTATGCACTCTCGCTCGCCGGTGACCTGCTATTTGAAGGAGACAGTTCGCGTCTTTATCAAAAGCTGGTTAAGGGAGATGAGTCTGTTGTCTCGATTCAGGGTGGAGTTGACGAACGTCGTGGTCCCTCAGCCTGGTACATCTTCGCTTTGCCTAAACCTGGAGAGGAGGTGGCGGCGATACGGGAGCAAATTTTTGCCGAGATCACGAGTTTGGCTACTGAAGGCCCGACCGACGCAGAGATGGAAAAGCTGCGAAACTCCTTATGCAATAATGCAGTCCGCGGCCGGCAATCAACTATGTATCGCGCCCAGCGAATTGCCGAATATGCGCTTTATGATAATGATCCAAGGCTCTTCGACATTGAGCTGGATCGCTATCTGAGCGTAACTGGAGATCAGATCAAGACTGTCGCGAGCCGGTTTTTGGATGTTGAAAACCGGGTCGTGCTGGACATTCTTCCTGCTGCCATAACAGACGATGCCAGCGAGGAGGTCACGTCAGCCTCTCCTCAGCCGCCGGGAGAGCCTAAGCAGCCCGCTGCTCCAGCACCCCAGGTGCCGGCCACACCATCATCATTAGAACCGACGTCCGTAAGCAAACCCGATCCGATTGTTCCTGACTCGAGCGAACCGCATGCGGACCGACCGGAGCATCCAGCGGATCCTCCTAAGCACACTGAACCCGGCTCGGGGCCATTACATCCGTAAAAAATGAATCAACTGCATCAATTTCGCCAACAACCTCCTGCCCCGCTGGCACGCCGTCCAATAAAAGTTCCGACAGCATCCGCCACGAAGCTGTCAAATGGGCTGTCGATCGTGGTGATTGAAGACAGGCGCTTGCCGCTGATAAGTTATCGTCTGGCATTCCGCACCGGCGACGCACACGATCCGCCCAGGTTTCCCGGGTTGACAGATATGCTGGCGGGATTGCTGACGGAAGGGACTGAATCACTTACAAGTCGTGAAATCGCCGATGAGGTGGCGCGCATGGGAGCCACCGTCAGTGCTGGTGCAAATTCCGACTATACCAGCGTAGCGGCGTCTTCTCTCTCCCGGTTCAGCGACAACATCCTGGAATTGATGGCCGATGTTACGCTTCGACCTTCATTCCCCGAAGGTGAGGTTGAGCTGACCAAGCAGAACACTAAGGAGAGCTTAAGGCAGCAACGCGCACAGCCCTCTTTTTTGGCGAGTGAGATGGTTGCGCGCGTGATGTTTGGTGATCACCCTTACTCGGTGATCGCCCCAACTCCCGAGTCGATAGACGAAACGTCGCGTGATCAGATTGTTCAGTTTCATGCTTCGAAGTTCTTGCCTAATAATGCTGTTTTCATAGTCGCGGGGGATTTTTCAACCGACTCCTTGCTCAAGAAAATTGAGAGTCTTTTTGGTGAATGGGAACCGGGTAAGATCCCGGGTGAAGATTTTCCTTCACCTCCTGTACGAACCTCTCGTTCTGCGTACGTTGTCGATCGCGCGGGCTCAGCGCAATCGAACATTGTTATCGCCAACTCTGGTATCACACGGACCAGTCCCGACTATTTTCCCGCACTGTTAATGCATACTGTCCTTGGCGCAAACGCTTCCTCTCGGCTCTTTATGAATCTGCGCGAAGAAAAGGGCTATACTTACGGCGCTTATTCTAATCTGGATGCACGTCGGGCTGCAGGCAGTTTTCGCGTCAGCGCTGAAGTTCGAACCCAGGTTACCGGAGACTCTTTAAAAGAATTTTTCTACGAACTAAATAGAATTCGTACTGATCCAGTAACGAAAAAAGAGATTAGCGATGCCAAGTCTTACCTCACAGGCGTGTTTCCCATTCGGCTGGAAACGCAGGAGGGATTGATTGACCAGTTTGTGCAAATGAGGATGTTCGGTTTGCCGGACGATTACCTGGAGACATATCGGGACCGCGTTCAAGCCGTAACCATAGCGGAGATACAGGAGGTTGCATCGCGTTACATCAGGCCCGATTTGGCTGCAATCGTAGTTGTTGGTGATGGACGTCAAATAATCGAGCAGATGGAACCGTATACCGAAGAGGTTGAGTTTTATAACACGGCTGGTAAGCTCAAAACCAAGCCAACCGACTCGGTTTACTCGATTGCACGCGCAAGCCTCGTAGGAACCTGGTTGCTGGACATTCAGACGCCGCTGGGTCAAACCATTCCGGCCAACCTGATAATCACCGAGGGAGAAGAGGGTCTTGACGGTAGAGTCGAATCGGAAATAGGTGAAGCAAGTCTTGCGTCCGCGGTCCTGGAAGGTCAATCGTTCAGCGCGACAATGTCGTTCAATATGGACGGAAACACTGTAGAAGCCCAAATCTCAGGAGACATTCAGGATCATCAAATGGAAGGGACGATAACCCTGCAAAACGCGCCGCCAATGACGTTTACGGGAGGAAAGTCGGCGCAGTGACACCTTGCTACTAGCGAGTGGGTCCCGCTAGCCATCACTCATTTCAAATTACTACAACTTGCGTGGGTGGTTAATCTCCAGTAAGTGATTCCTCAAACGCACTATAGAACCGAGCGCGGTAGAGACTGGGTGAAAACTGCAGATGGATGCCCCGGCTTGTCCGGGGGAGTCTCACGTAAGTTGCTACTAACAGAGCTGGCGAAGAGCTTGGATGTCACGGGCTCGCCCCGTGGAGGTTCACGCTTGCTGCTAACACCCGAGAAGCAGATAGCAAAGAACGTGAGTCTCCACCGCGCAAGGCGGTGGCATCCGCAAAACTTGATTGCCCGACGTTTTAGCAGGGAGCGTGAATCTCCCCCGGACAAGCCGGGGGCATCCAACAACAGTTTCCACACAATCTCGGTAGCTCGTGGGTGACCTTACCTTATAGACAAGCGGCGCCGGATGAAGTCATCGGTACCACCATGCGGTTAGCGTGCGGTAGTGGGTGGGTCTTTGGGTTGCCAAGGGCGCGTATAAGAAAAACCGCCCGGCATTTGCCTAGATGCCGGGCGTAATCACAGGAGGAACCGAGTGTTATGGTAGCCGCTATATTTGCGGCGATCCGAATAACCTCGATCATTGAGATGTCGTTTTTCCGAGACCGGTTGCTCCTCGGTGTCCTCCTGTATTCAAACCCGCGAGAGACTTAAACTTCACACCTTCCCAGACTGTAGCAAGAGGAACTTCAGCGCTCATAACGCAGTGCTAATCCATCACCACCAACTGCCCAACCTATCTTCTTATTAAAGAAGAGTGCGTACAAATTCTGCTTCGTCGACGACTCCTGTTGTACCCAGCTTCGCCCGCCATCCTCGGTCCGCAGGATCGTGCCGCCCCGGCCAACTACCCAACCGTCATCGTCATTTAGGAACTGAACGTTCAGCAGAGTAGATCGCACTGCCACCGTGACAGGTTCCCAGTGTTCCCCACCGTCTATTGTGCGCAAAATCGTACCTCGCTCTCCAACTGCCCAGCCTTTCTTATCGTCGCGGACGTCAATGTGGTAAATAGTAGCAGTAGTTTCTGAGGTTTGGGTGACCCAGGTTTGTCCACCATCGACGGTTTTTATGATCGTGCCTCCGGCGCCTACTATCCAGCCTCGTTTATCATTATCGAAATCAATATGAATTAGTTCACGCCGGCTGGGTGCGCGCTCTCTCGTCCAAGTCGCACCTCCGTCAGCCGTATAGACCAAAATACTATCTACCACGCGATCCTGTTTGCTTACCGAGCCGACTACCCAGCCCTTCTTCTTACTTGGGAACCGGACGCTGTAGAGCTCCACGGTAGCACCATCAAATTCACTCGGTAAAAAACGGCGAGCCTCACTCCAACGACTGCCGCTATCGGTCGTGGCAAAAATCGCGTTACCCGCTATCAAAACCCCGTCTTCGTTGTCCCGAAAGTAAATGTCATTGATGGCGGCCGTTGTGGTTACCGCCTGGCGCACCCAACTCCGCCCGCCATCGTCGGTGCGGCTGAGAAAGCCGTTGTCCCCTCCCACCCAACCGCGCTTACTATCGAGGAAATAGACCGTATTTAGATCCTGCCCACCAGGCGCCACGTGCACTGACAGCCAACCGTGTTGAGCGGCACACGAGCCGGCAGCCATTAACAAAAGCAACACAGTCTGAACGTAATGATTTAGTCTCATAACCTAATGAATACTGTTCCCCATCGGTGCCAAGCGAAGTTAGGCTGCCGAAACGAAAAAACTCCGGACACTAATCTTTTGCCGGGACGGTGCCCCAGTAGTCGTTTCACTCTCGCCGTTAGAAGATTGATTATGTGGGTTGATCCCGACTGCTCTTGTACCTTAGATCAGGGTTCCCTGACAAGACAGAGCTACGTGTGCGGGATCTCGCCACACGTGGCCCATCGATGCTTGGAACAGCTGATCTATTGACCCACACTGGTAACGCGGTAGACGCGCCCTTCAAATATGACAATCACCTGCTCGCCCAGGGCAAAGTAGGGCGCCAGACGTGGGTTCTGTTTCAGGACTCCAAAATAGGCGTCACTGCCAAATTTCAAAATAGTCTCTGGTAAGCCGGAATCGGCCTTGAATTCTGAATCGGTCCATACCGCATTGTGGAAGTAGAACGTCTTTTCACCAACACTCTTTACCACAGACGAAGAGCTCTCCTTGTCTATTCGGGTGATCTCCTGTTGTTCGCGAGCTCGCTTGCTCTGTTGCACAGCATCTGCCCCATTCATAGCGACTGGTCCGTTCACAGGTTTGGCAGCCGCGGCCTTCGAGACAACAGATGGCGCCGAAGATTTCGCAACTCGACCGGCACTAAAAGCCCCCCGGTTTTGCATAGGCAACGATGTTATCTGTTGAGTGTCCGACTCGAGGGCGAGATAGGACGTGTAAGGGGTGACTATTCCGTAGCGCGTCCCTAAATCCACAACCTCATCCCGTAACTCTTTTTGTTCACCGTTGGTGCGGATCTGCTCCATGAGCCAGCCAACACGCCTCGTGGCCCAAAGCCGCGGGACAAATTCATTCCGCTCTTCGCGAAGGGGAAAATGAAGGTTGTCATAAAAGAAGGTTCTCGCCGTGCCTCCACTATTACCCGTGAGCCTCAGGCGCACATAGTCCATATCGATCTGATTCTTGTATCGACCGATTAGGGTCACCTGAGAACCCTTAAAAATATCAGGTAGGGCTCGTGGATAAACGAGGTCCGTTTCCACTCCCGCCATATCAAGCTGCAGTCCGGTCAGCACGGGATAATTGGTCTTGGCGAAAAAGCTTGACACTTTCACCTCGAGGTCCTCGCGCGGCTCTACATAGTCAGCCGCACCCCCGTTGTCTGTTGCCAGTTTATCCAGCAGCGCCGTATTAACATCGTACCCGACGCCGAAAGTGAAGAGACGAACGCCGGGCTTTTTGGTACTAGCGACATTTTCCAGGATACGGGCGATGTTAGTTTCTCCGACCGTTGGTAGACCATCGGTCATAAAAACTATAATCCGGGGGCGATTGCTCTCTTCAAATTGGCGCAATGAAGACAGTAGGGCTTCATTAATATTTGTGCCACCAACGGGCCGCAGTGACTGAACAAAAGTCTCGCCGCGCTTACGGCCCTCATCACTGGCCGTAATTAAGCCGGTTTCCATTAGGTGCTCTTCACCGGAAAAGGCGATCACGTTAAATTGATCTTGCGGTCGCAAGATTCTGATTCCATAAAGTAACGCCGCTCGCGCCTTCTCCATCTTTCCCTCTTCCGCCATCGAGCCGGAAGTATCCAGAACGAAGACCATGTCTTTAGCGGAATATTCCTGTTCCGACCAATCGTTTTTTGGCGAGATCATCAAAAGGAAGTAGCCGTCCTTCCCAGTGTCACGGTGTGTAAGAAGCGTAACGCCAAAGTCTTCTCGGGATAGGGTGTAAAAAAGTTGAAAGTCCTGAACTTCTTTTCCGCTGGCACTCTCAAAGGTAACGGATGACGAGCGATCGCTAATGTGCTTAACATCCACTGTGTGAGTAGGAGAATAGATGTTCCGGACGGGTTCGGCACTCTGAAGCTCGATCCGGCCGGACACATTGCCGATCTGGGTCAACTGATGGCCCGTTCCCAAAGGATATCGATAAGCGACCGTGCCCGATTCCGCGCGTAGAATTTGATTATAGGTGAGCTCGATCTTCTTATCGGAATGGGGCGGTATGGGGAAAACATTCGCCTGAAAAAGATCTTTGCCCGCATATTCCAGCAGCCCTGGGTCGCGCCTTCTTCTAACAATTTCATCGTAAATCCTGCGTGCTTCCTCTTTTGAACGAACTTCTCCAACCAGACGACGATTGCCATCCCAGATAGCGAATTCGCTGATTGAGGCGGATTCTGGAATAGGAAACAAGTAGGTTCCTTCAAGTAAGGCATCAGTGTCGTTTCTAAAGATCTGTTCAATGTGGGTAGTGGCGACCTGTGAGACGATTTTGGTATCCAGCTTAATGGACTTTATCGGTAAGGCCCGGGGCAGCGGAACTGGACGAACGGGTGAAGGACAGCGTTCACAGGGCCCTGGAACAATGATTCCTTGTGGGCGGGCGGTTAGTGCGGCAGCGAAAAACAGGGCCAGAAGAAACAGGTGGGAAGCTATTCGGGTCAGCATTGAATTACTCCTGAACTGGACAAAATGCACTAGTATCCCAGCGCTACCTTTAAGAACGCGCAATCTGCTAGTTCTTGCGTTCGGACAAGAGAATCATGCCAATTGTCGCAGCCGAGGATTACGTAACGCTGTTATGGTGATGTACAACACTATCGCCAGCCCACCTGCTGCCAGTGTGTTGGGAGCACCGAATTTTTGCGATAAGATGCCGCTCAAGAGGTTTCCAATTGGCATTGTACCGATGAATGAGAGTATGAACATGCTCATCACCCGACCGCGCATCTGGTCGGTGACTAACTTCTGCAGCAAAGTATTAATAACCGCAACGGACGTTACGATCGAGAATCCCACACCGAATAGGAAGATCAGCGAAAGAGGAAGGTGAACCGATTTTCCAAAGGCGATCAAACAGATGCCGAACGAAAAGGCGCCTCCGAGAACCGACCAGCCTTTTCGTCTGAAATCACCCAGATAGGCCAATAGTAAAGCACCACAAAAGGCGCCCGCACCCGCTATTCCCATCATCCAAGCGAGCCCGCTGGCGCCCAAATGAAAAATGTTCCGGGCAAAGATGGGGACCAAGGTCAGATATGGAGCGCCAAAGAAACTGTTTACCGCAGAGATAGAAAGCAGTGAGAAAACACGAGGACGATTGCGCACGTAGCGAAAGCCTGCTATCAAATCATGCCACAGCGCCCGGCGATCTTTGACGGAATGGGTCGCCACGGTCTTCTTACCCGGATCAAATTTCACCATGCCGAGTCCCAGAACTACTGCCGCAAATGAGATCCCATTCGCGTAAAAACATCCTGCCAATCCAAAGAATCTGAATCCCAGCCCAGCAAATACCGGGCCCACTACACGCGACAGTTGGAACTGTGAAGAATTCAGGGCGATGGCGTTCGCGAGGTCCTCCCGTCCAACCAGATCAAAGGTCATCGCCTGATATGACGGTCCTGCCAGTGACATGCAACATCCGGTCACAAACGAAAATCCAAGAATCATCCAAACATCGCTTCGCTGATGGATCACGCCGGTGTGGATTAGCATCGCCAGGACGAGCGCCGCTGCACCCGCTAATGCCTGCGTATAGAGCAGCAGCCGGCGCCGATCCAGCAAATCGGCAAAGACTCCACCCGCCAGAGTCAACAGAAATCCGGGAGCCGTCGCCATAAAGCCATCCAGACCCAACCAAAAGGGAGAGTTGGTTAGTTGCAGGACCAGCCAGCCCTGGGCCACGGCTTGCATCCAGGTTCCAATATTCGAGAGAAAGGCCCCGGTCCAGAACAGACGATAGTTGCGATGTGAGAGCGCTCGGAACATGGCGATCCTGCGATTGCCGGTTCGTTTTTCACTCTTTGGCTCCCTTGGATTTATCAGCATTTAGAATGTTCTTATCATTGCCGCGCAAAAAGCTCCAACTGCTATTGAGGTCGGTACCGTAACGCGGTAGCGTCGGGTCGGACTCACCCAACGGACAACTCAACATTCACTTGATACCAGCGTCTCGCAACCTCAAGTGCTACCCGACGCTACCGCGCTACGGTACTGACCTCAACAGCACTTGGTTGCGGCTCTGCTGGGCTGCCTAATCTCCGCGCTCTGCATCTCGGCGATGAATTGGTCTATTGGACCAGAGGAGCGAGACTGGAACCAGCTTTCCCCATTTGTGGGCTTTGCATTACTATAACGTTTTTGCACGTATGACAATGGGGTAGTTTTTACGAATTGTCGGAAATAAGGAGCGCTAGAGTGCCCTCAAATTGGAACTGTTTAAACCGACTCTTTTTGTATTTGATCAGCGGCAGTATCTGCTGCCTTCTTAGTGGAACGATTATGGCCCAAAATGACAAGCCCCAAAGTGACAAGCCAACGCCGCAGGCAACGCCTACCACCAGGACTCCTGTAACTGAGGCTCCCGCGCCGCCCGCGGCGAACGCCTCGGACGTTGGTTCAATGGACGCAATTGTCGCTGCGGTCTATGACGTAATTTCTGGGCCGGTTGGGAAGAAACGAGATTGGGATCGGATGAGATCGTTATTCGTTCCTGGCGCGCGGCTGATTCCCACCGGTCCACGACCTAATGGGGCTTATGGATCGCGAGCCTTCACCGTGGAGGAATACATCCAACGAGCAAATCCGATTTTTGAGAAGGAAGGTTTTTTTGAAGCGGAAGTTGCTCGTCAAACGGAGTCGTTCGGCCAGATTGCTCACCTCTTCAGTACCTATGAGTCCAGGCATGCTCCCGAAGATGGTAAACCGTTCCAGCGCGGCATCAATAGTATTCAACTGATGAACGATGGGAAGCGCTGGTGGATCGTAACAATATTCTGGCAAGGCGAGGATGAGAAAAATCCCCTGCCAGAAAAATATCTAAAGAAAGGGTAAGCAGATGAGCAATAGAACCGAGTGCGGCACGGCGCGCTAGTGCAGTGCGTCAAACACTTCACAACATAACCCGTCAGAGCTCTTGAGTCTCATTAACACCCTGCTTTAGCTGGGTGTAAGGCCAAGCCGACCCGATCCCTGCAACCCTTTCAAGGGTTTCTACGCGCGCGCCCGGGAAAACCGCTGAAGCGGCTGGTTCGTTACCGAACTCGTTCCTCTCCACCCAGCTGAAGCAGGGTGTTAATGAAAGGGCGCCAAGAGTAATGTACAGACCGCGAACCGAGGCGACACATGGCTACGATTGATCACTTGATACTTAACGTCAATGAAATAGCCCCGAGCGTAGATTTTTACGTCAACGTCTTGGGCTTTAAACTGGAAGGTGAGGATGGTCCATTCACGGTAATCAGAGTTAACGACGACTTCACTCTGCAGTTAGCGCCCTGGGGCACCGCCGGGAATGAACATCTTGCTTTCGCTTTGTCGCGCGAGGCCTTTGATAACGCATTCGCGCGGGTTAAAGAAAAGAGGATCCCATATGGTGACTCATACCACGCGGTCGGTAACAACAGCGGGCCGGGCGTTGAGTCTGGCGCCAGAGGTCCGGCTCCAACTCTTTATATGAATGATCCAATAAGCACCTGATCGAGATTCGAACTTATGATTAACCAAACGCCCCGCTCCGAACGAAGCCGTTGCACCTGACGCCTCGATAGCACGGCTCTCAAGCAATTTCCTCGCGTCGATGCTCGGAAGGCTTTCGCTCGTGAACGGCGTTGGATCGCTTCAATTACGACAGTCGGCGCCTCGTGCTAAACTCTATTGAAGCAAACGAAGGAGCATCATGGTGAATGTCGGTGGTGGTTCAGTTTCAACCCTCTGCGCAACCTCAGCGTCCTCTGCGTCTCTGCGGTTGTGTTTTGGGCAGGCAATATTACCGCAGAGACGCAGAGGACGCTGAGGTTGCGCAGAGAAACAACCAAACTGAACCAGTACCTAAATTTCTCATTACTTGCCATTCCTCTCGTCCTCGTCTTTTGCGGCAGCGTTCTAGCAAAGACGCTCCTTGTTAATCACAATGATAAAACTGAATTTGATGTGACAATGCGTGTTTTCAAAATCATGCCCAATGTTTCGACGCACTTGATCGCCGAGCTCGAAGATGAGCTTTCAGACCAACAGAACGCAAAAGAGATTCTGAATTACCGGCTGGAGGCAGGATGGCCCCCAAGGCCTTCAATGTTGAGTAAAGGGAGATCGAGTGGTGGGCCATTCGGCCTGTGTGGGTCACCAATAAACTGGGGTAGCGTGTACCAACAAAACATCATCGGCTGGAATAAAACCGGCCGAACGTAAAACTCAAACAGGGAGATCCAATGGCGACTAGAATTGACGCAAGCCAAATTCAGAACTTACAACAGATTGACGCTGTGGTTGCTGGTCCAGATGGCGCTAACCGGCTCATTAGTGTTAGGGGGCAGTTCGATCAAGGAATAGGTGTGTTCTCGCAAGCGGCTGCGGGAAGCCAGCAGACCCAGACATTCACTGTGCTGCTCGGCCCAGTCTTGAGCAGACAGCAATTCGTTCGAGCGAGTGGTTCAGCATCGGTGGCAAAATCATCCCTCAACGTGCAGGCTGCGCCATTTTCTTTCTCCTTTATAATTGCGGCCGTCGATGCCGACTGGGACGACGAATCGGGAAAGGTCGAGCTGTCAATTGAAGCAACCGTTACCGTATCTGGCACCAACAATTCCGCCTCAATCAATGGATTCGCATTTCAGGTTACAATTCTCGCGGCAATTGCCTGACAAGCAAAAACTATGAGCGCATAGTCGCGACTGGATGTCGATACTACTGCTTCGGTACCTTACGCGGGTCGTCGGCAGGGTTCACGTACGTGATCTCGAACGGACCCATGCCGTATACCTGAATCACTCAATCCCCAATGCGGTTAGCGACTGTGCGACAACTCCGTCTGCGAGGGCAACAGGTCAGTACCACTACGCGGTAGCGGTGGGTCTATATTCATTAAATGCGGCCTTGGCAACCAGAGACCCACCGCTACCGCGTGGTGGTACTGACCTGCCCAAACGTGGTCCATGCGTCCAGTATTTGGTATGAAAACCGCTCCTTGCCGAAATAGAAGTACTCAGTTCCCCGGTTACCTTATGCTCTCGCCTGGTTACCTTTTCCCGCTTCCCCCTTTTTCCCGGGCGAGGCGTCGCCAGCTCGATAGTGAGCCACCCTTTCCACCTCTCCGTTCCGCCACTATTTCCGCAAGGATCGAAAGGGCGACTTCCTCTGGAGTGACTGCGCCGATGTCCAGACCGATGGGAGCGTGAACTCTAGCCAACTTTTCTTCAGCAGCGCCCGCCTGGCGCAACCGATTTAAAACAATGTCTGTTCGTCGTTTACTGCCAATCAGACCGAGATAGTCGACGTCGCGTGAGATCACTAGTCGCATACACGCCTCGTCCTCGTTATGACCGCGAGTCACCACTGCTACAGAAACACCTCGGCCATTGCCAACCGCCTGCTCTACACCTTCAGCCCAATCGCTTGTGAATACCAACTCTATTTTCTGGTCAGGGAACCTCTCGCGACTAACAAACTCCCGCCGATCATCTATCAGAGTCACGCGATAACCCGTTTTGCGTGCCAGCCTCGAAAGTGCGGCGCCTACGTGACCAGCTCCACAAATAATAATTCGCGGCTCAGGCTCCACTCTTTCGAAGAGGATTGTAATATCGCGAGCCCTCGCAATTTCTGGTGCCAAATCATTAAGTCTGAGTGTTCTTGCCTGGTCACGCGAGGACAGAAAAATCGCGGCATGATTTCGGATGATCTGATCAACTTCGGCATCTCCGCCGCTGCCAACCGTCGCGCCGGAATTCTCGATCAACAGCTTTTCTCCCACACCCCAAGGCGCCTGGACGACCGTTGCCAAGGCGGCGATCTGGCCCTCATCAAGGAGCTGCCGGATTCTTTGAATTATTAGAATCGAATGGCTTTGATTGTGGAGATCTGCCATTTAGGGTTCGGGCTTGGGCTTTTGGCCTTTGGCCTTTGAGCTTTGTACTTTGAGCTTTGTACTTTGAGCTTTGTACTTTGAGCTAAGAAATTGGATATGCCTTGGATCCAAGCACAAAGGACAAAGTTCTAAGTTCTAAGTTCCAAGTTCTAAGTACAAAATTCAAAGACCAAAGGCCAAAGACCTAAGACCCGATCGCCTCAATAAAAATATCCATTGTCCCGCCACATACCATTCCCTCTTCACTTGCTTCTTCTGCGGTTAAAGAAAAATGGTACAAAGCCGATTTTCCTGAGCGCATCACCTCGCGAGCTTCTGACCAAACTTCGGCTTCGATACAGCCACCACCAACAGTCCCCGCAACTTCACCATTCTCGAAAAAGAGCATCTTCGCGCCGCGCTGCTGAGGAGTTGATCCTCGAGTATGGGCCACTGTGGCGATCACGACACGTTCTCCACGCCGGTTGGCCGAGTCGATCATACGATAAAGGTCCAGCTGTGGAATCGTACTCATGAAGGCTGTTATTTACCTCCGGTTTACTGCGGAGGATAGGGATTTTTGGCAGCCGGCGTCTCTGTAGGAGGGGGACTTGTTTCCGGTGTGGTGGGTGTTTGCATCTGGCCGGGCGCAGGATTAGTGTTTTCCAGTCTCTGACGAAGAAGATCAACTTGAGCATCGGCAGTGGTTATTGCTTGTTCGAGACGAACTCTGCTCGCATCCAATTGGGTCAATTGCTCCTGAGTTCTGCTTCTCTCGCTATCCAGTTGCCGTCGACGGGCCTCCCGAGCTTCTTCAGGGCGAGTGGTACCATAAAGAGAAACTGACCGATCTATGTTTTCAGGTTTAAGAGCATACTCCAGCTGCTCCATCTTTGATTGGAGCTCCGCCTGTTTAGCCTGAACATCACGCAGCTGCGCTCGCAAAGTTTCAGCGCGTTGTTCGGCCCGGGTTAAACGCTCCATATCAAGAAGCGATCGCTGCTCCTCCTGCATTTGACTCAGTTTGTCGGTGAGCCTTGTTACCTGGTTCGAAAGAGAATTTATCGTCTGCTGCATCTGCTCCTGGTCAGTACCCGGCTTCTTTTTAGTGGCTGATCTTGTGACATTATTTAGGGTATCCGCACCCTCCGAAGTAGGATCCAAAGTAGCCGTGCTCTCATCAGCGGTACTGATGATTTTGTCCTCACCAGCTGGGGCGGTCGTGGGATTCGTTATTACTGGATTTGTAATAACGGGCCTGGGCCTGCTGTGACGGACTCGTCGTTTTTTCCGCCGCTGGGCGCCAACATCAACCACGCAAAGACTGACTAAGACAAGTAACGCAAGAACGAACGCGCATTGGCGAGCAAAATGACTCTGCATTAATAACTCCTCTGTGATTCGGTGCTCGGGAATTCCTACTCGAGCATTCTTAAAAGATACTCCTGGTCACGAGATGCATTCAAGGATAGCTGTACACAAAAGCGTCAGAACGGTTGAACCTGGAAACTCACACTCATTGCTCTCGTCGAATTCGTCAGAGATTCGATGCTGATGATGTCGACTCCTGCTTCCGCATAGGCACGGACACTCTCTAGAGTGACGTTACCGGAGCACTCAACAATTACCGCTGGTGAAAGCTCCCGCGCCAAAGGAACCAGTCTATTTAATGTCGGTAAGGTCAACCGGACGAACATGAGAACGTCGGCGCCATGTTTCAAAGCATCTCTCACCTCAGACTCATCACTAACTTCAACGGCGATCTTCTTTAGGCGTCCTAAGATATCTTTGGCTTTCCTGACTGCGGGCCCCACGCCGCCAGCCAGGTCGATGTGGTTTGCCGTTATCATAACTCCATCATCGAGACCAAAGCTCTGACTGCTTCCGCCGCCCAACTGCACCGCATATTTTTCCAGCATGCGCATGCCCGGAGTCGTCTGTGGTGAATCCACAATAACCGCCCTCGTTCCCTCAACGGCAGAAACAAACCGATTGGTGAGACTAGCTACCGCCGAGAGTCTCTGCAGCAGGTTCAGGGCCACTCGTTCTCCTGCCAGCAATACGTCCGCAAAACCAATTGTACGCGCAATTACTTTTCCCGCCTCTATCTCTTCACCATCGCCGACAAAGGCTTCTAGCTGTTGTTGAGAATCGAGGGTGAGAAATACCTCCTCCGCAGCCTCTAGGCCCGCAACAATCATTTTCTCGCCGGCCACGAAGCGACCGCGAGCACGCGTATTGCGCGCGATGATCGACTGAGTAGTGATATCTCCGCGACCAAGATCCTCCCGAAGGAAAGCGGCGATCTGTGAATATAGGGCGCCTTCGTCGAACCAGTTCATTGCAAGTTCTCGATTGTCTGCTGAAGCTGGGTATTTTGTTTGCTGATATCCATGATGCGACTACGCACCTCGGTCACTCTTTCAGCGGGAGCCCTTTCGACAAAGTTCGGATTTTCAAGCTGCACCTGGAGCTTTGCGGCTTCCGCTTGCAACTTCTCCTGCTCACGACGGAGCCGCTGACGTTCCTGTGCGAAATCAATTAACCCTTCGAGCGGCACAGCCAACTCAGCCCCTCCGGTCAACACGGCCCGAGCAGAAGCTCTCGGGGCTACCAATTGTTCGCTAATACTTATGTCCGATGCCCTCACCAGACGACTGATCTGTTCCGCGCTGGCTAAAAACGCGCGCCGCAACGTCGCGTCGGGCGATCCGATCAACAGCGGTACTCGCTCACCTGGTTTAATGTTCATTTCTGACCGTATGTTGCGGACTCGCGAGACAAGATCAATGACTGCCTGCATCTCCCACTCAACTTGTTCATCGATGAGACTATTGCTGCTTTCAGGGTAGGCCGCAAGCATGATTGACGGTTGTGCGCCGGCGTAGGCCTGGTGCAAAAGCTGGCCATCCGTTCCCGGCAAACGCTGCCAGAGTTCCTCGGTAATATAAGGCATGAATGGATGCAACAGACGCAATGCTTGCTCCAAAACGGTGAGCAAACGTATTCGTGCGTTCTTCCGTTGCGAGGTTGCGGCCTCGGCGGTTACCTCCGACTTTGTCAGTTCAATGTACCAGTCACAGAAATCGTCCCAAAAGAAGTGATAGAGCGTCTGTACCGCCCCGTGAAACTGATAGTCAGCCAACGCCTCGCGCACCTCATGTGCTGTCTTGTTTAGCCGGGAAATTATCCAGCGATCGTGCAGGGCAACGTCTGGCCCACTCTTAGCGAGGACTGTGGACGAAATCGCAGCATCCTCTGAATTTAACAGACAAAATCGGGCCGCATTCCATATCTTGTTCGCAAAATTTCGATAAGATTCAACCTGTTTTTCATTCCAACGGGCGTCAGTGCTACCTACCGCCGTAAGGGTCATGCGAGTTGCATCGACGCCATATTTATCGAACACCGCGAGCGGATCCACTCCATTCATCTTGGTCTTGGACATCCGCTGGCCGTGGCTGTCGAGGATAGTGCCCGTCACAAAAACATCAGCGAAAGGCTCGCGGCCAACGAACTTGAGGCCCATCATGACCATGCGCGACACCCAGAGGAAAATGATGTCCCGCGCCGTCACGAGAACGGAGGTCGGATAGAACACTTTTAGGTCTGCAATCTCTTTGGGCCAACCAAGCGTGGAGAAGGGCCACAACGCCGCGGAGAACCAGGTGTCAAGCACATCCTCGTCCTGGACCAGGTCGTCAGTGCCGGCCCTGACCCGAGCCTCTTCTGCCGAGCGCGCCACGACAGTTCGCCCGTCCGGCGTATACCACGCCGGAATCTGGTGGCCCCACCATAACTGGCGCGAGATGGTCCAGTCCCGCAGGTTCTCGAGCCAATTGGTATACACCTTCTCATAGGGAACCTCGGGCACAAACCGTGGCTTCTTCTTTGTTGCCATTAATTCGAGGGCAAGTTCCCGCAGTTTCTCCATGCTCAGAAACCACTGGGTTGAGATCAAGGGCTCGATTACAGTCTTGCAGCGTTCACACTTGGAGATGGCGAACTCGTAGTCCATCACCTTCTCAAGCAACCCCAGCTCAGCGAACCGCTCTATGACCTTGTCGCGCGCTTTATAGCGGTCAAGACCTGCGAAATCAGCCCCGGCCGCATCCGTCATGCGTGCGTGCCCGTCAATGACAACAACCTGGGGCAAACCGTGTCGGACGCCCATCTCGTAGTCGTTGGGATCGTGAGCCGGTGTCACCTTAACCGCACCTGTCCCAAATTCAGGATCGACAAACTGATCAGCGATTACCGGGATCTCGCGCGCCGTCAACGGCAGCAAGAGAGTCGCACCGATTAGATCTTTGTAGCGTGCATCGGTGGGATTCACGGCCACAGCCGTGTCGCCCAGCATCGTCTCCGGGCGAGTAGTAGCTACGGTGATACGTTCGCCACCTGTCTTCTCTGGGTATTGCAGGTAGTAGAGTTTCCCCGGTTGCGGATCCTTTTGTACTTCGAGGTCAGACAAGACGGTTTGATCGTTGGGACACCAGTTCACGATTCGCTTCCCGCGATAGATCATCTTTTGTTCGTAAAGACGCACGAAAACTTCCGAGACGGCCCGCGAGAGTTCCTCATCCATCGTGAATTTCTCGCGTGACCAGTCGACTGAAGCGCCTTCGCGACGCATTTGTTTAGTGATTTGGCCGCCCGATTCATGTTTCCATTTCCAGACTCGCTCGACAAATTTCTCTCGCCCGAGATCATGTCGCGTTAAGCCCTCCTTTTTTAACTCTCGTGAAACCATTAACTGAGTGGAAATACCGGCATGGTCCATGCCAGGCAGCCACAGGGTGCGATAGCCGCACATCCGTTTATAACGCGTGAGGACGTCCATCATCGTGTGCTGAAGAGCATGGCCCATGTGCAACGATCCCGTCACATTTGGAGGCGGTATGACAATTGAGAAGACCGGCGCATGTTCGTCTCGATTGATCTCGGGAGCAAAGTAGCCTTGCTGCTCCCAACGTACGTAGTGATGCTGTTCCGCTTGCTTCGGATCGTATTGTTTGGGAATGTCCATTGCGTGAGTCGTTAGTGATGAGCGCTAATAGATCGAGCAGGCCACTTGTACCAGCGAGGCCTGCTCGAAACTTAACATTGAGGCGGAAATTACTGCGTCTGTGATTCTTTCTCTTCCAGTCGCCGTTTGATCAGGAGTTCAGCCAGTTGCGGTACCACTTCCCAGGCGATCTCCTGAACAACCTTCTCCGACAACTGTTCGATTGCGCGCCGAGCTATTGCATCGATCGCCTCCGGCGACAATTGGTCGAGGCTAATTTGGCCCTCTGGTCTAAGCGGTGCGGAAATAGGTTCCGCTGCCGCTGTTAACGGCTCTGCTTGAGCCTCCGGTGTTAAGGGCACCGGCTCAGCAACAAATGTAGCAGGCGTCACTTCATCCGAGACTCGCACCCATTCCTGCGTGGTTTCCAACTGGCTCTCGTCAGCGGCCTCTTCGGCGGCCAAAGACTCCTCCACAAAGTCTGCCGTTTCTTCGCTCTCAGCCACGGCAGTCATGGCCCAGCTATCGGTGTGAGAACTGGTGGCGTCGGCTTCGGTTGTCGTAGGCTGCGAAGACTCCGCGAAAACGTTCGCTGACGGTGAATATGTACTAGCTTCCGTTTGCGCCGGTTCGGAAGGTCCGTCAAAGTCCAGATCCAAAACCAGATCATCCGCCGCACTAACCTCCGCTGAACTATCGAAATCATCGAGCTCCAACAGAACCTCACCAGCGTCTTCCATGGCTAGTGAAGTCTCACTGTATATTTCAGAAACGGGACCTTGCATGCTTTGACTGTTCAATTTGGTTTCACTTGCGAAATCTTGCGACGATGCTGGTTGTTCCTCTCGTTGGTCCGTGCCCGGAGCTTGACTTTCCTCGAAATGAACTTCGGCGTCCTCAGCTAATCGCGTATCCGCGGGTGCGACCTCTGGCCCCGCAGCAACAGATGTTTCCGATGCTTGCGGCTGTTCCTGTGGCGGCTGAGGCGACCCGGCGACGCCGACGGCTGCTTCCGGTCGGCCGCCAATGAGACCGCCAACTTTATCTATCAAGCGGCGGATCGATTGGAAGGGCTTGGTCAAGGTATCATCCGCGCCAACTCTGCGCGCCTCCGCTTCGTCGAATGGCTCAAATGAGCCGACCAGAAGAATAACGGGAATATGTTTCAGTTCATCGTTCTTCTTTATGTACTCGCAAACCTCATAGCCGCTCATTTTCGGCATGAAAACATCTGCGAGCACGACGTCGGGCGTCATCTCATTTAGCTTTTCAATCGCTTCTTTGCCGTCATTAACACTTATGACCTTGATGCCCTCGTCAGCAAACGTAAGGTCTACAACTTTCTGAATTGTAACTGAGTCGTCGGCAAGTAGCAGTTTGCGTCCAACTAGCAAAACTAAAATCCTTTAGCTGAGGTGAGCGCCACTGGCGGGGTCAAAGATAGATTCACAGATGGCGCAGGCATGGCAATAATTGCCCTCCTATAGGGCTTCAGTGAAACTAACACCCGCCATAAGAGCCCGTCAAGAGTTAGTTTAGGGGTTTGCTTCCCCGGTCAGGGGACTATTGCGAAGAACTGTCAATTACAATGTCATCCGCCGTGTCTTCTTTGCCATCCGGCCCGGCCGAGCGGAGCTTGAACTGATTGGGCCCTCCCTGATAGAGATATGGCCGATGCCAGGGGTCTATACGAAGTATTCGCGGGAGATAAGCGGGGCTGAGAAAGTCCATGAGAACGCCTTGTTTATCGGAGGCGACGTAGAACCCGCGATCAGCATGTAGCTTCTCCAACGCCTTGGCAATCATCTCCAGGTCAGCCTTGGCTTTTTCGCTTTTCATCTGATCAACCTTGTCTATAACTTGCTGCAGATTAGTCCATTCCGAGCGGCCAAGGCGCATCTCCGTCACCTTCCAGCCACTCGGAGGATCATTCACAAAGCGAATATCAGCCTGAACCACCGCCAGGACCAGGGCTGCGGGTCTACCCAGGGGAAGACTAAGTAGAGTTATTTCTTTGATCCGTATGGTCTCCGACTCACCGTCCACACCCAATAAGCCTGCTATTAGGCACTTAGCTCGTTTGACGCTGGGCTCACTTACACCTCGTTTTCTGTCAAAAGAACCAGCTGGATTGCACTCCACATTCCGCTCGCCAACTTTAATCGCCTGGAGAACAATTTCAATCTGTTCCCACTGATTGGGACCGGTGCGTATGTCTCCCAGATCCCACGAGCCATGCTCGTTTTTGCCCAGACGAAAGGCCAACTCTATATCAACGCTTGCTTCAGCCGATGAGCGGGATCTTAGCTCGATTCCCTTTACCCGCACCGCGCTACTCGAAAGCTCAAAGCCGGGCATACGGGAAATCAACTTCCTGGCCTGTCTTGGGTTTAAATTGGCTTTTACGAGCAGTGGACTAGAGCCCAGGAGGAGGAGTGCAACGCCAGTAACTATTAAAAGTCTCATTCAGTGCGTTCCTGAATTAGCTGTCGGCTTTGCCGATGAGCATCTGCAACATAATCTGCAATTGCGCGGTTGTAAAAGGCTTGGGGAGAAAAACCACTGCGCCGGCGGCGAAACTGTCGGACGAGAGCTTTGGATCTTGTTCTGCTGTCATCATCATTACCGGGATCCGCATCAGCCGTTTTTCGGTTTTCATGTAGCGCACCAATTCTGGACCTGAAATGTGGGGCATTACTACATCCAGAACCGCCGCCACAAAGTTTTGATCGTTCTGCAGAATGCGATAGGCCTCGCGTCCATCGCGCGCGCCAACTACAACATATTCCTCTTTCTCCAGAATCGTCGAAACGAGACGTAGGATCGCGGGATCATCGTCAGCTACCAAAATGCGGCGATCCTCCCGGTTTGAGGCAACATTTGCATTCGTGTCATCGTTCGCCATTGCTTTACACTTCCACGGCGCGGCTACTTTCACCGGCGCGACTCGAGAGGTCTGCGGCGAGTTTAATCGCCGCGATCATGCTGGAGTGTTCTGCTACACCTTTTCCAGCAATGTCAAATGCTGTTCCATGATCAACGGAGGTGCGAATGAATGGCAACCCCAGTGTCACATTAACAGCTTCTCCAAATGAAAGACACTTAATCGGAATCATGCCCTGATCATGATAGCAGGCAATGACCGCATCAAACTCTCCGCGGGATGCTCGGAGGAAAACTGTATCAGCAGAAAAAGGACCACTAACATTCAAATCATCTCTATTTCGGCAAGCCTCGATCGCGGGCGCAATCTCCGATGCCTCTTCGACTCCGAATAAACCTCCCTCGGCACCATGGGGATTCAGAGCGGCGACCGCCAGTCGCGGATGTTCAAAACCCCACCTTCGCAATTCACGGTCAGCGAGCGCTACGGTGCTGATAATACGGTCTCGTTCGACCATTCTGATAGCTTCCGCCAGCGGCACATGAGTAGAAAGCAGCACGATGCGGAGATTAGCAGCAACAAAAGCCATCGCGTAATCTTCCGTTCGTGTCAGGTGAGCAAGAAACTCAGTATGACCCGGAAAACTGTAGCCACCGAGAAACAGGGCGCGCTTGTTAATGGGCGCCGTCGCTATAGCGTCGACAATGCCGGCGGCACATAGCTCAACCGCCGATTCGATGTAGGCGGCCGCTGCCTTACCAGCCGAACCTGACTCGACACCGAGTTCAATGTTCCCGACTATGTTGTCGAGATGATAAATCAAAGGTTCGTTGAACAACTCCGGGATCTCCTCATCTTTACGAACAATTTCGTAACCGCACTGGAGGTCCATTGTTCGCGCCGTGTGGGCCAGCAATTGGGCATCACCGATAATCACAGGAATGCAAATGCGCTTAATTTCTTCCTCGGCGACTGCTTTCAACACTACTTCGGGACCGATTCCGGCAGGGTCGCCCATTGTGATACCAATGCGCGGCAACGACCGCTTCGGACGCGGACCTGCATAAGATGAGCTGTTGACGAGCTGTCTCATTAGTTGAGACGAGGCGTTAGCGCGTAATGGGAAGAGGACTCGCGCAGATCTCGTAAGTTTCGGCCGTGTTTATTCTGCAGCCTCTTCTTCCACTCGTTCGTCGGCCTTGAACATATATTTGATGTTTCGTTTAAGAATGAGCAGGTTGGGAGCCGATTTTCGGTTGACCTTCAGCGCGCCACGATCATACCACTCGATTGTGCCTTCAATCTCTTCACCATCGCGCAACACGATTACCATGAGCGTATGGGCATCGATCTGTTTCTTGTAATAGAAGATTTCGGCATTGGTTTCGAGCGGCGGCGGCGTTCGTTTACGAACTTGAACTGAAGCCTGTTGAGCGGCCCGACCCGAATCTCTTCCGAGATCCCTGCCACCTTCACTGGGAGAACCACGATGTGGGCTGCCATTCGTTCGTTCTCGCTGCAGCGGCGCTTCGCGGGCTTTGCCCTTCACCTCTGCGAGTGTAGTTCTAATAAGTTTACGATTCACCTGATTCTTACCTCCAATAATCTAAGACGGGTTGATAAATATTACGCCAGGCACACTGTGGTAGGTTTGGGCTGACGCAGATCAAAAAGTACTCTCGCAGGCTGCGCCCATTCGAGGAGAGGGACGAAACTTTTACCCGTAATGGAAATCCTGCAAGGAATGAACGATATGCTACACAACCGCATAACAAAAAGCAAAGTGGAGTGGAAAAAAAACGCCCACCTGCTTTCCGGAAGACGTCGCTATTTTGCTCGCCGGATGTCCCGAAGGTAGTGTCCTAATTTGAGCTTTTCTCTGCGCAGTCTCTGCGACCTCTGCGCCTCCGCGGTGGATATGCCTAACAAAGCAATCACCGCAGAGCCGCAAAGCAGCAGAGCCGCAACCAAATTAGTCAGAGTTGTCGACTTGGCGATCGCATTTGACATGCCTGTCACTGTTTGGTTCCAGGCAAAAGGCTCACTCAAGCGGAAGCCCGCTGCGCCGCCTGATGTGAGACCTCGGCTTCCCTTCGCTTTGTTATCGGCACATAGCGTCAATCGAGCAAATGATCTTCACTCCGTAGCAGTGGAATGTTTATAGACTTGGAGATCACAAAGAACCAGCGCCGTTCGCAGGAGCGGAACGTTGCAAGATGAGTACTTGTCAACTTGAGTTCCGCTCCTGCGAACGGCGCCGGAAGTATTGCCTGGCCCAAACTATAAACATTCGACCCCTAGCGGGGTGAAAACCCGTTGTCCTTCTGAAGGAACACGGTCACGTCTGAGTGGAAGAAACTGGTCCTATCGGTGCAACCCTGATAATCGCACGGATCAAAAGTCATAGGACGAATTTGATCTTCACTCCGTTACGAGTGCAATGTTTATAGACCGAAACATCACAAAATGCCATCCGCCGTTCGGAGGAGCGGAAGGTTTCTAGATCGATACTGCCCACTTGAGTTCCGCTTCTCCGAACGGCGCTGGAAGGGTGTTCGTGCAATCTATAAACACGCCCTCTTACGAGTCTGTAGAAAATAGCGTTTTTCTCTGCGTAAACTCCGCGTGCTCGGCGCCTCTGTGGTTTTGGTGCAAAAAGAGCTCACCGCAGAGACGCCGAGGTCGCAGAGAAGACGCAGAGTTCTTTTCCCGACAGACACTAACGGGGTGAAACCTGTTCTGTCACTAACCGGCTCGAAGTTCTTGACAAACGTTAGTCGCCGCTCAGTGCGGCCAAATCGCTATCTCAGGCTTTGGCTAAAGAGACCAGCCTGTATTACGCTCGCTGTTACGACCCGCAAGAGGAAAGGTTCATCTCATAATTATTCGCCGCCACATCATGCGGTGCTCTGGCGCATTCGAGATCAGAAGTCGGGATCAGCGTTTCGATCTAGCTAACCAGTATGGGATAACGGAACGTAGCGGTGGCCAAAATGGAGAGGTGATAGCAATAGGCTACGCAGGGTACGCTGCACTTTCCCAAGTACGCGTCTCCACGTTTGGGTAACGCGAGGCTGAAGGCCGTTCTGCAAATCAAAAGGAAGGCCGAACAGCCTTCCTTTCAGCAAAAAAATTTCAGGAATTTCGGACCTAGTCAGCCTTCTTGCGAATGAAGGTAGGTACGTCCAGATCATCGGCCCGGGCATGGCTCATCATCGGACGTGGCAGGTCATCTGGCGGCCGGGAAGCAAAGCGAGGCGCCGCAGCCGGTAAGCTGCTCGTCGATCCTGCTGACGCAACCGCGACTGACTCTCTTTCGAAGCCGGTGGCAATCACGGTAATCTTCATCTCGTCACGCATGTTTTCATCGATCACCGCACCAAAGATTATGTTCGCGTCTTCATCTGCCGACTCACGGATGATTGAAGAGGCCTCATTCACTTCGTACAGTGTCAGATCGGGTCCGCCCGTGATATTGATTAAGACACCTTTGGCGCCCTGAATGGTCGCCTCCTCCAGAAGGGGCGAAGATATGGCTTGTTGCGTTGCCTCAATCGCCCGGTTCGCCCCCGTGGCTCGACCAGCACCCATTAATGCCATACCCATTCCGGCCATAATCGATTTCACATCCGCAAAATCGAGATTGATCAGACCGGGCACAGTGATTAGATCGCTGATGCCCTGCACGGCCTGGCGGAGTACATCATCCGCCACGTGGAAGGAGTCAGCTAGCGAAGACCCTTTTTCCACGGTATGCAGCAAACGTTCGTTGGGGATGGTGATGACTGTGTCCACGCATTCGCGCAGTTCTCTAAGGCCCAGTTCTGCCTGCTGCATCCTCCGGCGGCCCTCGAAATGAAAAGGCTTTGTGACCACCGCCACAGTAAGCGCATTCAGTTCGGTGGCTAAGGAAGCTATGATTGGCGCCCCCCCGGTTCCCGTGCCACCACCCAACCCGGTGGTCACGAAGACCATATCGGCGCCCTCGAGCACCTCGATGATTTTATCGGTATCCTCGAGTGCCGCTTCCCGTCCCACTATCGGATCAGCTCCCGCTCCCAATCCCTTTGTGAGTCGGCTGCCAAGTTGGATCTTGATCGGAGCACGTGAGCGCTTCAAGGCTTGCAAATCGGTATTAGCAACAAGGAACTCAATTCCTTCGATTCCCGATTCGATCATGCGATTGACGGCGTTGCTGCCACCTCCGCCAATACCAATGACTTTTATCCGTGCTCCCGTGATCGGTGGATCATCATCAATGAAAATATTAATGCCTGTCCCCGGTTGACGAGCGTCCAGTGCCATAGTTATTTCCTCTCTCCCGAAGCGCGAAGGCTTCCAAGGGCCCTTTCTTCTATATTGGGTAGCTCGCGCCATCGGCATCGATATGTTGCGGACAATATCTTGTGCAACCGGGGCGGAAGCATACAACAACTTGTCAAAAAATACTACTGAAACGATTTCTAAACCGTGAAACAAAGTGCGTCAGCTTTCCCGCCGAGCCTCTTCGTCCCAGATTGCCGCGCGTCTCCATAGCCTGTGCACGCTGCGCCACTAAAGCCAGACCCGATGCCGCGGTCCATGAGGGACTCTGCACATCTTCTACTAAACCTCCGAAGCGGTCTCTTTCAGGAAAACCCGCGCGGACCGGAGAATCAAAAACCTGTTCAGCGATTTCTGTCATGCCATTGAGCAGCGCGCCGCCACCAGTAAGTACAATCCCACTGGAAAGCTGTCTCTCCCAACCCGCATCCTTTATCTCATCGGCCACATGCATCAGCACTTCCTCCGCTCGCGGTTGCAGAATGTCGCAGAGAATTTGGCGCGAAAGCTGTCGCGGGGCTCGACCACCTACTGAAGGCACCTCCACCAGCTCGCTGCGCTCCATCTCCGTTAACGAGGTGCTGCAGGCACAGCCAACCGTTCGTTTCATTCTTTCAGCTTCGGGAATGGGCGTGCGCAAACCAAAAGCAATATCATTCGTAAAGTGTGAGCCACCGAGGGGAAAAACAGCAGTGTGCTGAACTGCTCCCCGCTGATAAATAATCAATCCGGTAGTCTCTGCCCCAATATCCACCAGGGCCGCGCCAAATTCCTTGTCATCTTCCGTCAAAGATGCTTCCGCCGCCGCCAGCTGTTCCAATACCATGTCAGCAACTATGAGACCGGCGCGATTGACAGCATTGATTGCGTTTTGGCGTGCCGTAACAGGGCTGGTAACAATATGTACTTTGACGGCCAGGCGTGCTCCTATCATGCCCACTGGATCATTAATGCCGTCCTGATCATCGACAATGAATTCTTGCGGTAATCTATCGACTATCTCGCGACCGGCGGGAAGCTGAATGGCACAGGCTGAATCTATAGCTCGTCGCACGTCCTCGGCCGTAATTTCACGGTCGCGGCCTGACACCGCAACAATTGCCTGACCATTAAAGCCAAGAATGTGAGAACCAGCCAGATTGATGGTCACCTCTTCGGCTTGTAAACCGCTCATTCTTTCGGCTTCCTCCACCGCTTTCTTGATCGCATCCACTGCAGCGTCAGGATTGACGATGACCCCTTTACGCAATCCTCGAGCTTCCGCCTCTCCGATCCCAACAATTTCCAGCAACCCACTTTCCCCTGGCTCGCCAGCAATACACGTCACTCTGCTCGTGCCTATATCCAGGCCGATTGTGTGTTGGCTGCGCTTGGCCATTTGACTTTGCTCCTTAAGTGGAACAGGTTTCCGCGGCTTCAAGTACGACGGCTGCGGTCTTCTTTATTTCTCTCCCTCATGCGTCCTTTGTCATTGCGGTTCCTGTTTGCTTTTTCTGGTTGCGTCGCATCACGAGCGGCTTTCACCAAGTTGTCATTCTGCGAAGCCTTGCTGCCGTTATCATCAGCCAGATGATTCTTGCCGGCATCCATGGCATTAACGTTGCGGACCGCAACTGCGTGCCCCACAATTGGATTTTTCTGGTTCATGATAATGTAAGTGATTAAGGGACCGAGTGCCGTATTTCGCTGCTGATCCAACACTTCGAGCGCCTGTCTGAGTCTGTTAGTTAGGTTTTCTGCCCCCAAACGCACTTCGATTTGCGAGTCATCTCCGGCCAACTGTGCTCGAACGTCGCGAACATCGACCAAATTCACTTCGCTCACCCGTTCCGACAGTCCTGCCGACTCCCACTCTCGCTGAAGCTGCAGGAGTTTTTGTACCCTTTCACTGTTCTCTTTACGCGCAGCCTCTGACTCTTCTTCGTTCCAGCCACGAAGAAAAAAACTGGGCATTTGATCCGTAGGCAACATTTCTCCCAGCAAAACCGCATCATCATCTACCCAGCGGAGACGACCGGAAGAAGTATGGACCACTGCCCGGGGCACACGTTCAGTAATGCGTACGCGAACTTCATCTGGTAAAACACGTGCGACTACCGCCCTGCGCACCCACGGCAAACGCTGGAGCCTGGCGCTCAAGTCTCCCAGGTCAGCTTGCCATACGCCGGTTTTGCTCACTTCCTTTCTAACCAGCGATTGAAGCTCTTCCGTGGACGCACGCCAATTTCCTTTCACATCTACTGACCTTATCTGGAAGAAGCTGGCTGTCGCAGCCGCACGGTAACCGGCAAAAACCAGTACCCCCAGGATGATAGCTATCACCACTTTCAGCATCGTGGGGACATGCCTGAACACGACACGCAATCGCTCTCGCAGACCTCCTTTGCCGGCAGCACGTTCCCGGCGTGCGGGCCGTTGGCTCGTACTTCCGGGACGACGGTCTGCAGCCATTCCACTTCGATTGCCGACTTTTTGCGCGGACACCTGCTCCCTCACTCTTGCTGATCCTTTCGCCCAGCGTCTTCCCCAGCAATTTCGTGCCCCGGCACTTCAGGTTGTTCAGGTTCATTGGCGCGCCATAATTCCACCTCATACTCCAGTTCGATGCCACGCTCGCGTTTGACCCGCTCACGAATCTCTTCCGCCAATGCCAACGCATCTTCAGCCCTGGCCCCTTCGCCTTCCGTGACAATGAAATTGGCGTGAACCGGAGATACCAGCGCCGTTCCCCGACGTGTACCTTTCATGCCTAAGTCATCAATCATCTTTCCCGTACCGACCGCGCCGGACGGCGGATTCTTGAAGAAGCAACCTGCTGATCGAGAGCCATGTGGCTGTGTAGCCATCCTTTGACTCTTCGCAGCTTCCATTCGCGCACGAATTTTATCGGGATCATCAGGGCTCAAGTGCAGCATCGCCCCTAACAATAATTCGCCTTCCTTGAAAGATGTATGGCGATAATTCCATTGGATACTACTACCAGGGATCTCCACTACCTTACCGTCACGAGCAACTCTGATCGTTGCGGTGACGGTGCCGATCTCGTGACCATAGGCGCCCGCATTCATCCACAGTGCACCGCCGACCGTACCAGGAATGCCTCCCAAACCTTCGATACCTGAAAGCCCTCGCCGCGCAACATCGATACACAAGCGAGGTAGTGAGTAGCCCGCAGTGACCGAAACACTGTTACCGGAGAATTGCACTTCCCCCTTCAGCTCTTTCAGACTCAACACCACATAATGGTGGGCGCCATCGTCCGCCAGAATATTGCTGCCCGAGCCCAACGGCCGCCAGGCAACTCTCGCCTTTTCAAATTCATAGACTACCGCCGCGGCCTGTGCTTCGGACTCCGGCAACACTACCCAATCGATGGCACCGCCTACCTGCAAACTCGTTAAGTCTGCAAAACGCTTGCCGCGTTCGGCACGAAGCCCTAATTGCACGACAATCCGTTCGACAATTGAATCTCGTTCTTCAAGGTCTTTTTCGATGACTGATTTCATCTCAACTAAACTGCTCTTGCTTCACCACGCTCAGCCAATAAACCGAGCAACTGATCGCTTACACGATTTACTGTTCCTGCTCCCAGTGTGATAACCAGATCTCCTGGTTGTACATGATCCCGTAACCTCGGAGCTGCATTTTCCAGCGGGCCCACATAGTGGGCATCTTTGTGACCGTAGCGCTGAATCGCATTCGTCAGTATGTCAGACGAAATACCCTCGATCGGATCTTCGCTTGCCGCATAGATATCGGTCACAAACAGACTATCGGCGTTGTTGAATGAGCGGGCAAACTCTTCCATCAAATCACGCGTGCGGCTGTAACGGTGTGGCTGAAACAACACCACTATTCGCCTTCCTCCCGAACCGATTTTTGCGGCGGCCAGCGTGGCCCTGACCTCTGTAGGATGGTGACCGTAATCGTCAATCACCGCCACACCGCCAATTTCACCCTTGAATTGAAATCTCCTACCGGCCCCGGCAAAACTGCCGAGCGACTCTGCTATGAGCGGGAACGGAACCTCAAGTTCGAATCCTACAGCGATGGCCGCTAAGGAGTTATAGACGTTATGGAGGCCCGGAACGCGAAGCCTTATATCGCCTATCACATCTCCCCCTCGCCATACCGAAAATTCAGAGCCAAAATTCTGATCGTAACGAATATTGTGAGCCGAGATATCGGCCTGGGCACTTAATCCATAAGTCATTCGGCGTCGCTCAACGTTGGGAATGATTGCCTGCACATTGGGGTCATCCAGACATAGTATCGAGGAGCCATAAAAAGGGACTTTGTTCACAAAATTAGTGAAACAGGTGCGAACGTCCTCCATATCGTGGTAGTAATCCATATGCTCGCGGTCAATATTGGTTACGACTGCTATGGTCGGCGTCAGCATTAGAAATGAGCGGTCACTCTCGTCTGCTTCCACAACCATTAGATCGCTCGTTCCTAAATGGGCGTTGGAGCCAAACGCCCCCACGACGCCGCCCACGACTATCGTCGGATCCAGGCCTGCATGGCCCAAAACAGTAGCAACCATTGAGGTTGTGGTTGTTTTACCATGTGAACCGGCTACTGCTACGGTGTGCGGTTTTAGCCGCATCAATTCTGCAAGCATTTCGGCGCGCGGAATGACCGGTATTGAGCGTCGCTGCGCCTCCTGGATTTCCGGGTTGTCATCACGAACCGCAGTAGACCGGACGACAACGTGTGCCGCCCCGACATTCTCGGAATTGTGACCTTCCCAAAATTCAACCCCCATGGCCTGCAAGCGGTCTGTCACATTGGATCGCCTAAGATCCGAGCCGGACACACGGAAGCCCAAATTGACCAGTACCTCAGCAATGCCTGACATGCCGATACCGCCGATGCCTATGAAATGGATATGTTGAATTCTTCTAAACATCTCTTGTAAGTCGCCTGCCGCTCACTAATTCCTCCATGAGATCAACCGCGGCGCTTGCCGCATCGCCACGTGCAAGTTTGCGGCTGGCGCGTTCCATTTCCGCCAGGGCGTCCGGTTTACTGATTAAGGTGGCAATCTCTTTCACCAATCTGTCGCCAGATAGATCTTGTTGCAAAACCATTTTCGCTGCTCCCGCAGCCTCCAGCGCCTCCGCATTTCGTCGCTGGTGATCATCAGCTGCGAATGGAAAAGGAATCATTACGGCTGCCTTTCCGGCCGCAATAAGCTCTGCCGTGCTAGTCGCTCCTGCGCGGCAAATCACGAGGTCGGTCTCTCTAAAGGATTCGACCATGTCATCTATATAGCGTCTCACCTCAGCCCGTTCATCCCAGCCGGCGGCAGCGTAGGCACTGCGGGTCTTCTCAAAATCCGCTTCTCCTGTCTGATGTGTTATCCGCAACACATCTCGAAGTTCGTTTAGGCCGGATAAGGCGGCAATCATCGCCTCGTTAATCGCATGCGCTCCTTGTGAACCGCCAAACACGAGCAGGGAAAACTCTAAACCGTTGCGCTGTCTTTGCGGTATTTCAAAAAACTCACGGCGGACAGGATTACCAGTAACGACCCCCTTCTGGCCAAAATAGACCAATGACTCAGCAAAGGAGAGCGCCGCCTTGTCAACAAATCGAGCCAGCACACGATTGGTCCAACCGGGCAAGGCATTCGATTCCATCACGAGCGTCGGCAACTTCATTAATGCGGCCATCAGGAGAACGGGACCGGAAACATAACCTCCGGCGCCAACCACGATTTGCGGTTCATACTCCTTGAGCAAACTTCGTGCCGACAGAAAACTCTTGGGCAGGACCAGTAGTCCCCGGGCTCGAGCCAGCGCGCCGACATTCTTTAGTCCAGCACTGTCAATGAGCGAAAGGTTGAAACCCGCTTGGGGCACCAGCCTGGTTTCCAGTCCGCGGGCGGTGCCAACAAACCTGACTTCTGAGCTGGCGTTCCGCCGTAGCACCTCCTTTGCGACTGCTATTCCCGGATAGATGTGACCGCCGGTGCCTCCGGCGGCGATCAGCACGCGCATGGTGCTTACCCGAGGCGTCACAGAAGTGACTGCCTCGTTGTCACCGGCTGCAAACGAACTGAACTTTGCTTGCTGAGCGCAGCAGATCTAAGCACGCCCACATCAATTGAGCCGGCAGTGTGTTGAGAAATATTCAGCAAGATCCCTACCGCGCCGAGTGTCGGCACTAACGACGATCCACCATAAGATATAAACGGCAGTGGTATTCCTTTGGTTGGCACGAGCGAGAGCACTACGCTGATGTTAAATAAGGCCTGGGCGACAATTGCAACCACCAGGCCAAGCGACAGCAACATCCCAAATCTGTCCGGCGCTAGAAGCGAAATTCGCAGACCACGCCAGAGAAAGAGCGCGAACACGGCGATAACCGCCAGGGCTCCAACCAGTCCCAGTTCTTCAGCGATAACGGCAAATATGAAGTCGGAATGGGCAAAGGGCAGAAACAACATCTTCTGTTTGCCCTGGGCAAAACCAAGGCCGTTTGGTCCGCCCGAACCGATTGCGATTAGTGACTGCACTACTTGAAAGCCGCTCTTTTGCGGATCTGCCCAGGGATCGAGAAAGGTTATCAATCGCTGCATCCGCCAGGGGACAAAGATCAAGAGTCCTGCAGCTACGAGCAACGCTGGCGCGGCAGCGATTCCCAGGTGGACCAGCCGCGATCCTGCTGTATAGGTAATTACACCAAATATCACTAACAGGATTAGCGCGGTGCCAAAATCAGGTTCGATTACCACCAGCGCGGCAAGGCAGGCCGTAATCACTCCGCAAGGAACAAAGGTGCGCCAGAACTGTCCTTCCTCTCCCGCGCGCTGTTCGAGGAAAGAAGCCAGAGAAACCGCCAACGTGAGCTTGGCAATCTCTGATGGTTGAATTGAAAACCCGCCAAATTTTATCCAGCGGTGAGCGCCGTTAATTTTAGAAAATCCAAAGACAGCCATCAGCATCAACGTCGTGATGAGAAGAAAAGTCAGGACCACGCGACGTTTTTTCAAATGCTGATAATCCATCTGCATGGCACCGAGCATCACCACAAAACCTATGCCGGTCCACATAGCCTGTTTAATTACGTAATAAAACTGACTGTGATTTTCGCTCTGCGCCCGTATTGCCGAAGCACTGTACACCATTACTACGCCAAACAATGCGAGTCCCACCGTTGAGGCGAATAACCATTTGTCAGGGTTAAGTTTTCGTGCCATTTGTAAAATCGTCCGACTCGACGTCGAATTTTCACCTACGCGAAAGGCAGCGGTCCTGCTTCAGATTTTTTACCGCTATTTTAAATACCGACCCGCGCTGCTCGAAGCTGTCAAACATATCGAAGCTCGCACAAGCGGGCGCGAGCAAGACTATGTCGCCGGGCTCTGCCGCGTTAAAGGATCGCTCAACCGCATCGTTCATCCCCACAGCTCGTTCAATGGGAGCACAATCGCCGATTTCTTCCGCGATGGTATCCGCGTCTTCGCCGATTAACAGCAGCTTTCGCGCTTTTTCTTTGACAAGTGGACCGAGAGGAGCGTAAGGCGCCCTTTTGCCGCGCCCTCCGAGAATAATGATCAGCTTCCCTGGGTCGGCCTGAAAAGCCTGCAGCGCCTTCAAAGTGGCGTCGACGCTCGTCGCCTTGGAATCGTTGTAGAACTGTACGCCACCTATTTCGTCAACAAACTCGAGCCGGTGTTCAACCGGTTGAAAGCCTCTCACAGTCTGACGCATTGAATCGGGACCGGCGCCACAAGCAAGTCCCGCAGCAAAAGCCGCCAGCACATTCTCTACGTTGTGCAGACCACGAAGATTCATCTCATCCCGTGACATGAGTACGCGCTCGCCGCCTTGGGTTCGCGACACGATCTGGCGGTCGCGCAGAAAAAGACCCTCGTCCAGTTCATTCGTAACGCTGAATCTAACCACGTGTGCGCGTAAGCCGCTGCCCCAGGATGAAACAACCTGATCATCTGCGTTCAGCACTGCCACATCGCCTCTAGTTTGATTCATAAAAATACGGTGCTTAGCGGCGGCGTAATCGGAAAATGATTCGTAACGATCCATGTGGTTAGGAGTGACGTTGAGGACTACCGCGACTGTTGGATGAAATTCTCTTATCGTCTCAAGTTGAAAGCTTGAGACTTCCGCCACTGTCCACCCCTCGTCGGAAGAAGTCTCGGTCAATGAAATTAGCGGCGTCCCAATGTTGCCGCCGACCTGGGTTGTTAAGCCGGCATCCCTTAGCAGTGCCGCGATCAATGTTGTGGTCGTCGTTTTGCCGTTGGTGCCAGTTATGGCCACCGTGCGGCCCTTTAGAAAACGGTAGGCAAGCTCAATTTCACCGATCACTTCGGCGCCCGCTCGTTCCGCGTAACGCAGCGGAATGCTGTTACTCGGAACTCCCGGGCTTACCACCACCAAATCAACCTGATCGAGCAGCCAGGTGGGAACGTCACCAGGAAGGCATCCTATCCCTTTCTCCTGCAAAGCCAGTGCCGGCGCGCTCCACTGCTCAAAAGGCTTCTGATCATTGACGGCCACTGTGGCGCCGTGAGCGCTTAAAAACCTCGCGCTGGCAATACCACTACGCGCCGCTCCGATGACTAAAGCTTTCCTGCCTGCGATTTCCAAATAGCACTTCCGGACTATCTTCCGGCTCAACTTTCCTTGCTTGTTTCGCGGTCTGTTCCGCTGTCTTATGCCCCGCTTCGGGAAATGAATCATCTGAGCTTCAATGTGGATAAGCTCAACAGCGCAAATAGAATTGCCAGAATCAAAAACCGAAACACGATTTTTGATTCTTTCCAGTCTTGCATTTCGAAATGATGGTGCAATGGGGTCATCTTAAAAAGCCGGCGACCGGTTCCGGTCGTTCTTTTGGTCATCTTGAACACACTCACCTGCAGCATCACGGAGAGTGCCTCCACCACAAAGACTCCACCGACCATCAACAACATAAATTCCTGCTTTGTCAGGACTGCCACAGTTCCAATGGCTCCACCAATTGCCAGGCTGCCCACGTCGCCCATGAACACTTCCGCGGGAGGCGCGTTGTACCAAAGAAAGCCAAGACTGGCGCCGGCCATAGCCCCGCAAAAGACTGTTAACTCCGCCGCCTCGGGCCGATGAGTCAATTCCAGATATTTGGCCCACCGCGCATCGCTGCTCAAATAGGTAAATCCTGTGAGTGCAGTCATAGCGATGAAAGTTACGCTGATAGCCAGACCATCTAGTCCGTCTGTCAGGTTAACTGCGTTCGAAGAACCAAGTAGTACCCCACCAATTAACAAAAGATAGAGATATGGGCCTATGTAACTGATCCCCGTCGGCTCAGCCGTTGCCTTAACGAAGGGAATACTCACGTTCCATGAGTAGTCGCTGGCCCAATACTTGGTCGAGATGAAAAGAACCGCCCAAACCCCGACAGCAATGCCAAACTGCGCCAGCAGCTTTTGCCTGCCCGTGAGTCCCAGACTCTTTTTTCTGGCCATCTTGTAATAGTCATCCAGGAAACCCACCGTGGCGAATAAAAGTGTGGCTATGATAATGGTCCAGATGTAAACGTTTGTTAGGCGGGCCCACAGCAAAGTCGAGATTACAACTGAACCTACTATCAGCACGCCACCCATCGTCGGCGTGCCGCGTTTGGCCATGTGTGCCTGCGGGCCCTCCTCGCGAATCTGTTGCCCGATATTCCACTTTCGTAATGCCTCTATTAGTCCGCCGCCAAAAAGCAGGGAAAGAAGTAGCGCGGTTACCGAGGCGTATGCCGTGCGAAACGTCACATACTGAAATACATTGAGGCCTTTTATTAGATACCACTCTTTATCTTTGAAATGGCCGTAGAGCAGTTCGTATAGGATGTAGTAGATCATCTTCGGTGGCGCTTTGTCAGATCCGTCCAAATCGCTTACCTGTTAAGACTACGACCTAATGCTCTACGAAACAAAGCCTCCTTTCATGATTTCAAAGTCGTTCGTCCCCGCCGAGTGGAGGAAAGCGATCCCGGATCTCCTTGACAATCCTGTCAGTGGCAACACCGCGCGACCCCTTCACCAAAACCAGATCGCCTTCCTTTAACTCATCGATGATTGCGCGCGCTGCCTCATCCGAGTTCTCAAAAAACCTCGTAGCACTCATGCCTGCCGCATTCGCACCAGAGATGATCTCTTGCGCCAGGCCGCGAACGCCCCAAAGAACGTCGACACCCGATTGAGCGATTGCAGCGCCCGCTTCACGGTGGAGTTTGGCTTCACCCGGGCCGAGTTCGAGCATTTCACCGGCGATCACAAAGCGGCGCGCCCGACCCTTTCCGCCTTCTGTGATCGTGCGTACCATATGCAGCAAAGAGCGGGGATTGGAGTTGTAAGAATCGTCCACTACAGTAAATCCGGCAACGAAATCGAGCACCTCACCTCGCATGCGTGGCGGTCTCGCCGTTCTCAAAGCAGCGGCGATGGGACCAGGCATTATTTCAAAGGCAGTGGCGACCGCGGTTGCAGCCAGGGCATTCATAAGATTATGGCGGCCGCTCATCGGCAGTGTCGCCCAACTGCTCCCCAGAGGTGTTCGCAATTGAAATTCGATCCTGCCGAGGTTCTCGGCGTTGATCTCTGAAGCGGTAACGTCCGCCTGTTTCGCCAACCCAAAAGTGATTGTGCGACCCTCATGCTTTTCGCGCATTTTGATCACCCACTCGTCATCGGCGTTGAGCACGGCCGTACCACCGGGTTTTAAGCCCTGAATCAGTTCGGCCTTTGCCGCTGCGATGTTCTCAATCGTTCCCAGATACTCGAGGTGAACCGGAGCGATCATGAGTTCGACGCCAACATCAGGCGGAGTAATGCGGCACAAACGCTGAATCTCGTGGGTCGGAGAAGACATTCCCATTTCCAGCACAGCCAGATCAAATTGCTCGGGTGATCTGCCTTCGCTGATCATTCTCAGTACTGAGAGAGGCAATCCTAGTCCATTATTGTAGTTGCGCTCACTTCGTAGTACCCGCCTGCCGTTGTAGCTGAGAATGTGGGCAGTAAGTTCTTTAGCCGTGGTCTTTCCGGCACTGCCGGTGATTCCAACTACTGGTCCACCCCAGTGTTCATTCACCCGATGCGCCAGCGTTTGAAGCGCCGCTATTGCGTCTTCCACCAGCAAAAGGCGCGGCTTTAAACGCTGCAAGTTCTCATCCGCGGCGACTTTATCTTTGCGCGCTACAGCGGCTATTGCACCGCGCGTGAATGATTCCGCGATGAACTGATGGGCATCTGTGAACGTGCCATTGAAACCAGCCCGGTTGTAATCATCTTGCGACAGAGCAAAGAACAATTCGTCTTTCTCTATGGTCCGCGAATCGATTGCAAAGTCCTTTATCTGTTTGTCAAACAACTCGGCACTTACGCTGGCAACGTCAGCGCCCATCAAAGTTGACACCTCTTCCACATTCACGTTATTTCGGCCTCTTCTGACTCCTCCAGCCGCTCCCGGATGAGCGACATGTCCTCACTTGCTGAAGAACTCGTTAACCGGCCAGATGAAATCCGATTCTCGGTAATAGCTTTTGCGGATCGTTGAGAGCTTGATATTTCCTGCTCCGCACCAGCTAATTCTTCGTGTGACTGCGTGGCTCGTCTGTCGCGCAAACGTCTTCTGCAAGCGGCCACTCTATATCTTAAGGCATGACCCGAAGTCTCTTGCTTCACTGCTCTTGGGGGAATCATTTCGTCTTACTCCATAAGAGTTGTGACTAGTTAATGCGTCCGAAATCTATATAGACTACTTGGCCGGATTCCACCTCCATTCCGGGTGTCGGGTTTTGCCGCGTTACCCGTCCTTCGCCATGAGCCTCTAACTGCAGACCAAGTTGCGCACAGGTTCGGGCGACATCACGAACACTCTGCCCGCGTAAGTCAGGCATTAGTACGGCGCCGCCCGCTGCTGCGGCTGCGTAAACAATCTCTCCGCCATCCGCCTGCAACTTCGCCACTCGAGGCAGCGTCTCCAGTCGGGCCTGTGCCGCTTCGGTCTGCTCCGAGCGAACTTTGTCATTGATCAGTGGAATCTGTTCTACGTCTGCGAACAATTCGGGTGAAGGTTTGAATTCGGTGTCGGGAGCCACACCCAATTCAGGAAGAATCTGTTCAGCGATCTCACGAAAGATCGGAGCTGCGACCTCGCCTCCGTGATAGGATCCGACGGGCTCGTCCATCACTACGATTATCACGACTGCTGGATTTGACACCGGTGCAAATCCCACGAATGAGCCTATGTATTTTGTCTTTGAGTATGCCTTCGTTTTGGGATCGATCTTCTGAGCGGTGCCCGTCTTTCCCGCTGCCGTGTAGCCATTGAGCTGTGCTTTCTTGGCCGTGCCGTTGAGAGTTACGCCCTCGAGCATCCCTCTCAACGAGGCTGCTGCCGCGTCGCTGATCACACGATGTTGTTCAACATTCGGACGATAAACTACCGCTCCCGTGCTGCTGCGAATCTCCCGCAAAAGATGAGGGGACACTCGGACGCCATTATTTGCCAGAGCTCCATAGGCGGCCGCCATTTGCAAGGCTGTGACACCTATCTCCTGGCCCATTGCGATGGAACCGATGGATGACGGCTGCCAACGGCTTACCGAACGCAGGGAACCCGCGGATTCTGCAGGTAATTCAATCCCCGTCGGTGAACCAAACCCGAAGCGTTTCATGTACTCATACATCTTGTTATCGCCAACTCGCAGACCAAGCTTGATAGCAGCAACGTTGCTCGATTTCGCGAGCGCTTGAGCTATAGTTAAGGTTCCAAAAGCGTGATGATCGTGAATCAGGCGACCGGCAACGGTAATTGATCCCATCTGACAGTCAATGTGGTCATCCGGTTTTACTAACCCCATCTCCAGAGCAGCAGAATAAGCGACAATCTTGAAAGTGGAACCGGGCTCATAAAAATTTTGTACCGCAGGGTTTCTCCGCACTTCCAACGCAGCCGCACCGACTTCATTAGGATCAAACGAAGGCGCGTTTGCCAGCGCCAGGATTTCGCCAGTGTGAGGATCAATGACGATGGCCGTGCCTGACTTCGCGTGAGATCGCTGAACTGCGGCGGAAATTGCTTGTTCGGCCCGGTATTGGACAGCTTGATCAAGAGTCAGAACCACCGTTTGTCCGGGCTTGGAGGGAATTTCAAAACTCTCGTACGGTGTCCCCGCCGAGTCTCTCTCCAGATAGAGTCTTCCCGGCTCACCCGTGATCTTCTGGTTGTAATATTGTTCCACGCCGCCAAGACCGATGTTATCCAGACCTACAAAGCCAACAACATGAGCGGCAAGAGAACCGTTTGGATAATAGCGCTTAGGTTCCATTCTAAGGTGAACACCAGGCAATCTCAGCGACTCTAGTCTCTCCCCTAACGTGGGAGACAATCGTCGCGCCACCCAAAGGAACCGGCTGCCGATTGCGGCTGCTTCCTTCAGTTTCCTGGTTAGTTCCTTTTCACTGATAGCGAGCGCCGGCGCCAGCACCTGGGCAGTGCACTCAAGGTTGGCGCTGGTCTCTTTCTCGGTAGCACCTTTCAACTCACCGCAATCAAAGAAGATTGATGAGGTGTCCACGCTGCGTGCCAGTTCCCTTCCCTGTCGATCGAGTAACTGACCACGTTGAGGACTGGTTTCAAGGGCACCCTGCTGCTGTTGCCTGGCTCGTTCGGTGAGGCTGTCATGTCGTGAAACCTGAAGATAAATGAGCCGAGCAGTGACTGCCATCATCCAGAAGACAATAAACGCCGCGACAAAGAGCGCACGGCGGAGTGAAGTGTCTGGACGTGTTCTGGACTGAACCGAAATTGCTGCCGACATTACGGACATTTATCCCTTTCCGGGGGAATTGCGAGATAAGCAGTTTTCATTTTAATCAGCTCAGCTCGTCTTTGTTAGCGAAGTAAAGACCAGGAAGGATGGATCCGAGCTTGTGCCATCGACAGCTGTTTCACAACAATGTATTGAGCTTTAAGCTGTCCCGGCTGCAGCGGTCTAAGACCTATTTTGCGTGCCGCCGACTCCAGCCTTGCTGGTGCTGAGGCTTGTTCCTTTTTTAAGAGCAACTGACGTTGCTCCTCAAGTAATCGCTCACGCTCATCCCGAAGAGTTTCGCTGTGGTAACCGTACTGCACGGCGGCGAAGTGCTGCTGAGCCGCAAACACGAAACCGCCTGCCAACACGAGACCGCAAAAGAGCAGTAACGCCAGGCGAGACAGCGCCTGCGTGTCGCGCTCGCGATGGATGGTGGAATTGCGCTGATTTGAAGGGAGTCTTTTCATCGTTTATCTCAGCCTCTAAGTGACTCTCTATCTCAGAAAGGGGCGACAAGTTTGGTTTCTGCTAGGATGTAGCGATCTTTCGGCAAGCACGCAACTTGGCACTGCGGGCACGCGGATTTTCCTCAACCTCTTGAATGTTCGGAGTGACCGGACGCCTGGTTAATATCTCGACAGCGCGTCTTGCTCCACAGGAGCAAACCGGTACGCGCGGCGGGCACTGGCAAAATCCGCTGAGGCGCCGAAACTCCTGTTTGATAATTCTATCCTCCAGAGAATGGAAACTTATTACTACAAAGCGTCCGTCCGGTTGTAAAAGATCGACGGCTGTCCTAACAAAACTATCTAAGCCTTCAAGTTCGTGATTGACTGCGATGCGCAAGGCTTGGAAAGTTCGCGTTGCCGGATGAATGCCCCGAGCTCGCTTATGACCAGCCGCGCGAGCGACAAGATTGGCTAGTTCTACTGTGGTCGCAATTGGTTGACCTTGTTCACGCTTTTCGACTATCCACCTGGCGATCTTGCGGGAGTTCCTTTCCTCGCCGTATTCAAAGAGAATAGTCGCCAATTCTTCTTCAGAAACTCGCAATAAAAGGGCCGCGGCAGTCTCGTCATCGCCCTTCGGATCCATTCGCATATCGAGCGGCGCATCGAAGCGAAAGCTGAAACCTCTGGTAGTCGAGTCAAACTGCAAAGATGAGACGCCCAGATCAACTAGAATTCCCCGAATAGTCTGCCCATTCGATTCGCTGGCGATTCGGGCAAGCTCTCGAAAGTTCGCATGGACGGGCCGAAATCGATTACCAAAGCGAGCCAATCTCACGCTGGCATACTGCAGGGCGTCGGGATCGCGATCGATCCCCACCACAAAAGTCTCTTTCGATGTTTCGAGGATCGCTTCGCTGTGTCCACCAGCCCCAACGGTGCAATCGATAAAGAGACCTCCCCGGATTGGAGCCAGGAAGTGAATCGTCTCTGTTGTCAGCACGGAGCGGTGGGGCACGCCAATGCCCCCCAGAGGCGAAACCATCACCACCGCCCCGTGATCTCGTTCAAAGAACAAACATCTGCTGAGGATGGGTAAATGCTAAGAGATAAGAGCAGACTGTTTTCCTTAACCCTGTTCACGTAATACCGACTACTGCTGTTAAATACCCAACTTGGCGATCGCCGCTTCGTCCTCCTCTGTATAAGGCTGCGACAGCAAACGCAATTTGAAGGAGTCGAGTTCCCAAACTTCAAGGTACGTCAAATAGCCGAGCACTGCGACATCCCCAATAACTCCGGCGCTCTTCCGCAAGAGCGGATGAATCAAAATCCGACCTTGAGCGTCAATGGTGGCCTGCTGACCAAAGTAGTTCGTTCTGTCAAGGAACTTCCGACGAGCAGGATCCATTGTTGGCAGGAGCGACAAGCGTTGCTCGATCGATTCCCATTCTGGCAACGGGTATATGCGAACGTTTTCACCCGTGAGACTGGTTATGTAGAACTCAGCACCATGCTTTTCTTCCACCAGGCGGCGAAAAGGCGTCGGTACCTTTAGCCGACCTTTGGGGTCGATTCGAGCTGTGTAATTTCCCCGCAGCATGTTTTTGACCGGGTGTAAAAGATTTTAAGGGTGGCCGTAGGAAAAGTTCTGATCGGTTGCTTAGCTACGAGGTTGGACCCACTTCCGACCACTTTCGACCACCCGGGTTGGATACTACGCTGGTCATGGAAAGCTGTCAACGAAAAAACTTAGGAAGGTCCAGGTTATTTAAGTTGGTGCGCCGAGACCTCACCCCTTGTTCGCCTCTTGTCTGCCAAAATCGCCTGGAGGTTTACTATTCTTAAGCTCATAGGCAATGCACAATGCATGTTGTATATTTGGCCCACAAGGCTTTCGTGCTTGAGTCTAAGGTCAACCTGATATCAGAATGGAGTCAATTTTCGGAGGACTGGGAGGGCTTCTCCTCTTCGGCCTGCTTGCTGCTGGAGCAAATCTGCTCGGCGGGTTTGTACTCATTAAATCCGGCGTGCATCATTCTGGAGAACGGCTCCTTAAGTACCTTGTTGCATTAGGCGCAGGCTTCATGCTGGCGGCAATATTTATTGAGATCGTTCCGAGGGCGGTCGCTATCTGGACGCAGGCGCCTCAGGATCGCGATGCCACTCATGCGATTGTGGGAGCAATGACTTTATTGCTGGGTGGTTATCTCTTAATACAACTCTTCGAACATACTATAGCCCCGCATTTTCACTTTGGCGCCGAAACGCATCCCGAATCATTCATGCGGCCTTCTGCCGCTTACACAGCCGTAGGTGGACTGTGGATTCACACGTTCTTTGATGGCGTATCAATTGCGGCGGCTTTTCTTGTTAGTTTTAAGGTAGGCTTGCTCGTGTTCATCGCCATTTTGTTGCACAAAATGCCTGAAGGTTTCACGGTCGCCTCCATCATGCTCGCTTCAGGTCGTTCTTCGCGCACGGCTCTACTGGCAACGGTGGCGATTGGCGCAGCAACTCTGGCCGGAGTTGTCGCTGTGGCTTTACTCAATGCCAAAACAGACGGAGCGGTTGCGTACGCGCTGCCTTTCTCCGCCGGGGTCACACTCTATGTGGCCGCCAGTGATCTGATTCCCGAGGTGAATCACAAAGAGGAGAAAAATCCGATGGTCTCCGTAGTCGTTTTTGGCGGGGTCGCGTTCTTTTATCTGTTGCACAAACTCATCGAAGGGTAGTTAGAGCAGGTCGCCTCGTATTCAGGTCTGCTAACAAATGATTCATCGTCCCAAGTTAACTTTTCGTCTTTTTGTAATTAGCCGGGCGCTAATATTTGCCTTTCTATTTACATCTGGATTGTTCACGGCCTATGCACAGACAGCTACTTCGCCGGTTCCCTTGCCGGAGCCGTTCACTCCGGTGGTAGACAATGCGAATGTGATTGACAGTCAAACGAGACAGCGTCTAGAAGCAATCTTTCTGAACCTTAAGCAACGGGCCGACATTGAATTCGCGGTAGTGACCGTCCCCACAACTGGCGATCAGGATATCTTCAACTTTTCCCTGGCCGTTGCGCGAGGGTGGGGTATAGGATCGAAGGAAGGCGAGAAGAATGGTTTTCTCCTGCTCGTAGCCATCAATGACCATAAGTATTTTACTCAGGTAAGCGATCATCTTGAGGGTGACTTACCCGATGGCCTGGTAGGGCAGATTCAGCGTGAGCGTCTGGTACCTCAATTTAGGAGAGGTGATTACAGCAAGGGCATTTTCGATACCGTCGCAGCTTATGTCGCCACGCTGGGAGAGAAAAGAGGATTCGACATTGAGGGAATCGATCGGGCATATGCTTATCATGGCTCGGGGGAGCGGGCAGTAAAGACTGGCAATAGTGGAGGTCTTGCTCCATGTTGCGTCGCGTTGATAATTCTCTTCGTCGTAATACTAATCCTCTCCTCTGCCAAAAGAGGCGGCGGCGGATGCTTAAACCTGCTACTACTCGGCTCTATGTTTAGTGGGGGTCGCAGTGGTGGTTGGGGTGGCTCAAGCAGCGGCTGGAGCGGTGGTGGCTTTGGTGGAGGTGGCGGCGGGTTTGGTGGGGGTTTTGGAGGTGGAGGTAGTTTTGGCGGCGGCGGAGCGGGCGGTAGCTGGTAGCTGGTGGGATGCACGGGTATCCTGGCGGGTCCTTTGATAGTATCTGCAGCAGCGTAAAAAATGGTCAGAAGAATCGTAAAGGAAGCCCTTAATAGTCTGGTGGCAGATCTACGAGCCACTCACGGAACCAATCTCGCTTCGATCGTGCTTTATGGTTCCGCTGCGGCGGGCGATCATGTTGAACTCCGATCTGATTACAATCTCTTAATCGCTCTGACCAGAATTACACCCGAAGATCTGCGCCAGGCTCAAGCGCCCATGCGTGAATGGCAGCGTCTGGGCCACCCGTTGCCCGTTTATTTCACGGTCGAAGAACTTGCAGATGCCGCAGACGTTTTTCCCATTGAGTTTCACCAAATGGCCAATGCGCGCGTGGTGCTTTTTGGCAAAGATCCATTTGAGTTCGTCACGGTTACTGATGCCAGCCTGCGGTTGCAGGCGGAATATGAGCTTCGCAGCAAGTTAATCCAACTCCGAAGACTCTACATTCCTGCATCGGTTTCGGTGGAGAAGTTAAGCGACCTGATGAGCGACAGCCTGGCAAGTTTTGCGGCGCTCTTTAGGGCCGTTCTAATCCTGCACGGTCGCGAAGGCCCTGTGGCCAAGCCTGAATGCGTGCGTGCGACTGTGCAGCTGCTCAAACTGGACAGCGATCCTTTTGAAAGAATTTTTGATCTCCGTGCGACTGGAGTACGACCGGCCTCGGAACAAGAAGCTAATGATCTATTTGCCGCTTATATGGTCCAAATAGAGCATGTTATTGTTGCGGTTGACAATCTGGATACTGACGCTAAGCAGAAGACAGCTGTAACTTAACTGCTGTGGGGACAGTGGGAGAAGAAAAATGAAGCGATCAAGAATATTCTTATTTGGCCTGACTATCTTTGCCGCGCTGATGGCGAGTGGCTGTGGCTACAACATGCTAACGACGAAGCAGCAGAACGTAAAAGGCAAGTGGGCCAATGTCGAAGCTCAACTCCAGCGTCGCGCGGACTTGATCCCGAATTTGTTCGAGGCAGCGAAGGCCGCTGGTGTCCAGGAGCAGCAAGTCTTTGGCGATATTGCCGCGGCCCGTTCGCGCCTGCTAAACGCGACGAGCGCGCCTCCTCAGGGTGAGGGAGGCGACAAGTCTCCGGAGCAGAAACAGGCAATTATTGAGGCGAACAACAGTTTTGGAGGGACCATCGGACGATTACTGTCGCTCGTCGAGAATTACCCCCAACTCAAGTCAAGCGAAAGCTTCCAGAAATTTCAAGATTCTCTGGAAGGAACCGAAAATCGTATTGCAACTGCTCGCAAGGACTATAACGAAGCAACTCAGGACTACAACACTACCCGCGCCAGATTTCCCACGGTGATCTCTGCAAAGCTGTTCGGTTTTAAAGAGGAACCGTACTTTAAGGCGGAGGAAGGCGCGACCCAGGCTCCTAAGATCGACGCAAACAGTCTCCGTCAGAATCAAAACAGCAAGTCAACAAAATAGATTTTTCCCGATTTATCAAAAGCCGCGCGAACTGCACATTGCGCAATGATCGCAGGGTTTGCCTCCGGGCTCGACGCTACAAGTCTTCTCTTTCTCAAAAAAATCAACAAGTTCCGACACTACAGCCTCTTCAACTTGAAATTTTTCCTCGCTTGGATGGACATTTACTCCGGCCAGCCATGGTGAATGAGTCAGCAAAACCGGGCTGGTTGACACTCTCTCAGCTGATACTGAAGGTAATGGATGCCCGCTCGGTGGACTTGGATCAGATAAAATTTTGGCTTCCAGTTGAACCAGCTTGTTTTCCAATGCGCTCAAATCAGATCTCAGGGCCGCAATTTCAGCGGCAAGAGGTGAGTCCACAGCGGCGGACGATGTGACACCGGGACTTGCCCCCACGCGGCGAGCAATCCTTTCAGCAAGCAGACGGGTTCGCTCAAGATCCGTACTCATTTGTTCATTACTTCAAAGGCCCAACTCGACGGGACCTTCGGCCTCAGTCTCTTCTTGATGCTCATATCAATCTTCCGCCTACTCATTCGCCAGCAAATCAACTCGATCGACGACTCCAACTATCGCTGAATCAATGGCGGCTCCTGCTCTGCCGGTTGCTACGGTTGATGCGCTCCAACCTTCTTGCACGATCAGAACCATATCGCCTACCCCAGCATCAACTGAATCCAGGGCGAGTATGGTAGTGGCGGTCTCTTTCCCTTCCGGTGTCACCTGCTGGCAAAGCATAACGCGCGTGTTTTCATAGCGGTGATTCTTCTGTGTGGCAACAATATTTCCTATAACGCGGGCGAGAATCATCACTTTTTCTCTGATAAAGAAACGGGAACCAGCCAACCTTTCAGATCGTCAATACTAATGGGTTACGTGGGCATCCGAATCTACAATTCCTATTATCGTGCAATCAGTGGGCGTGTCCTCTCGTTTGAAAGGAAAACTTGCTTCTTTGCCACGACACCAGAAAACCAGATCCCCTACTCCGGCTCCCACCGAATCAACAGCCACCATCGGCTTGCCAGTTGGTTCCAGATCCCTATTGACCGTCTGAATCACCAAGAGTGTTCGCCCGTGGAGTGATTCATTTTTTACCGTGGCGACAACGGTGCCGATTACGCGTGCAAGCTGCATTGTAAATCCAGGGTCTTTGGCCTTGGGTCTTTGGTCTTTGAACTTAGAACTTTGTGCTTTGAACTTTTAAGTTCAAAGACCTAAGCCCAAAGACCCAAGACCGTTTTTACTTCACGTCCACACTATCTATCACTCCGACAATTGCGGCATCGACCGGTGTATCTTTCAGGCCTTGGGCCAGTCGCGCGCTCGACCCAGCGACAACTAAAACCCGTTCATGAAATCCCGCGCCAACTGTGTCAACGGCAACTACATAACCAGTTGTATCCGTACCGTCGACGTTAAGAGGCCGCACGATGAGGAGCTTCCTCCCATTTAAACGCTCGTCTTTTTGCGTTGATACTACGGTACCGACAATGCGTGCAATGATCATGCTCAGCCGCGGTTGCCAATGGGAAGGGCTTCATCAACACTGCCGTGCGGCCGCGGAATGACATGAACACTGACCAATTCACCAACTCGACGCGCTGCCGCTGCTCCTGCATCCGTCGCAGCTTTGACAGCAGCGACATCGCCACGAACAATTGCTGTAACAAAACCCGCGCCGATCTTTTCGTAGCCAATTAATGTCACATTGGCAGCCTTGACCATGGCGTCAGCCGCTTCGATCATTGCTACCAATCCTTTGGTTTCCACCATCCCGAGTGCTTCTTGCATTAAGTTGCTCCTGTAATCGGTGAATCGTAAATCATAGATCGTAAGTGGCAGACGGCAATAGCCCTCCCATTTACCATTAATAACTGCCTATTCATTATGGCCCACGGCCTGGCTCAAAAGCTCGACCAGCTCTTCTCGCGTGAGGCTAATTTTTGCCGAACCGTTGCTTGCTGCATCACTATGATAACTCGCTGGCGCCGGTCTCTCGCCGCTCGGACAAGCTAATCGAGTTTCGTGAAGATAGCCACAAGCCTGGCAACGAGCGCCTTCACTAAGATAGCCTGCTGCTTCACGCACGTTGACCAGTTTCTCGATTGCCGCCGCTGGCAGGTTCCGCGAACCACCAAGGATGCGCGAGAGTATGGCAATACGCGCCGTATGTTCGAGAGTCTCGAGACGATCAAAGGCCTGCCAAATATCCGCACCATAGGCCACTGCTCCATGGTTCGCCATCAACAGCGCGTTATGGTGCTTGATCAGCGGACGCATAGCCTCAGTCAATTCGTCCGTTGAGGGGGTCCCGTAGGCGGCAAGCGGAACGCAGCCCAGTGTAAGAATGACTTCCGAAAGAATTGGCTGATCGATTGCAAGTCCGGCGACCGCGAAAGCTGTTCCATGAGGAGGGTGAGCATGACAGACCGCCTGAACATCGGCTCGTTCCCGATAAATCAATAAATGCATTGCCAGCTCACTTGAAGGTTTTTTATCTGTTAGAGGTCTTCCGTTTATGTCTGTCACCGCCAGACACTCTTCGGTCATGCGACCCTTGCACATCATCGTTGGCGTAGCAACGAGGCGGCCATCATCAATGCGCATACTGATATTGCCATCGGATGAAACGACGTAGCTGCGTTCATACAAAAGCTTACCGACTTTGACTATTTCGGCCCGTGCCGTTTGTTCGTCCATAAGACGGCCAGTTACACGCTCCTTATTACAACTCCCGTTCGCGATGATCCGGAGTTTCTTTCGCGCGGGACCTGGTGCGGGCATTAGTCACAGCGCTAATCTGAGGTCGCGCTAAAAAATATGACAATGATTCAAGGGAGGTGGTTAAGTCCACCGTCTTTACTTTAACACCAAGGCGAGCGTTGAGAGGCGCGGGAGCGAAGTTGAGAACCGCTCTGATGCCGGCAGCCATGATCTGATTCAGGACTACCTGTGCCGCCCGAGCGGGTACCGCGATTACCGCAACATCAATCTTCAGCTCTTTAACAACACTCTGAATCTGCTGCACGTCGTGAACAACGATATCGCCGACACCCATTCGGATTCCAATTTTCGCCTTGTCATTATCAAACAGCGCTACCACAGCAAAATTGGATTTCCCCAGGCCGTTATAGTTTGCCAGCGCCGCACCTAATCTACCGGCGCCGATAATACCGACACGATGTGGCTTATCCAGCCCCAGTATCGCGGTTATATGCCTACGCAGATCCTCAACATAGTAACCGACACCTCGGATACCAAACTCGCCAAAGTATCCCAGATCCTTTCTGATCTGTGCTGAATTCAGATTGAACTGTCTAGCAAGGGCCTGAGATGAGATAGTCTTGATTCCCGCAGCGGCGAGCGTGTTCAAACAACGAAGATAAACGCTCAGGCGGTTTGTCGTTAGCTCGGAAATCTTTTCTGATTTCATTTTGTAGGACCTGGTAACTCAAGTATAGCCCCGATTCGACGCGAGCGTAAGGGTGTGGGGGGTGCGACAAATTTGTGGGGCCCAAATGACAACCAATAGCCTGTCTTGTCACATAGGTCAGAGCGGCAACTCAGTACCGATCGCCTGCTGACGATCCACGCGCCGAGTAGCGTGTGGGTCGATCTCAGCTTGCTTTCTCTTCATCGATGTTGGAGATGGTGCTACAGAACCGAGCGCGGTACGCCTGGTGCATGGCAGCTGTCAGAAGCCAAGTTGCTGACATTGACCTGGTGCTACCGAAGGCTGGTGAAAACTGCTGCTGGATGCCCCCGGCTTGTCCGGGGGAGTCCCACGTTGGTTGCATACTAACAGAGCTGACGATGCTGCTTTGGATGCCACGGGCTCGCCCCGTGGAGGTTCGCGTTTGCTGCTAGCAGGGCAAAGAGCGCATTGCTGAAGAAGGCACTGATAAACTACAATCGCCGGCGATCTGCGTTTGCATATTTAGTGGCTTATAACCTCCCGCGTCAGAAATGATCGCCCATTTATCCGGCACTCTTCTCTCCAAACAGGCGACCTCAGTAATTCTCGACGTCGCCGGAGTCGGTTACGAAGTCACGATTCCTCTCTCAACCTTTTATGATCTTGAAGAGACCGGATCACGGGTCCAACTGCGTATCTACACTCACGTACGCGAAGACGCACTGCAGCTTTACGGCTTCAAGACTGCGCGAGAACGAGAGCTCTTCCTGCGATTGATTTCCGTGAGTGGTATTGGACCAAAACTCGGTATTACTTTGCTTTCGGGTATGAGCGCAGATGAGATGATTGCATCAATACGGACAAACAATTTGGCGCGGTTAACTCTCATTCCCGGTGTTGGCAGAAAGACCGCCGAACGGCTTGTAATGGAACTTCGTGACAAAGTCGCTTCCTTATCTTCACCGCAACTTGAGGAAGAATTGGGAGCTAAACAGGGCGTGCCGGCCGCCGTTTCTGAAGATGCGATGCGCTCGGACGCACTTTCCGCCCTCGTGAACCTTGGCTATCAACGAAATCCTGCAGAAAAGGCACTGGCCTCTGCATTGGCAGAGGGCGGCGAATTATCAGTCGAACTAATCTTGCGGCGAAGTCTGCGCCAGTTGGGCTAGTATCCTTACTAGAATTGGGACCAACGAATGGCGTTAAAAAATAGGTCCTCGGAGAAGTCGACTGAAATTACCGCCTCTCCGGCGGCGCCAGGATTGAAAAATGGATGACGATTATGTCTGGTGAAACTGAACCACTTCGCTTGCGGGATACGGCCTTGAACGATGAGGAGCGTCAATTCGAATTGACGGTTCGCCCAAACCATCTTGCGGAATACATTGGACAGCGTCAGGTTAAGGAAAACCTTCGAGTCTATATGAAGGCTGCGTTACAAAGACACGAAGCTCTCGATCATGTGCTTTTGACAGGCCCTCCCGGTCTCGGGAAAACAACACTGGCCCACATTATCGCGAATGAGATGAAAGCTGAACTGCGTTCCACGGCTGGCCCAGCCATTGAAAAGGCCGGTGATATTGCTGCACTGCTTACCAATCTGCAGGAGGGAGACGTGCTGTTCATCGACGAAATTCATCGTCTGCTTCCGGCGCTGGAAGAAAAGCTGTATCCCGCGATGGAAGATTACCAGCTGGACCTCCTCATCGGACAAGGCGCGGCCGCAAGATCGATCAAACTCGAACTGCCAAAGTTCACCCTGGTTGGCGCCACTACGCGTGCGGGCCTAATAACTGCTCCTTTGCGGGGCCGGTTTGGCATCGTCTTTCATCTGGACTTCTATCCGCACGAGGATCTCGAAGTGATCTGCCGGCGCTCCGGGGAAATTCTTGGCGTCGAGATCGACGAAGAAGGCGCCCGTGAAATCGCTCGCCGCTCAAGAGGTACTCCCCGTATCGTCAATCGTTTACTACGCCGTGTTCGGGACTACGCGGAGGTTGATTATGACGGTAAAATTACGAGAGACGTAGCCAACGATGCGCTTAACAGAATGGAAGTTGACACATTTGGACTCGACGAAATGGACCGCAAGTTGTTACTGACTGTAATCGAGAAATTTAACGGTGGTCCGGTCGGCTTGGGTACTATCTCCGCCGCAATACACGAAGAGAAGGATTCCATTGAAGAAATAATCGAGCCTTACTTAATTCAAATTGGATTTCTCGACCGCACTCCCCGCGGGCGCATGGCCACCCGGCTCGCCTACGATCATTTCGGAATAAAGTCTTCCAGCCCTCACCGGCTCGGATTGTTCGATTCTCGTTAAGAAGTTTGGTAGGGTTTGAATCGATATTTCGGCGGAGACTTGAAAAGGCCCCGTTTGCGTAATGATAAAGTCAGGATCATTTTCGCGTCATACTTTCGGCGTGCGTAATCGCTCACCTTGGCTATCCATGGTGGGGCATACGCTACACGACTTTCATGAGAACGATCTCTTCACGTCATCCGCGGCAATGAGCTATTTCGGTCTAATGGCACTGTTTCCTGCCCTGCTGCTGATGTTGGTTGCAGGCAATGAGATCACTGCTGCCGGGCAGATGCTGACACAGGCGGTTGAAGTTTATCCTGGTTCCGGGGAATTCCTGCGGAACACTATCGGTTCACTTTCTTCGGTCGGCAAAGGAGTGATTATTACCTGCGTCATAGTAGTTTTGTGGGCAGGTTCATGGGTATTCTCGATCATCGAACGAGCTTTGAATCGGATCTGGAATACGACGTCCAGAACATTTTGGCATGGACGTCTCCTGACAATCGGAATGATCGGAATTGTTGGCCTGTTACTCTCGATATCTATCCTGGTTACCTCCTTTGTGGTGACCCTCAGGGAAATTGCAGGCAGACTGTCGCCTCGCCAGATTGCCCGTTACCCGCTTCTGCTTTCTGTGGGAAGCGTCTTTTGGCAGGGTATATTCGCCGCAGTGAGTTTCCTAATTACCGTGGCACTCTTTGTGGTCGTTTACCGTTTCATGCCCAAAACCGAGGTCACGCTGCGTGACACACTGCCCGGTGCTTTTGTAGGCGGTCTCCTCTGGGAAATCGCTAAATATGTTTTTGCCTGGGCGATAAACTATTTCCACTACGATCAAATCTATGGATCGGTGGGCGCCGTAGTCGCTGTCCTGACCTGGAGCTACGTGTCGAGTTTGATACTTCTGCTGGGAGCTCAATTGACCGCAGTTTTCCATCGGGAGCACCCAGTCTGATCTAGATTGTTTGCAGAAACTCTCAGCTCCTGGTCGGAATGCATATCTCAGAATTTGATTACGAACTCCCGAACGAACTGATAGCGCAGGAACCTCTGGTGGAGCGAGACGCTTCACGAATGTTGATCTTGAAGCGAAGCACAGAAAGCTGGACTGATTCACATTTTGCAGAGCTACCGGAATACGTTAATGAAAATGATGTGCTCGTCATTAATAACACCCGAGTTTTTCCGGCACGCTTGATTGGCGAACGCGATCCATCCGGAGGTTGCGTCGAAGTCCTGCTGGTTCGCCAACTTGAAACGCTCTTTTGGGAAGCCCTCGTACGGCCAGGCCACAGATTGAAAAGAGGGACAGTCGTTCGCTTTGCGGAGGGGCGATTGCGTGCGGAAATATTGGATCAGCCCGGTAACGGCTTGCGTCAGCTCAGGTTTCGTTGTAGCGAGCCTTTCGAAATGCTATTAGATGAAGTTGGTCTGACCCCATTGCCACCCTATATTCGCCGCTCTGCCGGAGCCTCGGCAGAAGATCGAACGAGGTATCAGACCGTTTTTGCGAGTAAGAGAGGAGCTATCGCGGCGCCGACCGCGGGACTCCACTTCACCGCTCGGATGCTTGAGAAATTGCGACGTCGGAAAGTGCAAGTTGTCGAGATCACACTCCATGTGGGTTATGGAACCTTTGAACCGGTGCACGTGGAGAACATCGAGGCCCACAGAGTTTCACCAGAATTATGCGAGATTACTGCCGAATCAGCTGAGGTGATAAATCAGGCGCGCGCCCGCGGCGGGCGTGTAATCGCCATCGGCACAACCACAACTCGCGCGCTTGAATCTGCAGCGAGTAGGGCCGGAGTTGTTGAGCCAGGCACCAGAGCCGCCGAGATAACCATAACTCCCGGCTACAAGTTTCGCGTCATCGACGCGCTTCTAACTAACTTTCATCTACCTCGCTCATCTTTGCTTCTGCTAGTGTGCGGCTACGCTGGTCGTGAATTCACTTTGAGGGCTTATCGCCACGCGGTAAGAGCGCGCTACAGATTTTACAGTTACGGCGACTGCTCGTTAGTGATCTAGTGAAGATCAAAAAGATGGTGATAAACTAGTCAAGGGAGAGAAGGGCCGCACCTTTAGAGTCTTACAGAACACCAAAGTAATGGCTGTACTAAAGAAAATTCGCTCGCGCTGGTGGTCTCAAACGGAATCGGAAACTGATTACTCGCCGCCGGCAGAAGAAACGGCAAGACCATCAGTAGTTTTCAAATACGACATTCGTCCCCTGACTATTTCGCAACTGGATGAATGTTGGAGGCTCGACCAACGCTGCTTCGTTGATGGCGAAGCCTACAGTCGCGAAACGTTTGAGTATCTGCTCACGGCCGCGGAATCGGTGTCTTACCGTTGTGTGACGACGGGCGGAGTAATGGTGGGATTCGTCATCGGGCTCGTAGAGCCTGATCACACGGGGCACGTGACCACTGTGGGAGTGGCACCTGATCATCGTCGAAGACACGTGGCCAAACGGCTAATGTCCGAAGTCGAAGCAGGCTTTCGCCGCCATAGCGTCAGACTCGTGCGACTAGAGGTGCGGTCTCTCAATATAGCCGCCCAGAAACTATATAAAAACCTGGGATATACGGTAACGCAGCGATTGCCGAAATATTACTCGAATGGTGGGGACGGATTGTTAATGCTGAAATCTCTTGACCAGGCCTAATAGCTAACCCTTCCGCAGTTCCGTGAGGACCTGCTTCGCGACTGCTTTCAACGTATCAAACACTCCTGCCCCTGTTGATGCGACTGCCTCCACAACCGGCTCACCCTTGCGTTGTAATTCCGCAGCCAGGTCCTCGATTGGCACAACATTCGGCAAATCTCGCTTGTTCAGTTGAAGCACATAGGGGATCTTCATCAGGTCATAACCCTGGGCTTGCAAGTTTTCTTCCAGGTTGTAAAGCGACTCTATATTGGCGTCCATTCGTTCTTCCTGCGAATCGGCTACAAACACCACGCCATCGACGCCTTTCAGGATGAGTTTTCTGGAAGCGTCGTAGAAGACTTGACCAGGAACGGTATAGAGATGAAATCGGGTCTTAAAGCCCCGGACTGTGCCAAGTTCCAAAGGCATAAAATCAAAGAACAAGGTACGATCGGTCTCCGTTGCCAAACTAATTAGCTTGCCTCTCGCCTGGGGTGCGGTGGCGTCGAATATGTGCTGCAGGTTCGTCGTCTTCCCACACAATCCGGGTCCGTAGTAAACGATTTTGCAGTTGATTTCTCGGGATGCGTAGTTGATGAAAGTCATAAGCCCTTTGTTAGTTAAACAGACTGTCGATATCTTCGTCTGTGATTTCGGCAAAAGGAGAGTCGCTGCCGTCGGGTGCGGCTTGCGTAATCTCGTCAATCATGGCGTAGATTTTCTGGGAGATCTGCTTGCTGCGCAGCTTCACCAGCCCAAGACTGGATCGCTCATCAAAAACGACTACCAACAGTAGGCGCCCAATCACCGAGATGTGGATGCTCTCTTTTTCTCCCTCATGAGAAAGTGTGGGAAACTCCTTTTCGCCAATCAACTGAGCCATCCCACCCGTAGCGGCTACATTTCCGGCAGCCAGGGAAGCGAGACTCGTGGTGTCAAGATTTCCAACTTCGCCCTGAACGGCGATTTCCTGACCATCCTTATCGACCAGGAACACCACTTTGGCTGCGGCATCCATTCGTAGCCTTGCCAGTACAGCCTTGATCTGATGGTACTGCTGTTCGCGGAGCAGGATTGGAGTGTCTGCCATTAGTACGGCTCTCTTTTAAGATAAGGTGGGCAAGGACGCTTTGGCGGGTTTGAAACTCAGGGGCTCCCGACTTGAATTCCGCTAAGCTACTGAGGATGAAGTCTTTTTAAACTGCTTCGGGCGTGTGCTGAGGGAGATTTTTCATCCCATCAGACCGATTCGCACTGTAACACAGCCAACAATGACCTTCAAGTGTTTTCGTTTGTTTGCTACTTAGTAAAACAGCGGATATCGTGGTTTTCCGTCGCTGCAAACCCCGTGTCACGTTGATTTAAGAAGCTACGTTGTGTTAATCTCACGGCGATTTTTCTCGCGCTAAAGGGCGGACGGCTTTCTCGCTATCTAAAAGTCCCCATGAGTAGTCAAGTTACGAAAGGCTTAAAGCGATCAACATCGCGCGCGGCAGCGCGTGATTCTGGGACAAAGTCTTCTGTGAAGAATCGGAATATAAAAGCGAAGTCTGCTCGACCGAAGGCTAAGAGGGCGGTTGCCGCCAAGCCTTCGAGTCGAAAAACACCAAAGGCCGTGACGGTTCGGCAGAAGGCGGCCAAGAAACCGGGACCTAAGGTCAAGGCTTCGAAGAGTGCCGCAGCAAAGAGCCGGATACCCAAGAAAGCAACACCCTCCAGACCTGCGGCTCGCAAAACCACCCTCGCGAAGCAAAAGAAACTCGTTGCCCCGGGAGTCAAAAAGACCCAAAAGCTTGCCGCAGTGCGAGCGCAGCGGCCAACAACGGTTGTTGTTCAACCGCCACCCAAACAACCCACGCAAGATGAATCGGCTGCTCTTAAGGTCTTTGAGCGTGCACACAAAGAATTCACTCGTGGCCGTTTTGGTGAAGCACGCAACCAATTTCGAATGCTGCTGGATAAGTTTTCACAGGTTTCAGAGGTAGCTGCACGAGCAAGAACCTATCTGGCAATTGCGGAATCACGGTTAAGGACTGAAAACATGCTCCCGCGCGACGCGGACTCTCTTTATGATCGCGGTGTCATCGAGTTGAACCGCGGAGAGTACGTAGCAGCACAGGAAATGTTTGAACGCGCCCTGAAGCGTGAGCCAGAGGCCGCGCACATTCATTATGGGCTGGCAGCAACAAGAGCCAGACTAGGCTCAATTGATCTGGCTTTGGAGTCTCTCCAGCGCGCGCTGGATCTGCAACCCAATCTGCGAGTGCGAGCACAGCATGATCAAGACCTGACTTCATTGCGCAATGATCCCGACTTCGATAAGTTGGTCTTTCAACCGCGTTTGTAGCCACCCCCCTGCATTTTCTCCCATCCCTGGCAAATCATTATATGGTTTGAAACCGTTTGTCTTTTAGGTATGATTTGGAGCGGCAACTCGCAAGTCAGCGAATAACGGGTCACGGGAGCCAATTCAACAGTTTGGAAAACAACCCCGGTCTTAATCTTGTAGCCATAGGTGGCGGCACTGGTCTGTCCACGCTGCTCGCTGGCCTTAAACGACTCGTTGGAAAGCCGGAGCAGGGTGGCCTTTGGATCGAGAATTTGTCCGCCATCGTCACCGTCTCAGATGATGGCGGTAGTTCCGGTCGGCTGCGAGATGAATTGCAGATGTTGCCACCCGGCGATATCCGCAATTGCATGATTGCGCTCTCGGAAGATTCAACTCTGTTATCGCGGCTCTTTCGACACAGATTCCGCGGAAGCGGAGAACTTGGCGGCCATAGCTTTGGAAATCTTTTCCTTGCGGCTTTAACTGAAGTTACTGGTGATTTTGTTGAGGCCGTTCGACTCTCATCAGAAGTATTGGCGAGTAAGGGCCACATCTTTCCGGCCACCATCAATGATGTGAGATTGGTGGCAGAGTTAGAGGATGGAACCGCTGTTCGTGGCGAAACACAAATCAGTGCTTCGCATTCTGCAATCCGTTCCCTGCACCTCGAGCCAGAGCATTGCTTGCCTCTTCCGGGCGCCCTTGCGGCTATCAGTGCTGCCGACCTTATTACTGTGGGACCCGGCTCTCTGTACACTAGTATCTTGCCTAATCTGTTGGTGTCCCAAGTGGCTAGAGTCATCGGTGAATCGTCTGCAACAAAGGTATTTATCTCCAATTTAATGACGCAACCTGGCGAGACGGACGGGTATACTGCGCGACAACACCTGGACACTGTCAGACAGTATGCACCTGAGATCCACTTCGATTTTGTAATTGTTAATAATCGCCGGATTTCGGATGAGCAAGCCGAACGTTACGCTGCGGAAGGTGCGCGTCAGATTGGCCTGAATGAGCCTATCGACAACGCCCTCAACGGTGATACAGAGGTTATTCGCGCTGATCTTCTGGATGAAGGTGAAAAAGTTCGGCACAACTCCGCTCGAGTAGCTCAGGTAGTAGTGACTTGTCAGGAACGGGCGCGTTTACGTTCGGCCGTTTCCTGATGTCCCATGGAAAAAGATCCCCATTTCAACCCACAGAGCCAGATGCAATCGATAAAGGTGCTCATACTCGCAGCCGGCCTGGGCACGCGTATGAAATCTCGCAAGGCAAAAGTGCTTCATGAACTCGATGGGCGACCACTTATAGAACATGTGTGTCAGGCCGCACAGGCCATTGAACCTGAAGCAATTTATGTTGTCGTCGGGCATCAGGCCGCTGACGTAGAGGCAGCAGTGCGAAATGAGCTGGGCAATCGCAGGGTTGAATTTGTTATTCAGGCACAACAGCGCGGAACAGCGGATGCTGTTATGTCGGCTCGGAACCTTTTGCAGAATGCTGATTCAACTCTGCTCATTTTGTCCGGTGATGTTCCTTTGATCCGACCAGAAACACTGATGAAATTCGTGGCACAACATGAAACGAAAGGGGCGGCCTGTTCAATTCTAAGCGTCAAACTAGAGAATCCCACCGGCTATGGTCGTATCGTTCGTGATGAAAATGGCAGATTCATGCGCATAATCGAGGAGAAAGACGCCACCCGCCAGGAACAAGAGCTTAGAGAGATCAACTCCGGCTTCTACTGTTTCGATTCAGCAAAGCTGTTTAATGCGCTGAACCGCGTGGCACCACTTAACGAACAGGGTGAGTACTATCTGACAGATGTTCCCGGGATTCTGCTGTCAGAGGGGGAAACGGTTGACGTTTTTGTGCATACGGACGCTCGCGAGCTCTCGGGAATAAATACCCGCGCCGATCTCGCGGAGTTCGAAAATTTGCTGCGACGGCGCACAATTCGAAGGTTGATGCTGGAGGGCGGAGTTACATTCATCGATCCCTCCCACGCCTACATCAGCAGCGCTGCTCAGATTGATCGTGACTGTGTAATCCACCCGAACGTGATCGTCGAAGGCAATACCATAATCGGCGAGGGGTGCATTATTCGTTCCGGAACTCGCATCACAAACTCTAAGATCGGGAACAATGTTCTAATAAAGGACCATTGCGTGATCGTGGATTCGCAGATTGAATCCGACTGCTTAGTCGGCCCTTTCGCTCATTTGCGGATGAATGCGCAACTTAAGGAGCGCGCTGTGGTGGGCAATTTTGTTGAGCTTAAGAAATCACGGCTCGGCAGAGGCTCGAAGTCGATGCATTTGACCTATCTGGGAGATGCGACAATCGGCGAGAATACCAACATTGGCGCTGGCACAATCACATGCAACTACGACGGCAAGCAAAAGCACGAAACACTAATCGAAGATGACGTAAAAATCGGCTCTGATACTATGCTGGTTGCCCCGGTAAAAGTTGGCAGCGGCTCGGTCACAGCGGCCGGTGCTGTAGTGATTGAGGATGTACCACCTGATTGTCTGGTCGCTGGAGTGCCAGCAGTAATAAAGAAGAAACTCAAGAGCCGTGCGGTGGAATAGGGCAGTGATGCCAGTGATCGGTTTTCATAGCTTTCACTTAAGCAGAATACTAAATCGTTCGGAGATTATATGTGTGGAATAGTCGGTTACGTCGGGAATAAACAGGTCGTGCCATTAATAATCGATGGGCTGCGGAAGCTCGAGTATCGCGGATACGATTCCGCTGGAATCGCAGTCGTAGGAGAGAATCACGATCTGGAGATTCGGCGGGCCGAAGGCAAGCTCAGAAATCTGGAAGAGGCGATTCGGTTAAGGCCCCTTGATGGCACTTTCGGCATTGGCCATACACGTTGGGCCACTCACGGCCGTCCCACCGAGGAAAATGCCCACCCTCACCGCGATTGTACGGGGCGCATCGTTGTGGTCCACAACGGCATCATCGAGAATTATCTGCAACTCAAAGAACGACTGCGAAAGACTGACCATCGATTCGTTACTGAAACAGATACCGAAATCATTGCTCATCTTATAGAGGAATACTTAAAACATGGGGAGAACTTTGAAAAGGCAGTGCGTGATGCCATGCGCGATTTGCGCGGCATTTTTGCGCTGTCGATTATTAATGCTGAAGAGTCCGACACGATTATCGCCGTACGCCAGGGACCACCAGTTGTTATCGGTCTCGGTGACAGAGAGTATTTTGTAGCCTCAGATATTCCGCCGATTTTACAACATACCCGCGACGTTTTCTTTCTCGGTGATGGCGAGATTGCCATACTCACTAAAGATGCCGTGCGGGTTACCGATTTTGAAGGTACCTCCGTACAACCTGCAATACAAAGAATCACCTGGGATCCGATTATGGCGGAGAAGGGCGGATTCAAGCACTTCATGCTGAAAGAGATTTACGAACAACCGCGGGCAGTGCGCGAAACTGTCCAGGGCCGCATCTCCCTCGATTCTGGTCGCATCTTTCTGGATGAGACCAGAAACATTACGGAGACAGATTTCCGCAATTTCACCGCCCTCAAGATCGCCGCCTGTGGCACTTCCTGGCATGCCGGGCTTGCCGGAAAGTACATGATCGAACAGCTGGCCCGAATGTCGGTCGATGTGGACTATGCTTCTGAGTTTCGTTACCGCAATCCCGTGATGGACGAAAACACTCTGCTGCTGGTCATCTCTCAATCAGGTGAGACCGCTGATACAATCGCAGCTTTGCGTGAAGCAAAAGAATTCGGTGCCAAGGTGCTGGCAATCTGTAACGTACAAGGTTCAATGATCATGCGCGAAGCGGATGGCACGATTCTTACCCATGCTGGACCAGAGATTGGTGTCGCCTCAACCAAAGCGTTTACTTCACAAATGATCGCCCTCTATCTGCTTGGACTCTATCTGGGTGAGCTTCGCGGCGCCCTTTCGGCAGAACAGGTAAGACACCACATTCAGCAATTGGCAGAACTGCCCGTAAAACTCGAACACCTCCTTAATGAGTCTGATGAGATAGAAGAGCTGTCGAGAGAGTTTTTCCGCTCTACTGATTTTCTTTATTTAGGGCGTGGAATTAATTTTCCGGTCGCTTTGGAAGGTGCACTGAAACTCAAAGAGATCTCGTACATTCACGCTGAAGGATATCCGGCAGGCGAAATGAAGCACGGTCCCAACGCCTTAATTGACGAGCGTCTGCCTGTTTTGTTCATCAACACGCGCGAAGAGGGGAACCATGCTTCTGAATTGCGATACGAAAAGACGCATTCAAATATCGTCGAAGTTAAGGCACGGGAAGGGATCGTAATCTCGGTTCTCACCGAAGGCGACACGATGAGCTCCGTGGTGTCGGATCATGTGATCGAGGTTCCTGCCGTAAGTGATCTTCTCTCGCCGATAGTCTCAATCATCCCTTTACAACTTTTGGCCTATCACATAGCGGTGCGCCGTGGCTGCGATGTAGACCAACCAAGGAACCTCGCCAAATCGGTAACGGTGGAGTAGTCACTCAACCAGATCCTGCAATTGCTTAGCGTTAGAGATTGCATGACCGCCCACGTCATTGTTGAAATAGACGTAGACATTCTTCAGCTCATCTTGCCAATCTCTGAGGCGCCGGGCCCATTTTGTCAATGCTTGATTTGAATAAGAGCCTGCATAGCGCGCCTCCACTGGTCCATGAAAACGAACATAAGTAAAGTTGGCGGTAATCTCGAGGTCCGTTTCCTTGCCCGCCAGATCAAAAATACAAAATGCGGCGTTATGTTTACGTAGAAGGGCGTACACTTCTCCAACGTGCCAGCTTTCGTCCCGAAATTCAAAACTGTACCGCTGATTTGCCGGCAGCGCCTCTAGGAATTCGGAGAGCCGTTCCAGGTTCAAATGCCAGCGAGGCGGTAACTGAAACAAGATTGGGCCTAATTTCTTCTCGAGTCGGTCGGCACCTTCAAAAAATTTGACAGTTGACCTCGCCGGATCCGTCAACTTCTTCATGTGAGTAATGAACCGACTTCCCTTGACTGCAAAAAGGAAGTGGCTTGGCGTAGTCTGCCGCCATCGCTCAAATGTTGACGCTCCTGGAAGATGGTAAAAACTATTATTGATTTCAACCGTATGAAAGTGTTGCGAGTAGTAACCGAGCATCTCCCTGGCCGAAAGCTTAGCGGGATAAAAGAGTCCTAACCAATGTTTGTAATGCCATCCCGAGGTTCCGATGTGAATCTTGCCCCGCATGATCGTAATCAACTTTAGATCATGAGGGCTACGGGGAGAAACGATGAGCGAAGCTTATAGCCATCGTGCGCTGCCGAGTTCAGAACCATCAGTCCAATCACGCAAACTATTTTCCGGGTTTTGTCGTCGCGATCTCCCGCCGCGCCACCTCGCTGTCCAAAAGGGCCCTCTTGCGCTTGAGACCCCAACGATAGCCACCAAGACTACGGTCCTTACGAACCACGCGGTGGCACGGAATTACTAAGGCTACCGGGTTGGTCGCACAGGCACGCGCCACCGCCCGAGCTGACGTGGGACGGCCGATGGCTTTAGCCAGATCGCTGTAAGATAACGACGTGCCGTAAGGAACCACTCTGAGAGCTTCCCACACCTGGCGCTGAAACGCTGTGGAACGAATGTCGAGGGGTAGATCGAGGTGAGGTTGTTCGCCTCTCAGATGGTCCAGTATTTGACTTACCGCCTGACCAAGAGATTGATCGCTCCTTTTAATTTCCGCAGCCGGGAATTCGCTTCGCAGATCAGACTCGAGACTGGCTGCCGTATCTCCCAGTTTCACTGCGCAGAGCCCGCGACTGGTTGCTGCAACCAAGACGAAGCCGAGAGAACACTCTCGAATTGTGTAAACAATCTGTATCTCTCTGCCGCCCCTGCCGTAGGTTGAAGGGGTCATGCCCAGTTCCGAGTTTGCTCGCTCGTATAATCTACTACTTGAGCCGTAGCCAGCATCGTACAACGCGCTTGTTACGGACCCCCCGGTTCGGACATTACTCTTGAAACGTTGCGTCCGACAAGCCTCGGCATATTGACGTGGCGTGATACCCAAAACGCTCTTGAAAGTGCGCTGTAGATAAAAAGGGCTGAGACCGAGTTGCCGTCCCACAGTCTCAAGCCGTATGTCCTCATCTAAATGAACTTCGAGATATCGGCACGCGCGGAGCACCATTTCCATTTTGCGATTACCGCTAGCGATTTGATTCGGCCGACAGCGATAACATGCCCGAAAACCAGCTTCCTCAGCAGCTTTTGATACAGGAAAGAAGACCACCCGCTCGCGTCGAGGCCGCCGTGACGGACACGAAGGCCGGCAATACACACCGGTAGACTTCACGGCAAAGACAAACCTACCGTCAAAGCGGGAATCTTTTGACAATACCGCCTGCCAGAAAATTTCCTGCTCCTCTGCCATTTTGTTCCTTCGTCGGTTTAGAACTGCACTCATTGTTGCACCTCCATCAGATTCCCAGCCCCTGAATCTTATGGCGCAATTTCAGTGGGTTCTATCCGTTTCTTGTCCCCAAAGTGTAACAACACAAATTGTCATCGAAGAACTATCTTGCAACAACTGAGTACAGCACCGACAGCTACATATGACCAGCGGATTTTATTCAAACTCAACTAACCTTTTGCTCGTACTGTGTCTCTATTACTTATGAAGGTCTCGCTCTAAATGGAGCAGCTATGGAAGGGGTAGAGCCACCCGATGAGGTATTGGTTCTGGCAGCGATTCTGGGTGATCTTGACGCCTTCGATGAATTGGCGTCGCGTTATCGCCCCGCGGTAATTCGCCTTGCGCAGTCGTTTGTGGGCCGGGAAGCAGCAGAGGACGTAGCTCAGGACGCGCTGCTCCTGGCCTTTAAGGCGCTGCCGTCCATTGAAGAGCCGAAGAAGTTCGCCGCCTGGCTTTCCGCAATCACCCGTCATCGCGCGATGCGGGTAGGAAAGCGGGAAAGCGCCGAGCAGTCACGACGAGTCGAATTTGACGAGCTGCTTATTGAAAAGCTGGAGTCGCTGGCTCGGCCGCTGGTCGAGATAAGAGCCAACGATGAACTTCAACTGGCACTGAAACAGATACCGGATGAATACGCATTGGTGTTGACACTGAAATTTATTGACGAGATGCCTCTCAAAAGGATAGCGGGCTTTCTGGGATTGCCATTGTCGACTATCAAATGGCGTATTCATCGAGGCAAAGAACTCCTTCGAAAGCAGCTTGAACTGCAAAAGGTCTTGGAAGCCCAAGAGCGCGATTGAAATTGAAAGGGAGAAGATCATGGAAAAAGAGACAGTCAAATTGGTGAACGTCCTTCGGCGCATAGCCCGTGCCGCCGGTTACGCTGCCTGGGTAAAGAGTGATCCTGAGGCTGCACGGTTCTGTTCGCGGCAATACAACAAAGTACTTGCACGCCTTACTGAACTCGAGCCTGCTCTACAGCCACTCTTTACGTCACTCGACGAAGGCGCCTCGGCTGAAGTTACGCGAATAGCCGCTCGCGAACTTGCCGGCTACTTCGAGGACGAAGTGTCAGAAGGATATGAATGGCGAATTGGCAGGCGGTGCGGAACGCGACGTATGCGCACGAGGGCATATCCATTCGCAGTCCACTGTGAGTGATTTTGAATTTTTTGATCCTTCACGGTTCATAGGTAATGAGGAGACCCATGGAGAGAGAAAAGGAATTACCCAAATTGATAAACGTACTGCGCCGCACGTCGCGCATGGCGTTGCAATCTGAATGGACGGGCGGAAGTCAGGACGCTGCGGTCTTTTGTACAGAACAGTACAACCGAGTCCTCGCGCGGCTAATGGAGATCGATGATGGCATTGGCACGATCTTCGAGCCTTTGCCAGCAGGAAGCTCATTGACAGTAGTAGCGATGGCCTGCCGCCAACTTGCTGCCTATTATGAAGACGAAGTAGGCACAGCGAGAAGTTTTAGCAAGGGCTACGGCTTTACCTTCGACCCACAGTTCTTCAAGGAATTCTGGGAGAAGTCGGCGCGGGAATTCGAAGATCTGGGCGACTTCATTCGCGAAAGTATCGAGGAATGGGCGCGTCAGAAAAAGAAAAAATCAGACAATCCAGAAGAGCCCAAGAAGACGGCGTAAGGTAGGACCAAGCGGCAGGGCGAAGGATGAAGGATGAAGGATGAAGGATGAAGAAGGGTTACTCCCTCATACTTCATCCCTCATCCTTCATCCTTCATCCTTCATCCTTCGCCCTGCCCTCTGCCTCCTGCCTCCTGTTTTTGGCCCAGATTGGCGATGTGATTAAATAGCAATTGTAATCAGTCGTCACATGCAACATCCCCACACCCTCGATCTCACCCGCTCGGCTCTTGTCATTATCGATATGCAGGAGGCATTTCGTACAAAAATCCCGGATTTCAACGCGACCGCCAAACAGATCGAACTGATGATCCGGGGTGCAAAGCTGCTGCAATTGCCAATCCTTGTTACGGAACAGTATCCAAGGGGCCTTGGTCATACAGCAGCCGAAATCCAACAAGCTCTACCCGAAGATGTAGTCATCAGCGAAAAGGCTTCTTTTAGCTCCTGTGGCGCCACGGCGTTTGAAGCTCAGCTCGAACGCAGCGGTGCAAGACAGGTCCTTGTCGCGGGAATTGAGGCTCACATTTGTATTAGCCAGACTGTACACGATCTACTCGCCCGCAGTTTACAGGTCCATCTCCTGGTTGACTGCGTTACCGCTCGAGATTCAAGAAACAAAGATTTGGCCGTTACCAAGATGCAGCTGAGCGGTGCATTACCTTCTTCTGTTGAGATGGCCCTGTTCGAGTTGATGCGTGATGCCAGGCATGCTCAGTTTCGAGCGGTTCAAGCGCTGTTGAAGTAGCAACATCAGCCATCACATTTAATGGACTTTCTCTCGTCGCTCAATACGGAACAACGCGAAGCCGTCATCAACACTGATGGTCCCTTGCTGATTCTCGCCGGCGCCGGATCCGGCAAGACTCGCGTAATCGCTCATCGCATTGCTTATCTCATTGCCGAGAAACAGGTACCTTCCTGGAACATTCTGGCAGTTACCTTTACCAATAAGGCCGCGGAAGAGATGCGCCTGCGCGTGCAAAAACTGCTTCGCGGGCAAGAGCAAGCCAGCACTCCATGGGTCTCAACGTTTCATAGTCTCTGTGTACGCATACTGCGCCAGGATATTGAGAAGTTAAATGAAGGCTACACACGTACCTTTACCATTTATGATCAGGATGATTCTTTGCGGTTAATAAAGGGATGCATCAAGGACCTGGGCTATGACGAGAAACAGTTAGGCCCGCGCGCAGTTCAGGGCGCCATTAGCGCCGCCAAAAATCGAGGAGAGGATACGGATGCTTATGCGGCACGCGCCGAGTACGTTGACGAGCGTAGAGTGTCGACGGCTAGAATTTACAAGATGTATGAAGAGCGCTTACGCGCAAACAATGCACTCGACTTCGACGATCTCCTTATCAAGGCTGTCCAACTGCTTCGCCTGGTCCCAGAGGTACGAGAGAAATATAATAATAAATTTCGCTACATTCTCGTTGACGAATACCAGGACACAAATACGCTACAGTTTGCACTGATTCGCCTCCTCACCGAAAAACAGCAGAACATCGGCGTTGTAGGTGACGAAGATCAATCCATCTACAAATGGCGCGGCGCAGACATCACCAATATACTTAATTTCGAAAAACATTTTCCCGCCGCCAAAATTATTCGTCTCGAACAGAACTATCGTTCAACTCAGACCATACTTGATGTCGCCGGAGCAGTGGTCAAGCATAATACGGAGCGCAAGGGAAAGAAGCTGTGGACCTCCAATCCCCGCGGTGATCGCGTTCGTTATTATCAGGCTTTCGATGCTGAATCCGAGGCAAGATTTGTCGCGTCAAAGATTCTTGAGCATCGACAGGAGAGAGGCGATCTTCGCGCTGCTGTGTTGTATCGAACAAATTCGCAGTCACGCGTTTTTGAAGAAGCGATGCGGCGCACAGGCCTACAATACAATATTGTGGGCGGCTTCTCCTTTTATGAACGCATGGAGGTGCGCGACATCATTGCGTATCTGAAGCTGGCCTTGAATCCGAATGACTCGATAGCGCTACAACGCGTCATTAACAGTCCCCCTCGCGGTATCGGCCGACAGACTCGCGATGAGATTGAACGTCGAGCCAGAGATCACGAAATCTCGCATTGGCAAACCATCTCCTCGTTAATCGAGAATCCCGGTTCGTTGAGCCCTCGGGCCATCTCCGCGCTAAAGAGTTTTCAAAGAATTGTTCAGAAACTGGGAGAACTAGCCTCCGATACGAGCAATGCTGGAAAAACCGAATCTGAGTCACCAGTTTCAGAAGTAGTTAAAACAGCTATTCTCGATACTGGTTATGAAAACGCACTCAAAACGGAGAAAACGGACGAGGCGGACGCACGGCTCGAGAATTTGCAGGAACTTGTAAACGCTGCCGTAGACTATGACGAGCAAGGTATCGAGGGACTGCGTGACTTCATCGACCATTCGGCGCTTGTTTCAGACGCTGATCAGTACAAACGCGACGCGCCCGTAACTCTCATGACCGCTCATTCGGCCAAAGGATTAGAGTTCCCCGTAGTCTTCATAGTCGGCTTAGAGGACCAACTCTTTCCTCATTCGCGAGCATTAAAATCCTCCGATCCTGGTGAGTTGGAAGAGGAGAGGAGGCTGCTTTACGTCGCCATCACACGGGCGGAAAGATACGTCTATGTTTCTCACGCCATAAAACGAAGGGTTTATGGTGAAGAGCTTGCTTCGGAACCGTCCCAGTTTCTAAACGAAATGCCACTTGAGCTTATGGAAGATCTGACGCGCGGTAATTCGTGGCTCTCCTTCGCTCGCGGATCTTCTACGATCGAATACGAGCAGGGTGAATACCGGAAACAGCGGAAGCCTTATGCCGGCAAGACCTACGACAGCGCTGACTCAATTGCCGAATTCTTTCGCCAACGTAACCAGCAACTTGGCCAGTCGAACAGGTCAGAAGAACGCGGGCGTGCGGGAAGCTCCGGAGTGTCACTGCCACGTTCGGCCAGTATCAATCAAATGAAAAAGCCACGGGACGTTGGAGCTGAGACGACAGATTTTGTCCCCGGGTCATATGTTCGTCATGCTAAATACGGTCGGGGTCTCGTATTACGCAGGGAAGGCACTGGGGACTCATTAAAACTCACGGTAACTTTTCCGGGTTATGGGCAGAAGAAGCTGGTGCAAAAGTATGCGGGTCTGGAAAAGGCTTGAGGATGAGGATCAGCATGCTATATATCTGGGGACGGGATCAATCTGATCTGGTCCCTGACTGAAGCCGCGCTGCACAGCCAGCCAGCTTGCGAAGTCGGTCAAGTAATCGCTACCACCATCGGCGAGTGATTTCACGGTGTTGATTTTTTGCTCGAGTTTGTTGGCGCCAAAATAACAAGGCTAGTAAAAGAACTGAGAGAAATATGGACCTTTGCTGTCGCCGGGACTGAGACCGCGAAAGAGATTGGCAGGCGTAACGGCATCCTCGGTTTTTGCCCCTTTATAATCTGACCCATAAAGCGTAAGATCCTTGGCGGCAGCATTAGCGATTGGATTCACGGTGTACTGCGCAAATGGGACGTCTCGCAGCAGAGCCATCCAGTAATTTTCCGAAATCTCAGCTGCCTGCTCGCGACTGTCAAACGCGGGTGTTGGTGGCTGTACGAGCGTGTGGGAATCTGGTCCCTCTAAGTCAAAAGCCAGGCCAGCCTGCGGATTTGTCAGTTTGCGGTCTCCTCCCAACGGAATGGCATTGAAGTCACCAGGGTTGCCGGTGTTAAGGGTTACTAAAAGAAAAAGTCAATATTACGGATTGGGTCTCGTTAAACAAACTAAAATGCAAAGAACAGCGTATATGGGACAGCATTTGAGCGATCCACGGTTCAGATTTAGGCGCAGCTTCAGTTCCGCACGGTTAAAAAAACGAGCAATTCTCTAATTTTGGCTTGAAATTGCAGTTTTTCCCCAGTTTGAGCACTTAGGAGGTTCTGTTTTCTGGTCTTAGGGGAGGTGAGAAAATCTGCTTTTAATGGTTGCAAGTGTTTATACTTCTTTGTTACAATCCTAATCCCCCGACTTATTGACAATCCTAAAGAGTCCGCCCATTGAACGGTTGATCCGTCAGCAAGGCTAAAAACCCAGTCATGAATGTCCCCCTGCACGACCCGTTTGGAGTATTTATGAAAAGACCTCTACTCTTGACGTTTTTGTTTGTGTGTTTATTGCTTCCCCTGAACGCATACCTCACTCCCAAAGGCGGCATTACCAGCGCGCAATCTGGAGAAAACCTCGGTCAGCTACGTAAAGCATCACATGATCTTAAGAACAAGGTGGACAAGGGAGCTGGTAATGATCTAGTCCGTGTAATTATTCAACCGGTTGAGAATTGGGATGCCACGCTGGACTCTGACGTTAGAAACGCCGGAGCAACTGATGTTCGTCAATTTCAGAATTTTCGTGCTCACGTCGTTACCATGCCAGCGAGTGCGGCCCTCGCGCTAGCGTCTCGGCAGGACATCTTTCATGTTTCTTTGGACCAAGAAATAAGAACTTTGGGCCATGTTTCCCTCACTACAGGGGCGGACATTGCCAGGTTGGGCACTGACAGCACGGGACACAGAATCAGTGGTACAGGCGTGGGCGTAGCAGTCTTGGATTCGGGCGTAGATACCGCGCACAAAGCGTTTCTCGATGGAGAAAATAATCTTCGGGTCTTCGCTAGCCGGGATTTCACGGGCGAGTCACGTACTGACGACCCTTATGGACACGGTACACATGTGGCCTCTATTGCTGCCGGCAACGGCCGTATTTCGCGGGCCAAATACATCGGTATTGCTCCAAATGCCGGGATTCTAAATCTGCGCGTCCTAAATTCGCAGGGAGTGGGATCGACTTCTGGCGTCCTGAGCGCTCTCGACTGGGTATTAAGCAACCGTGGTCTCTATAACATCCGCGTGGTCAATATGAGTTTGGGAATGCCGGCTGTGGATTCTTACAAATACGACCCGGTATGTAGAGCAGTGCGCAAATTGGTGGATGCGGGAATTGTTGTGGTGGCGGCTGCCGGAAACAATGGCACCAACGGAAACGGCAGTAAGACCTATGGACACATTCACTCTCCTGGTAACGAGCCGTCGGCAATTACTATAGGCGCTGCGAATACTTTCGGAACCAACGTACGTACCGACGACGGTATTGCCTCCTATAGCTCTCGTGGCCCAACCCGCAGCTACTGGGACGATGAATCCGGGGTCAGGCATTACGACAATCTGATAAAACCTGATTTGGTGGCGCCAGGCAATAAGCTGGTGGACGCTGAGGCGGTTCACAATTTACTCGTTACACAGCACCCGCAATTGGACGCTGACGTTAGTCCCAATGATCAACGCAAAATGATGTATTTGAGCGGCACCTCGATGGCAACGCCTGTTGCCGCAGGTGCTGCCGCACTGATGCTGCAAGCGAATCCAACTTTAACGCCAAACCTTGTCAAGGCTTTGCTGATGTATTCGGCTCAGCCTCTGCGAGGCTTCAATATGTTGGAGCAGGGCGCAGGTGAAATCAATATCGAAGGTGCCGTGCGTTTAGCCAAGCTGGTTCGCACCAATCTGACCGCGAATACGGTTCTCGGCGAGAGCCTCCTTAATACTGACGCACTGCCCACGCCACAAACAACCATCGCCGGTCAAGTTTTCAGTTGGTCACGAGGACTTATTCTTAATTACACCTATGTCACCGGCACGAATCTGATCGCCAAATATCAGGCGGTCTATCGTTCGGGTGCTCTGCTCGGCGACGGGGTGATTACCGGAGATGGAGTTATTACCGGGGATACCAGCATGCTTTCAGATGGCGTGATCACCGGTGATCAGATAATGACCAGCGATGGAGTAATCACTGGAGACGGCGTGGCCTTCCTGAGTGTCGGTCAACTCATTAACCAGGCCACTGGTTTGAATGAAGGTGATTTGCTGGCAGACGGAGTAATTACCGGAGACGGTGTCATTACCGGAGACGGCGTCATTACCGGCGACATGATTTTGCAGGCCCAGTCCGCTACAGTAAGTGGCGACGATACATCATCAATGGATATCGAAGTGGACGACGGCACAGATTGCTTCGATTATTAGGAAGCAATCAAGGTGGTGTTAAGAGATAGTTTTTGCAGAGCTTAGGGACAGTATTCGGCGAATTGAATCATTAATTGCTGAATAATTTCTAGTTTCAACGTCTTACTGGGCCGGTCGCACGGCCTAAGCCAACTACACTATAAGGCACGTCGCTCGCTCTGAGGTGCGAACCGCTTTCGCTGGTGAACCACCCACAGCAGTGGGTTTGTGGATTTCTCCGGACGAGTCAATTCCAAGGAATAATTCGGCCCCGGATTATGTTTAACTTGCTACACGTCTCAGCAGTTCTGCGAGCGGCTTTCCCGGATCAAAATAAGAATATTTCCTTGACCAAAAAGTTCAGCAACACGGCTCTCGACCAGGCATAATCGATAATTAGGGAGGGTAATCATGGAGCAACAGCGTTTCGCTAAATTCTATACCTGGGCAATGGTGGTTTTTGGCTCAGCGATTGCGATCTTTGCTCTCCGGCAATTACCGTTTGGTCGTCTTGATCTTCGCTTTCTCCTGCTTGCCTCGATGGTTGTCATAAGTTCGCAAGTGGCCGTCAAGATTCCCCGGGTCAGCGGGAGAATAACAGTTGCCGATACCTTTATTTTCTTAACGATGCTTCTGTATGGTGGGCCAGCGGCAATTATGATGTCGGCGCTTGAAGGCGTCTGCACCACTCTTCAGATTAGCAAGAGGCTGCGGACTATTCTCCTCAATTCGGCGGTTTTAGCCACCTCTACTTTTCTTACTGCTACCGTGCTGCGTTTCCTCTTTGGCCCTCCAGTTAATATCGTTGCCACCGGCTATTCAGCCAATTTCTTCATTGCCATTTGTGTTATGGCGCTGGTGCAGTACGTAGCTAATACCACTTTAATAGCAGTAGAGAAGTCTTCCAAGATTCATGAGTCGATCTGGCAAACGTGGAAAACCTATTATCTGTGGACATCCATTACTTACTTCGCCGGCGCCTCCGCGGCCGGGATTATCGCCCGCTTGATTGGCACACTTGGTTTTTACGCCGTGATTGCCACTGTTCCGATCATCAGTATTATTTATTTTACTTATCGCACTTATCTGAAGAATATCGAGGCCTCCGGTAAACAGGCGGAACTCGCTCAACGACATGTCGAGGAACTTTCACGTTATATAGACGAACTTAAACGATCTGAAGAAGCACGAGGGCAATTACTCCTTCGTGAACAGCGGGCCAGGGCGGATGCAGAAGCCGCAAACCGTATCAAAGACGAATTCCTGGCGACCCTTTCACACGAGCTTCGTACACCGCTAACGGCGTTACTCGGCTGGGCCTGCCTGCTCCGGGATTCTCCGCTGGATAAATCTGTCCTCCAGCAAGGCTTAGCTGCTATTGAACGTAACGCCAAAGTGCAAACACAATTAATCGATGACTTGCTTGATGTATCGCGAATTATTTCCGGAAAGCTTCACCTTGACGTTCGGCCCATCGATATCTCCTCGGCGATAGAAGGCGCGATTAGCGTTGTGCGGCCCGCAGCGGATGCTAAATCTATTCAATTGAACTATCGTCAAAGTCCGGCGATAGGCGCCATTTCCGGCGACGCTGCCCGCATTCAACAAATAGTTTGGAATCTTCTTTCCAATGCGGTGAAGTTCACACCAGAAGGTGGTCGGATAGAGGTTATGCTGCAGCGCTTCGACTCTCACGCGAGACTCACTGTGACCGACAGCGGCAAGGGGATTAGTTCTGAGTTTCTACCTCAAGTCTTTGATCGCTTTCGCCAGGCTGATAGCTCTACGACCCGCGGCTATGCCGGACTAGGTCTGGGGCTTGCTATTGTTCGCCATTTGGTGGAACTTCACGGAGGAACCGTGCATGCCGAGAGTCCGGGGGAGGGTCGAGGGGCCACCTTTTCAGCGACCTTTCCTATCATTTCCGTAAGAGTTGATTCTTCGCTGAACCAAAGTGGTCAAAACGTCATTAATTCCTCGCCTGCCCTGGATGGCTTAAGGGTGCTGGTAGTTGATGACGAACCGGATGCGCGCCAGATTATCAGTACCGTAATCGCTCGGACCGGTGCGGAGGTAAAAGCCTGTGAATCAGCAAGCGAGGCGCTCGCAACGTTGGAATACTGGATGCCCGATGTTTTGATGAGCGATATTGCCATGCCGGGCGAAGACGGATACAGCTTGATTAATAAAATTCGGTCGTTACCTGCCGAAAGAGGTGGACGCATACCGGCTGCGGCATTCACCGCCTATGCGCGGGAAGAGGACCGCAAACGCGCTCTCGCGGCCGGGTATCAGATGCATATTGCCAAGCCCGTGAGCTCCGGCCAATTGGTCGCAATGATCGCGCATTTGGCTGGTCGCGCCGCTTGAGGCACTCAGTCCGCAGTTAAAACCGCCACTTCCAAAACCCCGGCTCATCCTCCACTGATTGGCCTTTCAAAGTGTCTTTCATGTCTGCGTCGTGAAAGTTTCTGGATCGGTGTCGAATCTACCGACCTCCGTTTTTCTGCGTTTTATGCGGTGATAGCGCCCGGGTACGTGCGTTTAACCGAAGGATAAAGAAAATTTATTAGAGCGAACCCTGCAAAGGATATAAATTACTTCAGTCACAACACGCCAATGACCGACAACATCCCCGAAAACCACCACGACTTGACCGATCGTTACGAACTTGGCGATTTCTTTGACGAAATGTTCTCGCAAGCGGGCCAGCCCCGCCCGCATTATCAGCGCTTGTATGAACGACTGGCAGAAATGACCCCCGAAGCCTTCAACGAACGACGGGGATATGCTGATGTTTCCTTCCTTTATCAGGGCATCACCTTCACCGTTTACGGTCAGAAGACGGAGGGAATCGAACAGATCTTCCCCTTCGATCTCATTCCGCGGATCATCCCAGGAGCAGAGTGGTCCAAGCTGGAACGTGGTTTAATCCAGCGGGTTACCGCACTCAACCACTTTCTTCATGACATCTATCATGATCAATTGATACTTAAGGCTAAGATCATTCCCACAGAGCTGGTGCTCGGGGCTAAACATTTTCGCCGGGAGATGATCGGTATCAACGTACCTAAGAACATTTACGCTCACATTATAGGTACTGACCTGGTTCGTGATGACAAAGGGAATTACTTTGTGCTCGAGGACAACCTGCGCTCTCCTTCCGGTGTCAGCTACATGCTCGAAAACCGTCAAGCGATGAAGCGCACATTCGCCGCGATGTTTCAGCGTTACGGAGTTCGGGCGATCGAGCATTATCCGCAGGAATTACTGAATACGCTTCGTTCTGTGGCACCGCGAGATAATCCGGATCCGACGGTCGTGATCCTGACGCCGGGCATCTTCAACTCAGCCTATTTTGAACACACCTTTTTGGCTCGCCAGATGGGTATTGTAATAGTTGAGGGCCGTGACTTGGCGGTCCACGACAATCGCGTTTACACGCGCACCACCAAAGGGCTGAAACCCGTTGACGTGATCTATCGACGTATCGACGATGATTTCCTCGATCCCTTAGCCTTTGACTCGAGTAGCCTGCTGGGTTGCGCCGGACTCCTGAATGCCTGCCGGGCCGGCAATGTAACCCTGGCTAATGCCGTGGGTACCGGGGTGGCCGACGATAAGGCAGTTTACGCCTATGTTCCGGCCATGATCCGTTATTACCTGAGCGAAGAACCAATTCTGGAAAACGTGCCGACTTACCTGGCCATGCATGATCGCGATTGCCAATTCATCCTGGATAACCTGGACCAGTTAGTAGTGAAATCGGTCAACGAAAGCGGTGGTTACGGAATGCTCGTCGGTCCCCATGCTTCGCAAACGGAACGCGAGAACTTCCGAAGTATGGTCACGGCAAATCCGCGGAATTTCATAGCCCAACCGATCGTCAAGCTAAGTCGCCATCCGACCTATCAAAACGGAAAATTGTATGGTTGTCACGTTGATCTTCGTCCTTATATTTTGTGTGGCGAAAAGACCACTCTGGTACCGGGCGGCTTGACTCGCGTGGCGTTGCGCAGCGGTTCTCTGGTTGTCAACTCTTCTCAGGGTGGCGGCAGTAAAGATACCTGGGTTCTCAATGACTAAGCTGCGTCCGGCAAAGGCGGTCCTAAGCTGAAGAAGCCTTGACCGTTTATTCGTGTCGCTTGGTGTGCATTATTACTGTTAACGCTATGCTTTCCAGAGTAGCTGATACGCTTTACTGGATGTCCCGATACGTGGAACGGGCGGAAGATATTACCCGAATCCTGACTGTAAATTTTCATACCCTTCTTGATGCAAAGGTAGAAGATTCGCAGAATGCCTGGCGACCAATAATCGCTATCACTGGAGATGACTCCCTTTTCAGGCAGGAATTTGGAGAATATAACGCGCGCCATGTCAGCGAGTTTCTGCTCTGGCACCCCGGCAATCCAAACGCTGTTACGAGCTGTATCGCGCTCGCCCGTGAAAATGCCCGCAGTGTGCGTGAACAGATCAGCACGGAAATGTGGGAACACTTGAACCGGCTTTATTTTCTGGTGCGTGATCTTAAACGCGAGATCGCTGCGCGCGGACCGTATGACTTCTTTGATCAAATTCGACACGGCTCTCAGGCATTCCAGGGAATTACCAATGAAACGATGGCCCATAGCGAACCCTATGAATTCATTCAGCTGGGGAAACACCTGGAACGTGCTGACAAAACCGTACGGATCATCGATGTGAAATATGCCGCTGTGAATGTTCTCAGTGAGGGACCAGAAGCCTCGCTGCAATTGATCGCCATGCTGCGCTCGTGCAGTGCCTTTGAAGCATTCCGCAAGACTCATGCCTCGCAACTCCACGCCGCTCGTGTTGCGGAGTTTCTTTTATTCAGCCAGGAGTTTCCCCGCGCTGTTGCCTATTGTCTTCAGCGTGCGCTTCGATCTGTAAATCTGATTTCTGGCGATGCCATTAGGCAGGGTAATCTCCTTAGTCCACAACGTACGCTTGGGCGTATCTGCGCGGAAATGGACTACCTGGAAATTAACGAAGTTCTGGATCAAAACATGCATCCCTACCTGGATCGACTACTCTTGCGGCTTAATCAGGCGGGCAATGAAATCACGCAGACCTATTTCAACACCCAGGTTATTCTGCAGACTCAGTATCCACCTCGACAACAGCAGTCGCAGCAGCAACAGTGAAATAGCGAATCTCGAAAAGCGAATGGCGATGAAACTCCACATCGAGCACACGACTATCTTCAGTTACGAAGAACCAATAAGCGAAGCTTACACGGAGATGCGCCTGAGGCCGTTGGAGGGCGCGGGACAACGATGCCTCAGGTTTAAGCTGGTTACCCAACCCAGCGGAGAGGTGATGCAGTACACGGATCGTTTTGGCAATCTCGTCCATCACTTCGACACATTGCAGTCGCACGACCGGGTAGTAGTAAAAGCGTCAAGTGACGTGTCTTTAAGTGATGTCTTTGTTGATGAGCAGCGGGAACTGTCTGCACTTGACAGCTTCGATTATCTGACCCCAGGAAAATATACGCCTTTAAACGAGGAGATTCGAAGCTTTGCCGCTCCACATGTCGTACCTCATGATCAGTCGGCGACGGCTTTTGCATTGATGGGTGCACTCTACAGTTCACTCCAATATGAGCGCGGCGCAACTCATGTTCGCACTACTGCACCGGAAGCACTCAGCCTTGGTCGCGGTGTCTGCCAGGATTTCGCGCATATCCTCTTGGCGGCATGTCGGGCGGCGAGAATTCCGGCCCGCTATGTTAGTGGTTATCTGTATAGCCCGGAAGAGAATGAAAAAGCGGACGAAACAACTCAAAGCAGTGGTTCAAACGAGCATCAGTTGTCCTCGCTGGTTGACGATCTTGATGCGCCTCCCGGCTCTCGCGAAAACCTGGAATCGGAAAGCCTAAAGGCTACTGCTGCTTCTTCCAGCGTTGCTCGGGAAAGCCAGGGTACGGATTCCTCACTACTCGACAATGCTGCCTCGCATGCCTGGGTTGATGCATTTGTGAATGGCCGCGGCTGGATTTCGCTCGACCCGACCCACAATTGCGAGCAAAACATGAACTATGTTCGGGTCGGAGTTGGACGCGACTATTCGGATGTACCGCCTACTCGGGGCGTTTATAGAGGAACCGCAAAAGAGAGTCTTAGTGTTAATGTAGTTGTGCGGGCGGTCTGATATCCGGCCACAAGAATTCCGAAGATAGAAATTTTGCCACTGCTCGAAAACGACGGGTTCAGATGCGACTGGACAATTCAAGCTGAGTAAATATCATTAAGCCTCAACCCTTCGTTAATTCATCGGCAATCTCATTCGCGTTGAATACCTTGCGCAAGACCTCAAGCATTGCCCTCACGTCAACCGAAATCGATCGGTTTATCGACTCGTCGTAATCAAAGTTTCCCACCAAAGATTGGATGTTGCCGTCGAAGATTAGTCCCACTAACTCTCGGTTCTGGTTAATCGTAGGAGAGCCGCTGTTACCACCGATGATGTCATTGGTGGAAACGAAGTTGAAAGGCGTCGCCGCGTTAATGGCTTTCTCCTTCTCCATCCACCGGGGCGGGAGATTGTAAGGAAACTGGTGCTGAAATTTAGCTGAGCGACTATAGAGTCCGCCCAAAGTTGTAAATGGTGGAACCAACTTTCCATTCTCCTTATAACCTTTTACTGCACCATAGGAGAGACGAAGAGTAAACGTTGCATCAGGGTAGAGCTTGGTCCCCTCTTTATCGAAGAGGGCTCGTGCAATCTTGGCGTAGTTGGTTCGTTCAACGCTGATGACCTCATCTTCGTAACGCTTCCGTACTGCGCGTGATTCTTGATCGATGCTCTTGGCCAGCTCAATCATAAGATCGTGCGCTTCATCAAGTACTTTTCGACCACCGCCAGCAAGCTGCTTGCGAAACTCAACGTCCTTTAATTTGCTGCCCTCGATCAGCTCCTTCGCACGTGCCTCGGGCGTTTCGCCTTTTAATACTTTCTGCACCAGCGCTTGACTTGCTCCATATTCGGTTTGCATGAAGGTCAGCGAATTGGCGAGTTTCATTTGCTCGAAGTCATCGTAAACAGGCGCGCTGGAATAGAGAAGGAGTTCTAGGGACGCACGTTTTGCGTCGGTAAATTCAGGCAGGCGCTCGGTATTCGGTTTTTCGTTTTCTTCAGCCATTCTAACGAGTGTTCGCGCGTAGCCGAAGAGGACCGTGTTAAAACCTGCGGCCAATTCAAGGAACCGGCGATCCCGCTCGTAACTGGCGAGGTCCTTTCTTCCCTTCGCAATTGCCTCCCACGCGCCACCGTATTCTGTCTTCTTTTTCGGATCCGCATTGATCGACGTTCTCAATGCCTGCTCCGCAGCAAGCTTCTTGGCCATCAGCTTTTTATCCTGCAGTCCCAGCATCTGCCCCTTGTAAACTTTGATCGCGTTTTCAATTGAGTTCAGCTCGTTTTGAGCCCGACGCGTCTGTTCCTCGCCCTGGGACATGTACTGTTTCAAGGAGTCCCGTCGTGAGTCCAGCATGCGGAGTAACAGCGGAAAACTAACATCCCTTAACGACTCCAAATGCGCGACGGTGTTCAAGCGAGACGTGTTGCCTGGATGACCTGTAACGAAAACCAGTTCACCTTCCTTCGCCCCCGTTTTTGACCACCGGAAGTAATTCTCAACCTTCACGGGCTGATCATTTTCATAAATGCGGACCAGCGACATATCGATATTAAATCTCGGAAAATTGAAGTTATCTGGATCGCCACCAAAGAATGCCGCCTGAAACTCCGGCACAAAGACAAGCCGTACATCCGTATACTTCTTGTATCGATAAAGGTTGTATTGCCCACCCTGATAGAGAGTAACTACATCACTGCGAAGACCGGTAGCCTTTGTCGAGTCAGCTTCTATAGCACTTATGGCTGCGCGTCTCGCCAGACTCGCGTCACCTGGTGACATCCCTTCCTTGACTGCGGCGTTGACGCGATCACTAACGTCTTCAATGCTTTGCAAAACATTCAATTCCAGACCGGGGGCCTTCATTTCCTCAGCTTGACTCTGAGCAACAAAGCCCTCTTTCGCATAATCTTTCTCGGAGGTACTCAACTCGCCAATGATGTCTTCTACAATATGGTAGTTGGTGAGCACCAGACCGGTCGAAGAAACGAAAGAGCCGGAGCCACCGTTATTAAAACGCACGGACGCTAGTTGGACTTTCCGCAACCAATCATCAGTTACCTCAAAACCGTACTTTCGTTTAATCTCAACCTTCGGCACATTGTTGAAAGTCCACATACCTTCGTCAGCAAGACTGCTGATGGGAAAAGGTGTAGTTGTAAACAGCGCAAGGATAAGTGCACACACTAAGTTTCTTAAATTCATTCGGTATCCTCGATGAAATGTGTTCGGGAGAAGTCCAGGACAAGGAAATAGTAAACCGGAAACGGTTAACCAGTAAACTGCCCAGCTAGGAGTCTATACGGAATAAAGAACTCTGTGGGTCAACAAGGACACGAAATGGCACGCAGCCAGTTGCTCGATAAAGTATCTATTGACTTCTATTTTTGGTGTTATTAGGGTCAAGTTTCTTAGCGGAGCTTGGTTGAGGAGTGACTTCGCACCTACATTGCCTGCAAAGATATCTTTCACCCGCGTGGAGATTAGGAACGAGCCACATAAAACCGCATGTTGGACACAGAATCGTTGCGCCAAGGAGCCATTCATTGAATCCTGCCTGTTTTGCTAATTTCATCTTCCACCCCATGGACTTCCGATTCAAAGTGAACTCTCAACGACTTAAAGGAATATTTCGTATAGGATTGGCTCTTCTAAACCTAAATCAACGCGATTCTTTCATTAAAGTGTTTCAGCTTCGTAGCGGTCGAGATCCTTGTGTTTCTGGTACCGCAGTTTCAAGCCTGAGAGTATTCCTGACGTCAAACTCACCGACCCTTTCTTCGAATTTCATCAAGTGACTCATTCTTGGCATGGACTGTTTTGGCGTTCGTTTCAGTTGACTGGGATACTCCCACAGTTTGACAATCCCTGAATGAGCATCCGACCGATTAAAGTGCCGCGAAAATATACCCGCCGAGTTCGTCTGTCCAGTTTCGCGGAACGTCTGCAAGCTGAATGGAATCGATTAGCTCTACCAGTTGAAAACGAAAAGATTGTGATTGCTGTATCAGGTGGTGCTGACTCAACAGCGCTGCTTGTTGCTCTGGTTGAGCTCGTGAAGGCAAAAAAACTTCAGCTGGAGCTAATGGTTGCACATCTGGATCACGCACTACGCAAAGCCAGTAAGGAAGACGCTGAGTGGGTCGTAAACCTTGCGCAGGAGCTTGGCTGCACTTGTGTAGTTGACCGAGCCAATGTGAAGTTGCGGGCTCGTAAGACGGCAGACAACCTGGAGCAGGCGGCGAGACGAGTGCGCTATGAATTCTTAAAGAAAGCGGCCGAGAAAAAAGGAGCCACAATTCTACTGACTGCTCACACGCTCGATGATCAGGCTGAAACAATAATGATGCGTTTGCTACGTGGCAGCGCCGCCGAGGGCCTGGCAGGCGTCGAGCCTGTGCGTGCGTTTGAAGCGGGTTCACATCTCCGGCTGGTGCGCCCACTGCTTTCGTGGGCTCGACGTGCAGATACAGAGGATTATTGCCGCTCCCGGAGGATTCACTTCCGGGTAGATGAGATGAACCACGATCTGAAATTTACGAGGGTCAAGGTTCGCAAGCAGTTATTACCGCTGATGCATTTATTCAACAATAAGATTGTGGAAGCTCTTGCTCGCACCGCCACACTATTAAGAGAAGATGTAGTAGCCCTGTCAGCGGAAGCCGAGAAACTGCTGAAAGCAGCCATTAACGAAGAGGGGAACCAGAATAGTAGAACCAAAATGCCAGCTCTAAACGTAGAGACTCTGACAAAAGCTCCGGCCGCAGTTCGACGCCGAGCCTTACGACTGTGGTTGGCGCTCGGACGAGGTGACCTCCGCCGACTGGAAATGGTTCATTTAAAGGGAGTTGAGGCTCTCCTCGACGGCATGCGCGGGGGTCGCGAAGTGCATCTGCCCAATGGAACAAAAGTCATCAGGCGGCGTGGGTGGATTGAACTGTCTGTCAAAAAAGGTTGAAAAAGGTGCTTTTGACCTCTAGAATCCTTGATGACGCACGCCGCCGGCTCAACGATAAGGCGGTTATCACTTTCCGGGCTTACCCGGAAGGGCAGCGATGGGCAGCAACAGGCCATTCACTGTCATGCCACCGAGAACGCTTAGCCTGGCGGACAGGGTTCTCCCAGGTTCTCCCAGGCACCCTCCTTCACCGCAACATGCCAAGCGGATTTTTCGGAAACTTCAATAAGCGAATGGGAGTTACCCCAGGACTTGGGTCGTCGGGCTGATTTCGTGCACGCTTGGACACCATTGTTACACAACCTGGAACAATCGCAGTGGCATCCAAGACGGGGCTATGGGAGGAAACAATCACAGGTGCTATTGGGTCAAAACGCTCCTATTCAAAGAGCGACAATGATGCGGAAATAGGTTATGATCCGCACCGGAGGAGTTGATGACATTGAGTTCTACAGCTAGACAAATAATATTTTGGTTGTTGATTGTCGCGGGAGCGTTATTGCTTTACAAGCTCGTGAATCCGCAGGGGAAGAATTCCCAGCAAATTGATCTCACGGTGCTCGATCAAAAGATTCAAAGTGGTGAGTTGAAGTCGCTCACCGTAAAACAAAATGAGACCGTAGCTGTCGACCAACGAGGCCAGGAATATCGCGTTCAGCTAACAAATGATGCGGCAAAGAACGACATTCTTAAAGCGGCGAGAGAAAACGTAAACAGCAAACCAAGAGTCGAAAAGGTCGAGGAAGAGTCTGGCAGCAGCTATATTTGGCCAATGCTGATTACCTGGGCTCCTCTGCTGTTCATTATCGGTATTTGGGTTTTCATGCTTCGGCAGATGCAGTCAGGCGGCAACAAAGCCCTGAGCTTCGGCAAATCGCGTGCAAAGCTGCTCAATAACCAGCAAAAGCGTGTCACCTTTAAAGACGTTGCAGGCGTGGAGGAAGCTAAAGAGGAATTACAAGAGATTATTGAATTCCTCAAAGAACCTCAGAAATTTCAGAAGCTCGGGGGACGTATTCCGAAGGGCGTTCTGATGATGGGGCCTCCGGGTACCGGAAAAACATTACTAGCGCGGGCAATTGCGGGTGAAGCAAACGTTCCCTTCTTTTCGATCTCTGGCTCTGATTTCGTGGAAATGTTTGTTGGCGTTGGCGCATCTCGAGTGCGGGACCTTTTTGAGCAAGGCAAGAAGAATGCACCGTGTATCATCTTCATCGACGAAATTGATGCCGTAGGACGTCACCGCGGCGCTGGTCTGGGAGGCGGTCACGATGAGCGCGAGCAGACCCTGAATCAGTTGCTTGTTGAGATGGATGGATTTGAGTCAAACGATGGCGTGATTCTGATTGCTTCAACAAACCGTCCCGATGTTCTCGATCCAGCGTTGCTGCGACCTGGCAGATTTGATCGCAGAGTTGTTGTCTCGCGTCCGGATGTGCGTGGGCGCGAAGGTATTTTAAAAGTTCACACTCGCAAAATCCCGTTGGGAGAGGATGTTGACATCAGTGTCATCGCCCGCGGTACACCCGGCTTTACTGGAGCTGATCTTGCGAATCTGGTTAATGAGGCCGCGCTGAACGCCGCGCGCTACAATAAGAAGCTGGTGGCGATGGGTGACTTCGAGTTAGCCAAAGACAAGGTTTTGATGGGCGCTGAACGCAAGAGTATGGTCATCTCCAACGAGGAGAAGCGTGTTACTGCGTATCATGAAGCAGGTCATACGTTAGTCGGTTTAAAGGTGCCCAATGCCGACCCCGTTCACAAGGTGACTATAATTCCGCGAGGCATGGCACTTGGTCTCACCCAGCAATTGCCTGAAGGTGACCGCCATAACTATAGTGAAGAATATCTGCTTGGTCAGATCGCCATCCTTATGGGCGGTCGTATCGCTGAAGAAACTTTCCTGGGCAGTATTACCACCGGAGCCTCAAACGATATTGAGCGCGCAACCGAACTCGCGCGGGCCATGGTTTGTGAATATGGCATGTCTGAAATGGGTCCGCTGACGTTTGGAAAGAAAGAGGAGCAAATCTTCCTTGGGCGCGAGATTGCTCAACATCGGGATTTTTCCGAAGAGACGGCAATCAGGATTGACCAGCAGGTTAAGAGCATTATCACGGCGCAATACGAACGGGCCAAAAGCATCATCCAGGAGAATCGAGATGTAATGATACGTTTGGCCGAGTGTCTGCTGGAGCGGGAATCTCTCGATGGGGTTGAGATTCGTCGCATAGTTGCCGGCTTGCCACTAGACGATCAGCCACCTGTTCCTGATCCTGGCACCACTGATCAGGATCGGCCGCAGCTGAAAGAACCATCAGCTAAACCGCTCAAACCAATCCTGCCACCTATTACCGGCGGGAATCCTGCTCCTGCGTGAGCGCGGCACAGCGAAGTCAGCTAAAAAAGGAACGGCACTCACACCGTTCCTTTTTTTGTGAGTTCTCAACTTCTTGTTGTTTTGCTCTTTGTTCCCAATTCCCCTTTGCGCTTATGATTCGTCAGCATGGATGCCAGGCCAACTCGAAACCGCAATTGGCAGATCGCCGGCGGTGTCTTGCCCATCGGCGAGCGCACCCTGGTGATGGGCATTCTTAATGTTACGCCAGATAGTTTCAGCGATGGCTCTCTCTTTCTAGCTCCAGATAGCGCTTTAAAACACGCCGAGCAGATGATCACCGAAGGCGCCGACATCATCGATGTTGGTGGTGAGTCAACACGTCCTGGTGCCTCAGCTGTATCAACAGAAGAAGAAATTTCTCGCGTTCTTCCGATCATCCGAATCCTGGCAAAAAGCTCTTCTGTTCCTATTTCCATAGACACCACAAAGGCTAAGGTCGCGCGGGCAGCGCTCGAAGCGGGCGCGGCGATCGTTAACGATGTGTCCGGCCTCAGATTCGACGATCATATCGCTGACGAGGTAGCAAGAATGAGAGCCGGTCTGGTGCTGATGCATTCGCGGGGCTCTGCCGAGGCCATGCATCGACAGGCTCCAGTAGATGATGTCTTTGAGAACGTTGTCAATGGGCTCCGTCGCAGTATAGCGACCGCCACCGAAAAACAAGTAGCGCCGGAATGCCTGGCGATCGATCCGGGAATCGGCTTCGGAAAAACCCTGAAACAAAATGTGGCACTGGTTGCAAAGTTGGATCGATTGCGAGAAGCCTTACCTGAGTTTCCCATTCTGATAGGAACGTCGAATAAATCATTTATTGGCAAACTGCTCGCTGGCGCTTCGGCGTCCGAGCGTCTTCACGGAACGATGGCCTCAATAACGGCTGCGATTCTTCACGGCGCAGATATCGTGCGGGTTCATGACGTGGCAGCTACCGTCGACACTGTTCGGGTCACCGACGCCATCCGTCGGCAGCGTTTTTCTTGACCTTTGCCCCGATGATTATTCAATCTGACCCGCTATCAGATTTCTGTGGCGCCGGCAACAATTCCTGCGCAATTGACCTTACAATTCGCGCCCGAGCGCCCGCGCGGTCGGCAAGCAAGGCTCCTTCTCCTGTTTGCTGCAACCATTCGAGAAACCTTTGCACACCATGACGGGTGTTTGCCTCGTCACGACAATTGGCGACAAACACAATCTGTATTTTTTGCACGTTATCTGCTACATAGATGCCAAAAGGCGCCGCAACTACAGTGGCATCGGGAAATCCTAGCAGCCTCGTTGCTTGTGCCTCGGTTACATTCTTGTTGCAGCCGATTAGATGGACTGGGCCGCCGCGTGCTCCCTCTAACACGCGTTCGTAGAGATGGTCCTTAAGAAATGGCTGGCCCACCATCTCTCTGGCAGCAGCCACAGTCATTGCAGCCGGAATCGCCGTGGGGACAAACAGCACTTCGTGCCCGTCAATCCGCAAAAACAGATTTTCTGCCTCCACCCTTGCAGTGGCGCGTTGCCCTATAGCATCGCGGATTACGGTGATGATTGCCCTCTGTCGCTGAGCAAAGTTCAGCCGGCTCCAATCCAACGCCTGACCACTATACGAGCGACCTTTACTGGCTTCCAGAACACCGCCCTGCACCAGCCTAACCACAGCATCACGTAGAGCTTCACCGACTCGCTGCTTCAACTGGTCCACAGTGCTCACCACTCCGCCACGAAAAGGACTCTGCTTACGTACGTATTCCTGAAACCGCTTGTTGCGCTTGCCGGCATCGGAAGTATCGGTCGCGATCTCGCCGAGAGCAATTAGCCGCACTTTCCCGGGCGCCGTGGAATATGCAGTAGAAAGTTCGTCATGACATATTCCGATGTCGCCTGCAGAGCCGGCCCAACCGGCATCTCCGTTATAAAGCACCAGCAGAATATCGCACTCCTTTACTGCCTGGAGGCAGACTTCCCAACTGTCCCACGTTCCTCCCTGGGGAGGCGTCTCTTCGTTGATCCACACTTCAAATGCTCTGCCGCCAAAAAGTCTCTGCGTCTCAATGTCGCGTTTGAGTTCGCTGCGAATAGCCGAAAGCGTAGGACTATTCTGGTCATCAGCGGGAAAATGCTCGTTACAACGGCTGGAGATCATTATCCGAATGTTACGTGACTGGGCCATAGAAATTATCCTGCAAACTTGCTTAGCGCCACTCCTCTGGGAGAGAATCCCAATTCACATCTGCTCGATTCTTCTTTTCGAAAGTGACTCCAGATGCGCAAGTTCCTTTTTCTCTCAGTTCTTATTTTAATCTTAGTGTTCGTCTCAGGGTTTGCTGAATGTTACAAACCGATAACAAAGAACCAATTACCTTCGCGGATTCATACAGTAGCCGTGCCAGCGTTTCAGAACAATGCCCTGCGATACAAGATCGAGTCGCGGTTCACGGAAGCTGTCATAAACGAGCTTGTCCACCGCGGTCGCGGATTACGAGTACAGGGAGATCGCGAAGGAGCGGATGCGGTCATCGAAGGCGTCATCAGGAGTTTTACTTATTCTGGAGTATTACTGGACGATAAGGGACGAGCCAGAATCTTTGAAGTGACCATTGTCGCCGCTGTTACCGTCCGCGACCAAACTCAGAATCGTGTGTTGTACGATAACCAGAATGTGGTGTTCCGTGATGAGTATGAGTTTGCCAACGATCCACGCAACTTCTTTAATGAGGAAGATCCAGCAATGCAGCGAATGGCCCGAAGCTTTGCCGAGAGTATTGTGTCAACGTTGATCAATGCGGTGGAGATTGAGAAGAAATGACAGCTATTTCGCGAGTTCAGTTTGACGGGCATCTTAAGGAACGCCGCCTGGAACCTTTATATTTGTTGAACGGCGGCGAAACTTACCTGCGGGATGCTGCTGGTCGCGCCATTACAGATGCTGCTCTCGAGGGAACTTTAATTCGTGAATTCAATGAGTCCCACTTTTCTCTCTTGAACAGCAACGCTAAAGAAGCAATCACAGCGGCGGAACAGCTTCCTCTGATGTCATCTCTCAGAGTAATCACGATTAGAGATTTCGCCAAAATCCACAATACCGACGAGGAAACACTAATTAGCTATCTCCAGCGTCCCGCGCCATCGAGTGTTGTCATTTTCCTGGCCACGGAACTCGACAAGCGGAGGAAGTTGACGAACGTGCTGTTGGACACGTGCCTCCTGGTTGAATTTCCTCCGCTTAAGGACGGCGAAGCAAAAGCCTGGGTCAAATTACGACTGAAGGAACTGAAATTTACAGCGGGCGAACAAGTTTTGAGCGAACTCATCGCGTTGGTCGGCACCGATGTGCAGACGCTTTCTTCTGAACTTGAGAAGCTTGCAGCCGCGGCAATCAAGACCAGGACAATTACCATGACAATGGTTGATGAGCTTATCGGTCGCTCACGCGAGCTTTCCAATTTCGAACTCGGCGATCATTTGCTGACCCATAACCGACAACGGGCATTAGAAACTCTGCATAGGTTGTTGGAAGACGGTGCCGAACCGGTCATGCTGATCGGTGCGATTGCTGGTAATTATCACCGGCTGGCGGTGGCGAAAGAAATCCTGACGCGGGGATCACGGGAAGATGTTTTTCGAACTCTGCCGATGCCCTTTTTCAAACGAGACGCCTTTCTTAGTTCGCTCCAACGAACCAACATCAAGAAATTGGCGCAGGCCATAAAGCTAATAGCCGCCGCCGATCTGGCCATCAAAACGTCACAAGCCACTCCGCGATTACAACTTGAAATGCTTGTATGTGAATTAGCCGCTTGATTGATCGATACTGAATACATCAATCATTCATACGGAAAAAAGTAACGAGGTGGATCGCGTTTTGATCCACCTCGTTGTTTTCTCGCCGATTTGCCTGGTCTATCCGAAAACTATTTGGCTACCGTCTTATTGGCACCCTTCGTCAACCGCGACTTGTAACGCGCGGCAGCATTTTTGTGGAGCACACCCTTCTGTACAGCCTTATCGATTGTCGAAATTGTGGAAGGTAGCAGCTCATTTGCTTTGCTAGTGTTACCCGCGGTCATTTCTCCCCGCAGGTTCTTTATAGCTGATCGCACTCTGGTCCGGTTGCCACGGTTAATCTTTCGGCGCCTTTCGTTTTGGCGCATCCGCTTTTCCGCTGACTTATGATTCGGCATCAAATTCTCCGCTAAAATGTCTTATCTTAAGCTAAGGTAACCATCAACTCCTGCCTGTGACGCAAGCAAACGAGTATAGGGATCGGTACAGGCACTGTCAACCAGACGAATTGCCTGGGGTGCGATATTTGACACGTATCTAAATGCTGTAGTAGCGTCGATCCTGTAACCCATGTCGACATTCTACCTGCACGCTCAAGGTCCCGCGCCAACACCTCCAGATTGTCTGCCTTCAGAAAGAGAGAGTCCCAGCTTTTGAAGAAGATCGAGCTCCCACCGAGGGGGTTGGAAACCCTCTTCGGTGTCCATGATCAGAACATTAAATATTTGGAATCACTGCTTGATGTCCGCATCGACGCACGTGGCCAGGACGTGTCTATCGACGGTGACCCCAGAGATGTAGAGACGGCGGAGCGAATCCTCGAGGATTTCTCAGAACTGTTTAAGGAAGGTCGGCAGCTAACCGACAAAGAACTTCGTGAAGCCTTTGCACAGATTGCTGAAGACCGGGCTTTTAGTCTTCGAGATTACGTTACCAAGACGAGATTCAATCCTGCCGGAAAGAAACAGGTAGCGCCGAAGTCTGCGAACCAGCGCAAATATATTCAGACGATCCAGGATCAGGACGTAGTTTTTGGCATTGGAGTGGCTGGCACTGGCAAAACTTATCTTGCAGTGGCCATGGCAGTACAGGCCCTGATGCAAAAGCAAGTAAATCGTATTGTGTTGGCGCGGCCAGCGGTTGAGGCTGGCGAGAAACTGGGTTTTCTTCCCGGCGATTTACAAGACAAGGTGGATCCATACCTGCGCCCACTCTACGATGCTCTATTTGATTTAATTGATTACGAAAGAGTAACCAGACTGCTGGAGAAGCGGGTTATCGAAGTAGCGCCTCTGGCCTTCATGCGGGGCCGTACCCTGTCGGAGGCTTTCATTATCCTGGATGAAGCTCAAAATACGACCAGCGAGCAGATGAAAATGTTCCTGACTCGCATAGGCTTCGGCTCAAAGGCCGTAATTACAGGCGACGTTACCCAAGTGGACCTGCCTGTCGGAAAACGCAGTGGCTTGATAGAGGCCGAGCGAGTATTGGCTAACCTCGAGGGCATTGAGTTCGTCTACTTCACCGAAAAGGACGTGGTCCGTCACAAACTGGTGCAGATGATTATCAAAGCTTACGAAGTCCATTCAAAAAGGAGTGCTATCTAAATCTCACCGTCCACTGATTGTCGATGATAGAAGTTGTGAATCGTCAAAGACGCAAGCGCGTCGATTTAAGTCGTTGGCAGAAGTTTGCCGAAAGAGTGATGGCATTGACGAGCAAAGGCCAGGAGAGGGCGACGATTGCCTTTGTTTCAAATCGTCAGATACGAAGGTTGAACAAGCGCTTTCGCGGCATAGATAAAGTGACTGATGTGCTGTCGTTTCCTGCCGATCAGGAGGGGCAGCAAGACCCTCTTGAATCAAATCTGGGAGATATCGCGATCTCCGTTGAAAAGGCGGAAACCCAGGCAGCGGAGAATGGTCTTGACTATAATTGCGAGATCGCGCAGCTAATTCTTCACGGGATCCTGCATCTTTGCGGTTACGATCATGAGGCGGATCAAGGTGAAATGAATCGTGTCGAACTCCGCTTGCGCCGCCAACTGCAGATTTAATCGGAGCAGCGTTATATCAAAAACGTGAAACTCATGAGTGCCGTACTACAACCCTTTGCACCACGCGCGATTTAGGATCTACTATTCACAATAATGCAAACTGAATTAGGTCTCACGGGTCTGCTTCTGCTTGTATTGTCACTGCTGGCTACTGTTGACATGGCTTTCGGTCAACTGAGTGATGTTGGCCTGCGGCGCCTGATTGCCGAAGCTGAAGAGCGTACGAAGATACGGTCTGCTGGCTTTCTGAAACAGATTCTGGAAAATCGTCCCCGCTTTAGCTTTGCTGTTTCCGCAACCATTCAGATCCTCCTCGTTGTCGTGGCGGTTTTAGTGACGTCGATTTCACTCACCCTGTTTCCAGACCCTCGGCTGGTATTAGTAGGGCTGTTTGCCGGCCTGGTTCTGGCAGGTATTTTCAGGCAGCTGGTGCCACTCTTTATCTCTACCCGTGATCCTGCGGGCACCCTGCTCTTTCTGCTGCCGCTGATACGACCAGTGCTTCCGTTGATGGCCTTCGCAGCAGATCCTTTCCATCGTCTATTTGATCGTACCCGACGCAGAGAGCAGGTGCTGGACGACACTGAAACTGAAGAGGAAGATGATAACGGCGGAGACATTCAGGCACTAATAGACGTCGGCGAGGCCGAGGGAATTCTGGAACAGGAGGAAGGTGAGTTAATCCATTCGATTATCGAATTTGGTGACACGCGGGTAAGCGAGGTAATGACTCCGCGCCCTAACATCGTGGCCGTGCCCGCCAACGCGACCGTTCGGGAAGCGAGAGATATCATTATCGAATCTAAATACTCTCGTCTTCCCGTTTATAGCGAGCAGATTGATAATGTTGAAGGAATTATCTACGTGCGAGATTTATTGCAGTGCTGGCCTGAAGGCAAGGAGGACCAACCCATCACGCCTCTGGTTCGGCCAGTATATTTCATTCCGGAAACTAAGTCCGTGGCTGCACTTCTGGAAGAGATGCAGAAGGCGCACGTACAGCTCGCCATGGTTATCGATGAATACGGAGGCATCTCTGGTCTCGTAACAGTTGAAGATATTCTGGAAGAAATAGTCGGCGAAATCGAAGATGAAGATATTGCCGGTGAAGAGCTGCAGGAGATCGTACAGGAACCAAATGGATGCTATGAAGTGCTGGGTTCCACTGAAATTGGCAAAATTGAACGCCTTTTTGATATGGAGATTGAGGCTGACGACTTCACCACCATTGCCGGTTTAGTCATCAACGAATCGGGAAAGGTTCCTTTGCCCGGTGCGCAACTTACGTTTCGGGGTCTTGCCGTCGAAGTATTAGAAGCAGATGAACGACGGATCGGTCGTCTGCGCCTCTGGCGGGCCGAAGAAAAGAATGGAAACGAAGTTCGCCAGGCAGGATGAAAAGCATTGAGAACTCTTACTGAGTTTCTGACCCAAAGCTGGCGCAAACAGGAGATCTGTGAGAGCTGCGGTAACGAGTTTACCTGCGGAGCCACCCTGGCGGGTTGCTGGTGTGCGGGAATGAAACTCACCGAGATTGACAGAACGCACTTGCGTTCGCGCTTTACCAGATGCGTTTGTCGTAACTGTTTAGAGACTTTGACGGCTCATCTTGCTGATAACGAAGATCCAAAGACCGGACCTGGCAAATAACTTAGGCGCCCCATCAAAAGACGGTAACCAAACCTTGGAAGTTCGACAAGACAAACGTTGAATGCCAAAAAAGAGAAGTAAGTTTCTTCAGGGGCGACGAATAGATCCTCAACCTCTAACTTCGACAACCAGCCTCGCAGATCTTGTCGATGACGCATTTCTCGCCTATAACGCCGCCCGTCTGCGCGAAGCCTGTCAGCTGTTTACCCAAAAGATGTTGGCAGCCGAAGTTACTGTTGGCTTTTCTCTGACGGGCGCCCTAACGCCCGCGGGCTTGGGCATTTCCGCCCTGATTCCACTTATAAAGGCCGGCTTTGTTGACTGGATAGTTTCTACCGGAGCGAACCTGTATCACGACACGCACTTTGGTATCGGTCTCGCTATGCATCAGGGAAACACACAGACCTCAGATATTGTTTTGCGCAAAGAAGAGGTAGTCCGCATTTACGATATTTTCTTCGATTATTCAGTGCTGTTGGACACTGATTCCTTCTTTCGAAAGATCATCGAAGGTCCGGAATTCCAAAGGCCGATGTCTACGGCAGAGTTCCACTTTCTTTGTGGCCGCTACGTGCATGAGCGAGAGCGAAAACTCGGTTTAAAAGACAAATCTTTGCTCGCAGTGGCATACGAATATGCCGTACCAATTTATACCTCGTCACCGGGAGACTCCTCGATCGGAATGAATGTGGCGGCTAAGGCTCTGCAAGGTAATAAATTGGCTTTTGATCCTTCGCTGGATGTCAATGAGACTGCGGCCATCGTTTTGGCGGCCAAGCGCAATACCGCCCGCGTCGATCGAGGGAGCCGCGGCAAGACATCAGGACGCTCCGGAGTTTTTATCCTTGGTGGCGGCTCACCCAAGAATTTCTTGCTGCAAACGGAACCCCAGATACAGGAGGTGCTTGGGATTGATGAGCGAGGTCACGACTACTTTCTGCAGGTAACCGACGCTCGACCCGATACGGGCGGCCTTTCCGGAGCCACACCAGGAGAAGCTGTATCGTGGGGCAAGATTGATCCTGATCGTTTACCTGATGCAGTTGTCTGCTACGTCGATTCTACAGTGGCGCTTCCGATCATAACGGCTTATTCTCTAGCGAGGCATGAACCGCGTGAGCCTAAGCGACTCTTTGAACGCCGCGAAGAATTTATGGATCTACTGCGGTCTGAGTATAAGAAAGCCAAAAGGCATTGAGCCTGGCATTGATGATCAGCTGTCTGTCTCTATGTTGGGTATTACGCAAATAGCTAATTAATATCTAGGTGCGCAAGTCGTCACCGTTTACTGTTATTTTTGGATTCAGGGAAATCATGAAAGATAAACAACCAGTTGCGCAAAAACGCTTGAGTTATGATTGTCTTAAGTGTCCTGCCTATTGCTGTTCAATCTATGAACGCGTCCAGGTTACATTGCGCGATATTAAACGGCTGGCCAACCATTTTGGAATCACGCCGGAAGTTGCTACCGCTCGTTATACTAAGTTTTTTGGAAAAGAGCGCGTACTACGACGCAAATCAGATCCCATTTTCGGCAAAGCCTGCGCCTTCCTGAATCCTGAATCGCGCCAATGCACCATCTATAATGCTCGCCCGGCGGTTTGTCGCGAGTTTCCGACGACGTCGCGTTGCGCTTATTATGACCTTCTGGAATTTGAGCGTAATCAACAAGATGATCCTCAGGTGTTGCCGCTGGTAAAAATCACTTTCAGAAATGGCAACCGATAACAGGTGGAGAGAGCACACGTAAAAACGAATAGAGGTAGAAGTTATGCGAGAGTTTCTTTCTAAAATGATTGGCAGGAAAGTGGATATCTACTGTGGTGGATCCGCCAGTATACGGGGAGAGGTAATTAAAGTGGAAGGGGGAGTACTTCAACTCAAGGACCATGAACATAAGACCTGTTTCGTAGCCATTGATAAGATCGTGATTGTTTGGGACGCACGAGATGAAGAGCATCGAGCGGGTTTCATGGCAAACCCGATGAACAATCGTTAAGCACCCCTGAACTAAAACAGAAGCGCCGACGCTCATGCAGCGTCGGCGCTTCGGCTTACGTCTGGGTCGCGACAGGTAAAATTAATCGGCAGTTGTTGTTGCGGCCAATGGCACGCGACGGAAGCCATCGATGCGCGATAGCCAATAGTCATTAAAAGGGGAATAAACGACTCCATGATGGCGAGAGGCGTGATAGAAACCATGTTCGTCCGCGACGATTCCCACGTGGGCCAAGCCGCTAAAGAAGACCAGTGTTCCGAATTTGAAGTCCTCTGCAGACGCTGGTGCTGCAAACCGCTCCCAAAGACTCCGAGCACTTGCCCGCTCAAAGTCTATACCCGCTGAACGAAATGTGCTCCAAACAAAACCCGAGCAATCGAAAGAGCCGGGCCCAGTAGCTCCCCAGGAATAACGAGCTCCCAGGCGTTCGCCGATGGCAGCTGAGATTAGTTGCTCAAAGCGAACATATAAGCCGGCTTTGGAGCCGATAGGTCCCGGCGCTTTTATGTCCGCGGCCGTCGCAACTGAGACAATCACGGGCTCATTCACTAAACATGAGGTTTCTTGCTGTAGTTCCGCTTCGCTTATTTGTGCAGTCTGTTTAGACCGATCATCGGTCGTTTGGGCCACCCCTGAACCCGATAACAATCCAACCATCCAGATTATCAGGAAAAAGAGAAACAGTTTTCGAACGAACATAGAGGGGCACACCTTAACCTTTTGAATTTTTGTTTTAACTTTTGGATCTCTTTGCGTGAGGGAGCACTGCTTGAAACCACGACGATACTAGCCGCTGCCGAGAAGCCAGACAAGAAGCAATGTGACTGTTTCGCCACGAATCACGTTGGACCACGCTTGCGCGACTTAAAAGAAGTCACCAAAAACATTTGCCACGGTTACCTAAGTTATTGTTTTTTAAGGGTGAGTACGCTGCGACCAAAAACGAGCCGGTCAAACTGAATTAGCGGAGGGACGTCTGGAGTAACCCTAACAACGAGCTAAAGAGTTCTAATCCAAAAATCTGTGGAGCTGCTAAGTCGGTCTCGGGATGGGGCAAATGGCTCTCGGTTGAAGAGGTGGAAATCTGAAGGACCACCGGGACATGAAATGGTTACTCCACACCCTGCGTGAACCTCCACTGGACTGTCAGCGGCAGACTCTCGCCGATTTTTATGCCGCCGCTAAGCCGTTTCTCGCGAGAGCCGTCGGTAACAATTCAGGGCAAATAACAATGTGAGTGCAAGTGTCACTGTCAGACCCCCGTAGAAGTCATCTTCTGTGAAAATCAACTGTAAGATCCTGGTTTCTAATAAAAATGTGCAATTCTCCCGGGATTCCTAATTTGTCGGTTTTGTGGTGCCGATCCGGCATCAGATGCTCAGGGCTTGATAATTAAGTCCCACATTAATGATTTTCTGCAGAAGCTGATCGTAACGAACGCCCAAATGGGCTGCCGAATCAGCAAAGTCTTCATCGCAGGCGATCTGCGGATTAGGATTCGCTTCGAGCAGATAGAATTGCCCTTCGTCCGTTAACCGGTAATCGAGACGGGCATAGCCGCTGAGAAACAAGTACCGATAAATTCTTTTTGAAAGGCGCTCAACCGTCTTGTGTTGTTCAGGTGTTAGCTCTGCCGCCCGCGTTACGACCCCCACTCTCTGCTGGTAAGTAGGGTCCCACTTGACTTTCAGAGTCGCTATATTTTCCGCTCCCTCCGGAAGCTTCTCCATGACGAGTTCCCAGGGAGCGTAACTTTGAATGTTCTGATTACCAATCAATCCCACATAGATCTCTCGTCCCTTGATGTATTGTTCGGCAATTGCCGCAGTCTTGTTCTGGCGGTGAATAAACCCCACTCGTTGAGTGAGCTTTTCGTCATCATGCACGATAGAAGCTTGCGCAATTCCCACTGAACCCTCTTCACTAATCGACTTCACCAGCAAAGGAAAACTCAGACGCTTGGGCCGGCGAACTTTTCTGTTCATGGGAAACACGGCAAAACCGGGTACCTGAATTCGATGGTACGCAAGCAGCATTTTGGTGAGGGCCTTATCGTGGGCAAGCGTCATTCCCCGCGGATTGCATCCCGTGTAGGCTTGCTTCATTAACTCCAAGTAACTCACGACGTGCTGATCATATAGCGGATATCCGTGAAACTCCTCCAGCAGGTTGAAGGCGATATGAGGTTTATGCTCCATAAGGGCGTTTCCAATCACGTTCAAATGATTGTAAAGGCCTATGGCATAGACCTCGTGGCCCATTCTCTTGAGTGTGGAGGTCACATCATATTCCGTTTTGATGGCCAACTTTTCCTTATCCGTTAGTCCCTCCAGAGAGTCCGGCGGCAGGAGATCCTCGTGGACCAGAACGATGATGCGCAACTTCTTCTTTGGTTCAAAAGTCATACGGCAATACGATGGTATCCTGAATGCAGGACATTCATAACCTGGACTGTTAGCACAATCATCACTCGCCGACGCGCTTCTCTGGGCGGAGTGGCCACACGCAATCTAAGGTCCTTACATCTGTCAATCATATTCTCCAGCACGTGATCAATAGTGTACTGATGAACACCGGTTCCCTCTGCTACAATCTGCCGGACTTCTCGACGGACGCGGCGTAGAAAACCGGAAGCGCTGGGGCGAGATTTATGCCGCGGATCGTCGGAAAAAATTCGCCTCAGATCACGATCGTAGACTGCGGGCCAATTGAAATCGTATCGCTCTCGCTTTCTTCGATAGTGCTCACGCAAGGTGATTTTCAGCGCGGAGACTGGTTCCATTTTCGTCCGAGCGCGATTGCGGGGCTTGGTTCCTGCCAACTCCTGCATCAGCTCATCTATATACTCTAGTTTTCGTAATGCCGGCCAACCTTTGTAACGCCGCCTCCACAGCGATCTGGGTGTTAACCAAATCGCAAATGTTTCGGCGAAATCCTCTGCCGGGTGTGCCTGGGCATACCACGCCCGCAAGTGCAGCACATAGTTGCGACTCTTGGGTTTGGGTTTGTAGAAATCTGGATAGGGAGCCGCAAAGGAACCGAAGAGCTCGCGCCAACGCCGTCTGAAGTGCAGGCGGAAGGCCGTATCCAATGCGTGACCGGCCTCGTGTCGCAAGATCCTCATGCACCCCTGATCCGTACCCCCTTCCACCTCCAACATCTGTCTTCGCTCGAGTTTCATTAGCCGCTGATGGGCCAGGTAAAACGGGATAGCAATGCCCGGTACGCCGTCTGGCGAGAACCATTCTTCAGACAGCCAAACGTGTGGTTTGAAGCGAATACCACGATGATTCAATTCACTGTAGAGCCGTTTTATATGGGGTTCGAGAAAGGAGCCCTTTAGCTTCACGGGCAGATCGGAAATGCGCATGTCCAGCAGACGCTCATCGGTGAGGTGATGCCAGGGAAATCGGTAGCTCACACGCGGACTCCTTTCCCGGCTTTCCTTCGCGCATCACAGACAGGACAAACTGTTACACAATTGTGAGAGTCCCTGATTGGACCAGCGTAGTTGACCAGCGGCATTCCAGCGCAGAACGGAAGTCCGTATTCAATATCGACGAAGCGCGGTCATTTTAGCGACGTTTCGACGGATGTGCTAGGCCAGTCAATCAGGCATCTTCCCGGTTTTTAAATACGAGGATGGACAAAGCTTCTCAACAACACATTCGCCACAGATAGGATTTCTTGCTTTACAGACTTTTCTGCCGTGTGCAATCAGCAGATGTGAGAAGATTACCCAGTCCTTCCTAGGTACAAGTTCGATGAGATCGTTCTCAATCTTTTCGGCCTGGTGATGTCCCGTCAACCCCAACCTTCTCGAAAGTCGGGTCACATGAGTATCCACTACAATCCCTGACGAAATACCAAACGCGTTACCGAGGACTACATTCGCGGTTTTTCTCGCCACCCCGGGCAGCTCCAGAAGCTGCTCGATACTACCAGGCACTTGTCCTCCATATTCCTCCGCTAATACCTTGGCGGTTCCCTGAATGGCTTTTGTCTTGTTTCTAAAGAAACCTGTAGTTCTGATATCGTTCTGAAGTTCATTCGCAGAGACGCTCAAATAGTCTTCCGGCTTGCGATATTTTCGAAAGAGGTCAGCGGTGACAACGTTCACTCGTTCGTCGGTACACTGCGCAGAAAGAATTGTGGCGATCAGCAACTCAAAAGCATTGCTGTGATTGAGAGTGCACTTCGCGTCAGGATAAGCAGTTTTCAAGCGACGGATGATCTTGCTGGCGCGGGCTTTGCGATCATCATTGCGAGGCTTACTCATAATTGAATCTATCCTGTCCTCTTCAATTTTCCGTGTTGCTTGGCCCATGCTTCCACTCTTCCGAATATCCACAGACCCAACGGCAGCATCACCGCGCCCATGAAGCCCAGAATCAGCAATTCATGGCCCACCTGCGACACCGAGCTGCCGACAAGATGGCCGGGCCGAGAATCTATGTTTCCGACTCCAATTAGTTTGCGACACGCTGTCAGAGTATATGTCGCCGGCGACATTGCGGAGAGCGGCTGCATCCATTTTGGTAAAACTTCCACGGGATAATAAACGCCTGAAACCAGCAGCAGCGAGCCCTGAAAGATATGAGTAGCCTCGGCACCTCTTTCAGCGCTCATTACTGGTAGCACTGCCGCCATCAAACCCAATCCGATAAAAGCCAGAGTGCTTACAGCCAGTACCACCAACACACCAATAAGATTTGCTCCCCGAAAATCAATGTCGGTAAAAAACATTAATCCCACTAATACGATAATCGTCTGGACAATGCTGTTTAGCAGCGAGAACAGGCTTATTCCCAGAAGATGAATCGAGCGCGAAACTGGCGCCATAAAAGTATACTCGAGCGTACCTTCCCAGCGCTCGTAAGCGATCGACATGGCGATCTCGTTGTAGAGCATTGAGAGGAAGTTCCAAAGCAGGGCGCCCACGACCAGAGTTAGCGTCAGCTGATAATCATGCGCGGCTACACCGATGAGGGCCACGGTAGCGGACGTCACTAATGCGTAAAAGTTGAACACTATCACCCAGGAAATATAACGTCGCGTCAGGTGATAGCCCCTGAACATAAACGCCCAGGTCTGCCGTAGAGTTGTTTCCATCAGACCTTCTCAAGTACCGCAACCTCTTCTGCGGGTTTTTCTTTTTTTGACAAGCCTTCGCCGGTTAAGTGGATAAAAGCATCGTCGAGAGTCAGGGCTTTGGCTCGCCTTTTTAAATCGTCAGCAGTGCCCTCCGCCACAAGTCTGCCCTGGGCCAAAAAGCCAATGCGTCCACAGAGGCGCTCCGCTTCAGCCATGTCGTGGGTCGTCAAGAGAATGGTTGTTCCCTGAGCACTGCGCAGTTCCTCCAGGAAAGATTGAACGTCACGACGACTCTTCGGATCCAAACCCGTAGTCGGCTCATCCAACAAGAGCACCGGGGGATCGATTACCAGTGCGCGGGCAATGCTTATCTTTTGCTGCATTCCCCGACTCATCTCCTCAAGCGGAGTGGAGAAGCTGGTGTTCTGAAAGCCGAGCCGCTCGAGGACTTCCATGGCCCGCTTCTCGGCCTCAGCTGCTTTGCGCCCATAAAGCAACGCTGTGTAAAGCAGGTTTTCGCGCGCAGAGAGTTTCTTGTAGAAAGCGGCATCAACACTAACCCTGCCGATAATCCGCCGCACCTCTTGTTGTTCGTGTGGTAAGGAATGGCCCATTAAAGAAACCTCTCCGCTATCAGGTACCAGCAGGGTGGAAAGAATGCGAATCAGACTCGATTTACCGGAACCGTTCGGTCCCAATAGACCGTAGGTTTCGCCTTCTTCCACTTCGAAAGTGACGCTCTCGAGTGCCTGTATTCGCGAGCCGCTCCGGAATCCGCGACGTTTTCGGAAACTCTTACTCAAATTGCGAACATGTATGGCTGAATATTCCATAAGTGAGTCTCCAAACCGCGTCGCCACACAACAACATTGGTGCAAAGAATTGGGTTGTTTGAACCGAAAGAAAAGAGACAGGACTGGGTAGGCGAGAGTGGCCCGTCGCGTGAGTTGCACGTTGACGCACCGCCAGCGGCGCCGGCAAGTACGAGGCACTCAGAACTACTCAGTAGTTAGAGAGAAATTGGTATGATGAGCAACATGCGCGCAAGCGTACCGAAACTATTTTATTTTTGCAAGGCGTGGCCAACCCGGGTGGTGTCCTAGTTTCAACTCTCTGCGCTTCCTCTGCGTCCTTTGCGTCTCTCCGGTGATTGCTTTGCTAGGCATACTCACAACAGAGGCGCAGAGGTCGCAGAGATGGCGCAGAGAAAAACTCAAATTAGGACACTACGCTAACCGGAACCGGCTTCGTCTGAGCAAAGAAAAGACGACAGGCCGATCAAACCTGTCGTCTATATTTGCAATGCCTTGAGCTACTACGCTACTGCTTCGCTCGAAATAGTTCGTTCCGCCGTTGTTTGTGGCGAGACCTTCTTTTTCCGCTTGTTTTGATACATTGACTTATCAGCCGCAGCCATCAGGTCTTCGATAGAACACTGTTCTTCGGATTCAAGCAAGGCTGTTCCAATGCTTATCGATAACTTGTAGGGAGCAGCTCTGAGTGCATTGAATCCCTTAAACTTCTGCTCCAGGCGAGAAATGAGATTCTCCGCGTCATCCGATTCAACTGCTGCCAGCACTGTGAATTCGTCGCCACCCAGGCGACCCAGAACATCGGAAGATCGAAAAGTCTCCTTCAGAAGTTCTGCGGTCTTCGCCAATGCCCGATCACCCTCTTTATGCCCGAAGGAATCGTTAATCTGCTTCAAGCCGTCAAGGTCGGCGTAGACGACCATTAGCGTTTTGTTGGTACGCTGAACAGAATTCAGGTGCTGCTTCGAAAAAGCCAGGAAGCCACGCCGATTGTAGAGACCCGTCAATTCATCGACCAGTGACAGCGTTTGAATGGTAACCTCTGCGCGTTTCCGTTCCGTGATGTCCTGTATCTGAAATATAAAATGCAGAGGATTTGCTTGTGCATCACGCACAAGGGAGGCGCTAGTGGCCGCCCACACCTCATGTCCGAGCTTATGTATGTAACGCTTTTCGAGCTGGCAGGTAAGAATCTCACCAGCCAGCATGCGGTAGATCTGGGCGAGATCCGTACCGAGGTCCTCTCGATGGGTAATCGCCTGAAAATCCGATTGCAGCAACTCTTCTTCTGAGTAGCCCAGGATATCGCAGATCGAATGGTTTACTCGCTGCCATCGGCCATCCGGTGATACCAGAGCCATACCAATGGCTGCATAATCAAAAGCAGTACGAAAGTGTTCTTCGCTTTCCTGTAAGGCTTTGCTGATACGCTCCTGCTCGGCAATGAACCGATTCAGCTCTTCAACGTGCAACTTTGCCTGGTCTGCCTGAGCAGCCGACGTGGCAATGTTCTCGAGATAGGTGCGGTAAGTGAAATAAATGATAGCGATGATCGGAAGCGTGGCCAGGAATGCGTAAAAGCCAAGATTCTCAATCAACCGAGCCAGGATGCCGGCTGTTAAGGCCCCGGAAAAGTAGGTGATGGACGTCAATAGAAAGTTACCTCGCCAGCTGGCCCATAACGACTCGTTTGTTTTCAGAGCTACGGTTAGGGCAATCAAACTGGAGTTCAAACCGTACTGGACCAGCGCCATTAAGCATACCGCTTCAATGAGAATCGGTACTTGAACAGCTTGAAGTTTACCGATTGATCCAAAAACAAAATGGAGAACCGTCGCGGTTGTAAACGTTGAGACTGCCATGACCCCAGCGTTAAAAACACGAATATTCGCACGTCTGTTCAACCGCACAGACGAGGCGAATGCCTCGCTCGCAGCAAGTAAAACGGCCGCTTCCCCACCAAACATAAGCATTGCGAGGAAAATAAAAGTATCGGAAACCGAGATATTGCCCCGGGCCATTGGGATCTTTATTGTGATTCGGGAGGCAATAAAAACCGACACTACTACTAAGGCAAGAAATCGCAGATCCAGCCGCGAAATGGGCAGACGGTAGGCACAAAAAATGACCACCGCCGCGCCCAAAAGGACCACGGCCCACATGTACCAACCGCTTAAAGTTCGCTTATTCACGCACTATCTTCTCGGCTTCAACCAGCTCTTCTCAATGTCCAACGAGTGCGGCGATTCTGCAGCTACAAAATCCCGCCCAAACAGGAGCAAGTGGTATTCCCAACTGATCGCCAAAAAAGGGTCAATTTAACGAGAGTTTTCTCACCTATTCACAGTTCTCCGCTCCTTGACCGGCTCTTTTCATTCATTTTGAAGGCTGTTGTGGCAATTTGACCTCTATCCGCGCATTTGGCCAATTAAGGGTAAATCGCGCGAAACGAAGACTGTTTCCCGAGGCAACAGTTTTGATTCGTGATATTCTGGATCCCGTTAACACCCTGCTGACCTCCCCCGTTTTCGCCTCGCCATTCTTCCAATGGAGGGGAGGTGTTTTTCTCTGCGCTAATGGCTGGCTTTTTCACTTCACTAGGAACGACATTCAGACAAACTGCAGATTTCGCGGATGAGCAACCGATCCGCGAAGAAATGTTTAGCGTTGAACGTCTGGAGCAATACGCACAAACACTTGCTGCAGAACATAAAGTAGTCAGGAAAAAGGGCCGAGCGCTGTTGCTGCCACGACTGGAGGACAACGGACGTAAATTGATTGCCAGTTACCGGACGCTGGTAGAAGCGATCCGTAGTGATCGGGCGATCTCCCCGGCCGCTGAGTGGCTCGTAGATAACTTTCATATTGTTGAAGAACAATTGCGCGAGATTCGCGAGGACCTGCCTAAGAGCTACTACTATGAACTGCCAAAGCTAGCCGAGGGCCCACTGAAAGACGCACCCAGGATCTATGCCATTGCGCTGGCTCTCATCGCTCACACCGACAGTCGTCTTGACACCAACACGATGCGACGATTTATATCGGCCTATCAGACTGTTGCCCAGCTCACGATCGGCGAACTCTGGGCACTTGCCATTAGTCTGCGCCTTGCTCTGGTTGAAAATCTGCGGCGACTTGCAGTCCGTATTGTGGTCGCCCGCGAAGAACGGGACGAAGCTGATAAAATTGCGGATAAATTGCTCGAAGTTGCGGCGTTCCAGCCCGCAGGACTTGTGCCGCTAATTTCCGATAAACTCATCAGACAGGAAAAAGTACCCACCACCTTCGTCGTTCAACTAACGCAACGCTTGCGTGATCAAGATCCCGCCGTCATGCAAGTAACTGAGTGGCTGGAAAGACAACTGGCAGCCGAAGGCATGACCACCGAACAGGTCATACACCTTGAACACCAACGTCAAGCGGAAGCCCAGGTTACGGTTGGCAACATCATCACTAGCATGCGTCTGCTCTCAACGCTTGAATGGCGTGATTTCTTTGAGAGCGTAAGCCTCGTCGATCCCAAGCTCGGACAAGATCCGGCCGCCGCGTATTCCCGGATGGAGTTTGCCACCAGAGATCGATACCGGCACGTCGTCGAGAGGATTAGCAAACGAACTTCCGCCAGCGAAGCTGAGGTGGCAATGGCGGCAGTGGAATTGGCAAAGAAAGCCGCCTCACCAGGGGATCTGAGCAACCCCAGAGCTCACGTTGGCTACTACCTTGTCGATCAAGGCCGGACTCAGCTCGAAGCAGCTTTTCAATACCAACCAGGTCTGTGGGAAACGTGGCGGCACCGTTGTTTGAGTCGTCCCACTCTTACATATCTCGGTTTCCTGGTCCTATTAACATTCTTGTTTAGCGTCACGATCCTCGTGATGATGCACAGTTATGGTGCGCGGCCCATTCTGATGACGCTGGCTGGGCTGTTGGTGCTCGTTCCCGCCAGCAATCTCGCGGTGAGCATTTTGAATTGGGACATAACACAATTCCTGAAACCGCGACTCCTGCCAAGAATGGATACTGCGGAAGGTCTTCCTCCCGAAGCGCAAACAATGGTTGTAGTACCAACCATTCTCTCGAGCGTGGATTTTGTGCGGGAGTTATTAGGTAAGCTGGAGGTCCACTTCCTGGCAAATCAGGACGAGCAAATATATTTCGCTATTCTGGGGGATTTCCCCGACGCAAACACAGAAGATACTCTCGCTGATTCCGCTCTGCTTGAGGAAACGCTAAAAGGAATCGACGAATTAAACAAGCGTTATCCCAACCAAAAGGCTCCACGGTTCTCGTTATTTCATCGCAAACGACAATGGAATCCGCGCGAGGGCAAATGGATGGGGTGGGAACGCAAACGCGGTAAGCTCCACGAATTTAACCGGCTAACTCGGGGAGCCAACGACACCAGTTTTACAGTGCAAACTGCGGACCACGCATTTTTGTCCAAAGTGCGATATGTGATCACGCTTGATGCCGATACACAGCTTCCCCGTGATGTGGCACGCAAACTGGTGGGAACAGCAATTCATCCACTAATGCGGGCCAAAGTCGATCCTTATCTCAAACGAGTTACATATGGCTACGGAATATTGCAACCAAGGGTGAGCATCGCCCTCGAAAGCGCCTCTCGCTCACGATTTGCCCGGATCTTCTCAGGCAATACCGGAATTGACCCCTACACCACCGCCGTATCCGATGTCTATCAGGATCTCTTTGGCGAGGGCAACTACACTGGAAAAGGCCTCTATGACGTCAATGCTTTCGAAGCGGCCCTTGCCGATCGCATTCCAGAGAACTCGCTACTTAGTCACGATCTGTTTGAATCACTGTTTGCTCGAGCTGGACTGGTAACTGACGTTGAACTCCTCGACGATTATCCGGCGCGATATGACACCTACTCGAAACGACAACACCGCTGGACTCGTGGCGACTGGCAAATCGTTCGCTGGCTCTTTCCTAATGTGCCGGCTGCAAATGGCCGTACGCTAACAAACAACCTCCCACTGATCTCACGTTGGAAGATTCTGGACAACTTGCGGCGCAGCCTTGTTGCCCCCTCCCTCCTCCTTTGGTTAGTCGCAGCGTGGAGTGTTTTCCCCGGATCGTCCCTTCTCTGGACACTCTTTGCCGTACTTACGATAGCCTTTCCGGTTTACCTCCATGTCACTACGAGTCTGTTGATTCATCCTCGTGGAGTACCCTGGACAAGTCAATTCTGGAACGTCTGGGGAGACATAAGAACGAACACAGCGCAGGTGGCCCTGTCCCTAATTGTCTTGCCTCATCAGGCATTTCTGATGATGGATGCAATTATCCGAACTCTGTATCGCAAGTTCATTTCCCATCGGAAACTGCTTGACTGGGTGACCGCGGCCCAGGCAGAGAGTGAAAATGCCGGTACTCTCGCGGCGTTTATTAGGTTTATGGTGCCCGCCGAGGTTTTGGCAATCGCCGCGGGGATAATTCCAGTCCTTGCAAAATCTGCGTCTGTGAAAGTTGCGGCTGCTCTTGTAGCGACCTGGCTCCTCGCTCCTTTTGTGACTTACTGGGTGAGTCGCCGACTGCCGCCTCCGCGCCGAGAAATGATCGGCGATGACCTACAGCTCGCAAGAATTGTCGCCCGTAAGACCTGGCGTTTCTTTGAGACTTTTGTCTGTGCGGAAGACAATTGGCTGCCGCCCGATAATTTCCAGCAAGACCCGCCGGCTTTGGCCCACCGTACTTCGCCCACCAATATCGGATTACTGATGTTGTCAACGGTTTCGGCTCACGACTTTGGATATCTCGGTACATTGGAATTTGTCGAACGACAGGAACTGACCTTTGACACGCTCCGTAAATTACACAAATTCAATGGGCACTTACTTAATTGGTATGACACCAGGACACTTGAACCACTTAATCCTCAGTACATTTCGACCGTAGATAGCGGCAATTTCTCGGGCCATCTTATTGCTCTAAAGCAGGCTTGTGTGGAAATGGCTGATGTCAAGCTCTTTGATGAGCGTCTGATTCTGGGCCTCACTGACACCCTGGCTCTAATTGGCGCTGAGACAGCAAGATTGGCCATGATTCGACAAAGAACTGAAGTGGTCACGGTCAAGCAGTTGCACGACGAGGTACAGGCCTGCCAAAAGCTTATCGCCGCCGGAATCAATGACTCGATTTCGTCATGGGTCCATTTTTTCGCGGCTTTCGATGGCCACGCCTCCATTATCGAAGACATTGTCGGTGCCCTTTCGCACGAACACGGTCAGGAGAATTTCAAAGAGCTGCTCTGGTGGCTGGGCGCACTCCGTCATCAAATAGCTTCACATCAACGCGAAGCCAAAATTCTAACGCCGTGGCATCTGATATCGACATCGGATCTTGAGGCGCTGATCGGGAATATTGGCACGGAACCTGTATCTCAATGGCGAGCCATCGTGGAGGTTCTGACAAGTGTTCCCCGCGTTTCAGACATCGCCGAGTTGAGTCGTCAGGTCCTGGTGCAACTCGCGGCTTTGCAACCGGAGCTTGCGCCAATACTTTCTGAGACCGGCGAACAGGCAAGACTCGCTGCCAGAGCCCTGACGAATCTCACGTCAGCGTGCGAAAGCGCAGCGGGTGCGGCAGAGGATCTGCAGATTCGACTTGCCCGCATGGCCCAAACGTGCGCAGAAGCTGTAGAAGATATGGACTTTCATTTTCTGCTGGAGAAGGATCGAAAGGTATTTACCATCGGCTACAACGTCTCCGATCTGCGGCACGATAATTCTTACTATGATTTGCTGGCCTCGGAAGCGCGCCTGGCGAGTTTCATAGCAATCGCAAAGGGTGACGTTCCCCAAGAACATTGGTTCCGGATGGGACGGCAACTGACCTCAGTTGACGGAGGTCGCGCCTTGATTTCCTGGGCCGGAACAATGTTTGAGTACCTCATGCCACTGCTGGTCATGCGCAACTACAACGATACACTCCTGGATCAAACATATCGCGCGGTGGTGCGAAGACAGATCGAATATGGGCAGGAACGGGGTGTGCCCTGGGGCATCTCTGAGTCCGCATACAATGTGCGGGACCTTAATCTGAACTACCAATATGGTCCCTTTGGCGTTCCGGGTCTGGGTCTCAAACGGGGTTTAATTGAGGACGTAGTAATAGCGCCTTATGCCACACTGCTGGCAGCGGCGATAAATCCTCGTGCCGCAATATTGAATCTCCGTTCCCTGGAGAAGGAGGGCGCGCTTGGGGACTACGGCTACTATGAGTCAATCGACTACACACCCGAACGTCTGCCGCAAAATCAGAAACGGGTAATGATTTACGCCTTCATGGCGCACCATCAGGGTATGAGTCTGGTGGCCCTGAACAATACTCTTCACAACGGACGAATGGAAAACAGGTTTCATGCGGATCCGGTCGTGCAGGCGACTGAGTTGTTATTACAGGAGCGCATACCGGTCGGCGCACCTGCCGCACACCCACGCGCCGAGGAGGTATTAACAGGAAGAGTCGCGCGCTTGCAAACGGGCCTGGTAACTCGCGTCTACGATACAGCCCAGGGTGAGACTCCTCACGTACAACTGCTTTCAAACGGAACCTATAGTTTGATGATTACCACGGCCGGAGCCGGCTATTCAGGTTGTGGCGCAAACGCCGTGACTCGCTGGCGTGAGGATGTGACTCAGGATAACTGGGGCACCTTCATTTACCTCCGTGATGTTCGCAGCGGTCTGGTCTGGTCTGCGGGCTATCAGCCTCTCAGACGCCGTCCCCAGTCGTATCAAGTGGCATTTTCTGAAGATAAGGCGGACTTTTGGCGCAGCGATTCCGGAATCATAACGCACATGGAGATTGTCGTTTCAGGTGAAGACAACGCCGAGGTGCGACACCTTTCGATTACCAATAACTCTCTTCGCACCCGCGAGATTGAATTGACTAGTTACGCGGAGATTGTTCTGGCGCCGCCACAAGCGGACCTGGCGCATCCGGCATTTAGTAACTTGTTCATTGAAACCGAATTCTTCGGAGCGGAAAATGCGCTTCTGGCCCATAGGCGCCAGCGATCAAGCGAGGAAGACTCCGTCTGGGGCGTTCACGTTATTGTGGCAGAAGGCGACGCAGTGGGCGCCGTACAGTATGAGACCGACCGGGGCCGTTTCTTGGGCCGTGGTCACACCCCAGCCGATCCCATGGCGGTAATGGAAGACCGCCCCTTATCCAATACTGTGGGGGCCGTGCTCGATCCCGTCTTCAGCTTGCGTCGCCGGGTACGCATCAAGCCGAACCAGACTGCCCGCGTCACTTTTAGCACCGCGGTCGCCAACTCGCGAGAGCAGGCGATGATGTTGGCGGACAAGTATCACGACCCGAGCATCTTCGAACGCGAAGCGCGACTGGCCTGGACCAAAGCTCAGGTCGAGATGAGCCATTTGAGTATCGACGCCGAGGATGCGCATCTCTTTCAGAGGCTCGCAGAACGGGTAATCTACTCCGAACCAACCCTGCGGCCGCGGCCTCATGTTCTGGCTCTCAATACCAAGGCCCAATCCAGTCTCTGGGCCTACGGGATCAGTGGCGATCTGCCAATAGTCGTAGTGCGAATCAACCGCGCGGAAGATCTGCCGATTGTACGGAAACTCATTCGTGGTCATGAGTACCTTCATTACAAGGGTCTGGATTTTGACCTGGTGATTCTTAACGATCACCCGCCAACTTACCTGCAATCGCTGCAAGACGAGCTTCAGGCCATGATTCGGACCAGCGCTCTGCAATGGTTACAGGAAAAGCCGGGCGGGGCTTTTTTGCGACGTGTGGACCTGATGCCTGAACCAGATCGTATCTTGATCCATTCAGTCGCACGGGCCGTGATTGTTACCGAACGTGGTTCGCTGGAAGAGCAGCTGGAGCGAAAATTCGTCGAGGAACCACTGCCGAAGCCTTTCCTTCAACGTTTAGCCTCGCAAACTTATCCCGAACAAAGCACGGGGTTGCCGGAACTGCAATTCTTCAATGGTCTGGGAGGATTTAATCAGACAGGCCAGGAATATGTCATCGTGCTTGCCGACACTCAGTGGACTCCGGCGCCCTGGTCCAACGTAATTGCCAACGGAAAAGGATTCGGGTTTCTGGTGACGGAAACGGGCGGCGGTTATACATGGTCCGTTAACAGTCGTGAAAACAAACTCACCCCATGGTCCAATGATGCCGTCAGCGATCCGCCCGCGGAGGCCGTCTATTTGCGCGACGAGGAGACGGGCACACTGTGGTCAGTGACACCTCTTCCGGTGCGTGAGGCTGAGCCTTATACGATCAGACACGGACAGGGTTACACCGTTTTTGAACATACCAGCCACGGCATTTCGCAGGAATTGCTGTTATTTGTTCCGCTTGACGCATCAGTAAAGATTTCCCTTTTAAGGCTGCGCAACCGTACCAATAGGCGCAGGCGTCTCTCAGTCACAATGTACAACGAACTCGTGCTGGGAGTATTTCGCAACAATTCCGCGCCCCACCTTATCACTGAGATTGCAGCGGAAAACAGTTCCATTTTTGCTCGCAATCCTTTCAATAATGAGTTTGCCGGCCGAGTGGCTTTCGTCGCAACGAGTGAGCCATTGGCGGGAGCGACCTGCGATCGCAAAGAGTTTCTCGGGCGCAATGGCTCAACTTCCCGCCCGGCCGCGCTTCGACGGGCAAAGCTTTCCGGTCGCGATGGGGCAGGACTGGATCCCTGCGCAGCCTTGCAGGTAACAATTGAACTCGCCCCAGGGGAAGCACGTGAAGTTTCGTTCCTGCTGGGCGAAGCAGAATCCCGTGAAGAGGCCGAAGCCTCGGTGGAAAATTTTAGAAGGTTGGCGACGGTGAATGAGGCATTTGAACGAGTACTCTCCTACTGGGACAGGACCCTAAGCACCATCAGCGTTCAAACCCCCGATGCGGCAATGGACACTCTGTTAAACCGTTGGTTGTTGTATCAGACGCTGTCTTGTCGTGTTTGGGCACGGTCTGCCTTCTACCAGGCCGGCGGAGCTTATGGGTTTCGCGATCAGTTGCAAGACATCATGGCACTCGCTTATAGCGCTCCAACAATAGCCCGCGAACAGATTTTGCTGGCCGCAGGGCGACAGTTTAAGGAAGGTGACGTGCAGCATTGGTGGCACCCACCCAGTGGCCGAGGTGTGCGTACCCGGTTTTCAGACGATCTGCTGTGGCTACCGTACGTTGCGGCCTTTTATGTAGGAGTGACCGGAGATACTTCGGTGCTCGACGAGATGGTCCCTTTTCTTGAAGGGCCTCCGCTAGCGCCGGGAGAACCTGAGTCGTATATGCAACCTTTGGTTTCCACAGAGACTGCCTCGCTTTTCGAACATTGCTTGCGCACGTTGGACCGCAGTCTGGCCGTCGGCCGTCACGGGTTACCACTCATGGGTGCAGGAGATTGGAATGATGGCATGAACCGCGTGGGACAGAAAGGCGAAGGAGAAAGTGTCTGGGTCGGCTGGTTTCTTTACACCACGCTAAAAGCTTTTGTCTCTCTGTGTGAAGATCGTAAAGATCAGGAACACGCGGACCGCTATCGTAATCACCTGGAGAATCTGAGAGAAGCACTTGAGGAACATGGCTGGGACGGCGACTGGTACCGGCGAGCTTACTTTGACGATGGTACACCACTAGGTTCCGCTCAGAATGAAGAATGCCGTATCGATTCGATCGCTCAGTCGTGGGCAGTCATCTCGGGCGCGGCTGACCAGCACAGAGCAGGAAGGGCGATGGCCGCGGTAGAAGAATACCTTATCCGACGCGGCGATGGACTGATTATTCTTTTTACGCCGCCTTTCGATCGGGGCCACCTGGACCCGGGGTACATCAAGGGCTATGTCCCCGGAGTACGAGAAAATGGCGGGCAGTATACGCACGCGGCGCTCTGGGCACTAATCGCCTTTGCAATGCTGGGAGATGGGGATCGCGCTGGAGAGCTCTTTTCGTTGTTGAATCCCATCAATCACGGCTCAACGCGCGCGGGCCTGCACAAATATAAAGTGGAGCCTTACGTGGCGGCAGCGGACGTCTATGCAGTGCCACCGCATACTGGTCGTGGGGGTTGGACCTGGTACACCGGTTCGGCCGGATGGATGTACCGAGCCGGGCTCGAATCAATACTTGGATTCAGGTTACTGGGCAATAAGCTGCAACTGAATCCCTGTATACCAAAGTGGTGGCGAGAATTTGAGATAGTTTACCGACACGGCAGGAACACATATTACCGAATCAAGGTAGAAAATCCGAGCGGTTTCAACCGTGGTGTTGCCTCGGTGGAACTGGATGGGAAGCAGCAGACCACGGACGAAATATTTTTAGTCGATGACGGCCAAACACACAACGTGCGGATGGTAATGGGCGAAAGGTTAGAAAAAAGCATATCCGAAACGCCCGAGACCGAACTACATGAAGAGGGTGTCCGCAGTAACCGGTAACAACAACTCATGACCTGCTGAAAGATTGGAAAATACTGCGCCAGTACCGATCATAAACGCACCAGAGCTCTCCCCGAGCCGACGTAAAAAGGAAAATTAATTGACACTGCGGTTCTTCGTTCCTTATATTGGTTTATGTAGGCAGCGGTTAAAATAGGATTGACTGCCTCCGTCTAAGATCAAACCCCACCTCACTATCCAAAATTCTCGTTCGGCGGAACAATTCTATGTTTAAGATATTTATCGCAAGTTGTGCGTTCGTGCTGCTTCTTTCCCAGACCGTAACGGTTCCTGCAAATAATAACGGCGCAGAAGGCTCTCCATTGCCTCTACGCACGCTCATCAATGACGGTGAGATTGAATCAAAATATGATGGGTTTAATCGTGAGACCGTGGTGACTCTCAAGAAGATGCGCGTCACCTGCGGAAAGGCTAAAGGAATTGAAAGCGCACTTCATGGAACCTGCGTAAGTCTAAAAGCTTCGCTACATTGTCCTGGTGTGCAGCTTGACTACGTTCGCTATGCCAAGTTGCAGCTGTTTTTCGAAACCCAGGATTGGGACAAACGTCACCCATTGGAGGAGCGAGAACTGATTGTTGTCGCAGATGGCCAGCAGTTTCGGCTGGGGCGGATGACACTCGTCAAGCAAGATGTCAATGGGGTAAAACTCGTCGACGTAATGGCAGAAGTTCTGGAGCTCTCGATGCCTTACAAGACATTCAACGCAATTGCGCGGGCCGAGATTGTTGAGATGAAAGTTGGGAAAACCCTATTTGATCTGCAGCCCGGCAATATCGAGGCATTGCGTGAGTTAAATAATCGAGTCAAATTCTAGAATAAATTACCCTCCAGAGGACGACGAAGATTCTTGCGCTTTGCTATCCTCTGTCTCCTTTGAGTCCAGCGGTAGGCCAGCCTTTTCCCAAGTATTAAAGCCTCCGAATAACGGATGCACATTTCTAAAACCGTGTGCGAGCAACTCCTGCGCCACCCGGGCGCTCGAGGCTTCGTTTGGTCAAGTACAATAGGTGATTACAACTCGATCCCGGGGGATCTCGCCGAGATGCTTTTCTACTTCATCCGCCGGGACGCGGATTGCTTGGGGCAATTTCTTGTCGGACTCGCCCCACGCCTTGGGATTACGACAATCAACAAAGGCAAAGAGTTCTCCCCGCTGCAATCTCTCCGCCACCTCATCAACTGTGACTCTGGTTGTTTCCATTTTCCATCCTCCTCCGTTTGGAAAGATCCACCAAATGTTCTGTTTTCGATCAAATGAGGATATGCCGAGGTTTTTGTAAAAGTGTTGGAAATGCAGCACGAAGATGTTAATCCATCCGCTAGTGTCCTGTCTCTAAAGTTCTTGTAACAAATGAGTCCTAATGTATTTCAGCGCCAAAGGCGCTCTTCTCAGGAAAGGACCATTGTCTCTCTTTTTCAGCGAACTTTAGAGACAGGACACTAGGGCTTCTCAGAAATTTCAGATGCTGCCAAAAAAATCTCGGCCAGCCGATTTAAGCCTCGTGCGTCTGCGTCAGCGAATCTGGCGAGCACTGGACTATCAAGATCCAGCACGCCGACAAACTTGCTTGAATGCATGAGGGGAACGACAATCTCTGAATTTGAAGCACTATCACAGGCAATATGCCCCGGAAAGTCGTGTACGTTGTCAACTAGTATAGTTTGCCGCCGTTGGGCAGCCGTACCACAAACGCCCTTGCCAAAGGGTATGCGGACGCAGGCTGGTTTTCCCTGAAACGGGCCCAGAACTAGCTCACCATTCTTATGAAAATAGAACCCAGCCCAATTGAGATCCGGCAGCGAGTAATAGAGCAGCGCCGAGAAATTTGCCGCATTGGCAATGAGATCACGTTCGCCTTCCAGCAAACTGTGTAATTGCGAGACCAGATGCTGGTAGAAGTCTTGTTTCGTACCACTCATTTTTTCGGTAAGCTCAAAATTCATGGGCTAAGCCACTTGCCACTGGTAGAAGAAACCGCAAAGGACTCCTGGCGACGCCGTGAAGCCTACATGGGTTGTCTTCTAATTGAGTATTTCAGACTGACTCTCAAACAGTACTCGGCTGGATGCTGATCACGACGGACTTCGATGCCGGAGTATTGCTTTTTTCAGCGACGCTTCCTATAGGAACCAGAACATTTGCTTCTGGAAAGTAGCTTGCTGCGCAGCGGCGGGGGATGTCGTAGGGAACCACGGTGAAACTTCGGGCCAAGCGCTCTTCATCCCCAAAGTGGCTAATCAGATCCACAATCTGGCCCTCGTTGAATGCGGAAGCTCTTATATCGTCCTTGTTTAATAATACGACGCGTCGACTATTCCTGATGCCACGATAACGATCGTCCAATCCGTAGATCGATGTATTAAACTGATCGTGGCTGCGTATTGTCATCAGCAAAAACTGATCCGGCTTCAGATCATGCGTGGGCAGGCGGTGGATCGTGAAGAGTGCTCGACCAGTGGGAGTATTAAATATGCGTTGTCGTGCTGAATTTGGAAGATGAAAGCCCCCCGGCTTGCACACGCGCTTATTATAATCTTCAAATCCAGGCACAACACGACCAATGTGTTCGCGTATCAAGTCATAGTCTTCCGACAGCCGCTCCCAATTGACACTGGTTCGGTCTCCCAGCGTGTAGCGCGCAAGGCGAGCGACAATTGCCGGCTCACTGAGCAAGTGAGGGGACGCCGGAGTCAGAACTCCCTGCGACGTTTGGACCACGGCCATAGAGTTTTCTGTGGTGACAAATTGCGCTCCTCTTGATTTAAGGTCGCGCTCGGTCCGACCAAGACACGGAAGAATCAATGCCTGTTCGCCCGTAACCAAATGCGCACGGTTGAGTTTTGTGGAGACATTGACTGTCAGCCGACAATGTCTTAATGCGGTAGCGGTGTATTCAGTATCGGGAGCTGCAGAAAGAAAGTTACCTCCCAGCCCAAAGAATATTTTCGCTCTGCCTTCGTACATTGCTGTAATAGATTTCACCGTGTCCAGCCCGGAATTCCGTGGCGGGTTGAAACGGAACTCCGTTCCTAATTTATCGAGAAATGCACTTCCCGGTCGTTCAGAAATTCCCATTGTGCGATCACCCTGAACATTGCTATGTCCACGGACCGGGCACAAGCCGGCTCCCGGCTTTCCGATCTGGCCGCGAAGCAGCATTAAATTCACGATCTCCTGAACATTGGCGACGGCATTCCTGTGTTGCGTAAGCCCCATCGCCCAACAGAATATAGTGCGTTCGGAATGGACGAAGATCCTCGCCGCAGCTTCAATCTGAGTCCTGGAAACACCGCATTGCGTGAGAATATCTTCCCAGTCTTCGCGGTTTAGCGAGTCGGCAAACTCGGCAAAACCCCTCGTGTAATCCTTGATGAACTGATGATCCAGCACCTGGCCTGGGCGACGTTCCTCTTCACCGAGAACCTCCTTCATTATTCCTTTGAGCAGAGCCACATCGCCATTTATCCGCACCTGGAGAAACAGGTCCGCCAAACGCGTCCCCTTCCCGAACCATTGCAGAACGTTTTGTGGATGCTTAAAACGGGTCATTCCGATTTCGGGCAGCGGATTGATATGGATCAGCAGGCAACCGTTCTTTTTTGCTCTTTCGAGTGTGGCCAGCATGCGAGGATGATTTGTGCCGGGATTCTGTCCGACGACGAAGATCGCCTCGGCTTTAGCAAAGTCTTCGAGGTTAACCGTTCCCTTCCCCACACCGATCGTTTCGCTGAGTGCCGCGCCGCTCGATTCGTGACACATATTTGAGCAATCCGGCAGATTATTTGTGCCGAATTGCCTGACAAAGAGTTGGTATAAAAAAGCAGCTTCATTGCTAGTGCGGCCAGAGGTGTAGAAGATCGCCTGGTCAGGATAATTGAGCGAATTTAGCTCCCCGGCGATCAGGGAGAATGCATCGTCCCAGCTAATCGGTTCGTAATGAGTAGCACCGCGCCGAAGAACCATCGGCTCGGTAAGTCTCCCTTGTTTACCGAGCCAATAATCGGAATGCTCTGCAAGATCTACAACGCTCCACTGGCGAAAAAATTCAGGCGTTATACGCTGGGCTGTAGCTTCCTCAGCAATGTGTTTCGCCCCATTCTCGCAGAATTCTATGTGCGAGCGTTCTCCGTCGGGCTCAGGCCAGGCGCAACCGGGACAATCGATGCCGCCCTTCTGATTCAGCTGCTGTAACGTGCGCAGTCCACGCACAAGTCCAACTTCAGTCCAGGCGCTTTTTGCTGTAGAAACGATGGCGGGGATGCCACCGGCCGATGCGGGTAATGGCTGGATCTGCACCGGCTCCCGCTCTTCCGGAGGCTGCGCGCGCGGCTGAGTGTCAGAATTCTTTTTGATTATTTCAATCATTCGTCACAGCGTGATGGGTACCGCACCCTTGTAGGGGTTTCCATTTAGCACTCGGACTGATTGCCCAATCGCAACTCGCCCCCCGTGCAACACGCGCGCATAGAGACGAGAGCAGCCGGGATTTATTTTCTGCGAAATGCGCTGAAACTGACTGTCAACGAAGAATTCGGAGATTGAGTCGCAAGGTGATGTATGCCGGGTTACTTCAATAAGGACCTCAGCCCCGACGGCCAATCGATCTCCCGGATGTACGGCATTCCAATCGATTCCGCTTATAGTTAGATTTTCGCCTACGGCGCCGGGGAAAATAGGATGCCCTTCAGCCTGCAACTCAAGAATGCGTTCCAGCGAGAATAGGCAAAGGGCTCGCTCTGGTCCACCATGGATATCTGGAAATCGATGATCATCCCCCACAAGACCTAGCTCGTTGATCAAGCCTTCTCGCTGGGGTAGCTTGGGAACGCCTCCCGGGGAACTGTTGATCTGAAATATCCGTCCTTCCATTGTGAGCTCTCCCTCAAAATAGCAGCTGAAGGATAATATTGCGGAAGTGGATCGTCTTGTAAGTTGCGTAAAGTCCCTGCCTGGCTATGAAACTTATACAACCACTTCGCCGTAAAAGCTGAAAGCCAAAAGCATTATGTACTCTCCTCAATGTGCAACGCAAAACGTCGAATCAAGCAAGTTTTGTCTTGTATGTGGCACGGAGTGTGGCGGAACACACGACCAGACAGTTTGCGCTAGGTCACTACGAGATTTTCCGATTATTTGACTTACTCCCCACCTTTTGGCTAAAAGCTTCTACTTCTCTTTAAAAGAATTCTCGCAAGCTGTCTTGTTATAAAGCCAAAGCCTAATGCGTACTTCGAGCGCAGGGCGACGCATACGTAACTCAGAGACGAGGACACCGATGAATAGCTGCTCTTACATTCGCCCGACACTCCCTTTGCTGCTCCTCCTTATAACCAATGCAATACCGGCGTTTGGTCAAATAAAGCCGGGGCGTGATCCTAATCAGCAAGTTGATGAGCAGTACACGAAGAAAATCCGCGAGTACACGACGGAGCCGTTCTTCAACTCACCGTTGACAGATTATTTGCCTTCATCCACCAATGTTCCCACACCAAAAGCAGTTCTCGGCGATATCGCGGGTGCTCCGGGCAAATTACCTTATGCGGAGCAAGTATATCGCTATATGCGGTTGCTCGAGCAAGCATCTCCGCGCGTAAAGGTCTATTCGATCGGAACAACCGAAGAAGGGCGCGAGATGATCGCAGTGGCAGTGGCCTCGGAAAAATTGTTGAGTAAACTTGATGAAAATCGTTCTCGACTAACGAAACTGGCGGATCCTCGCCTGATCAATCTTGACGATGCTGAAGCAGACAAACTTGTGGCCGCATCGTTCCCAATCTACTACATCACCGGCACGATACATTCCGTGGAAACCGGCGCGCCTACGGCGCTGATGGAGCTGGCCTATCGTCTGGCCGTGGATGAGAGTGCCTACATCAAGAACATTCGCGAGAATGTCGTGACGCTGATTACTCCCGTAGTCGAAGTCGACGGCCGCAACCGCATGGTGGACATTTACAACTGGCACCTGGCACATCCTAATGAGAACTGGCCATCATTGATCTACTGGGGTCACTATGTTGCTCACGATAACAACCGCGATGCAATCGGACTCTCGCTGAAACTCACACGGAACGTGCTCAACACTTTTACGGGATGGAAGGCCCAGGTGCTACACGATCTACATGAATCGGTTCCGTACCTTTATGACAACACTGTGGGCGATGGACCATATAACGCCTGGGTCGATCCCATTCTGACGGACGAGTGGCAGATGATTGGTTGGAACAATGTTTCCGAGATGACGAAGTTTGGGATGCCCGGGGTTTTTGCTCACGGAAATTTTGATACGTGGTCTCCCGGGTACTTGATGTTCATTGCTGCGACCCACAACGGCATCAGCCGCCTCTACGAGACCTTTGGGAATGGGGGCGCGGACACCCTCGAACGCTCTATCTCTGCCGACGAATACTCCCGCACCTGGTATCGACAAAATCCGCCTTTGCCTAAAGCCAAGTGGTCGCAGCGCAACAATAACAATTACGAGCAGACGGGAGTGCTGACTGCGCTTTCCTACTTCAGCAATAACAGTAAATTGTTCCTCAAGAATTTTTACCTAAAGAGCAAGCGCTCGATAGAAAAACCTAAAAACGAGGGACCAGCAGCGTATGTGTTTCCGAGCGATGATCCAAGGCCGGGAAACCAGGCGGAATTATTGCGCCTCCTGCAGGCGCAAGGCTGTGAGATATATCGGGCCACCGCCTCATTTAGCGTCACAATAAAGGCCAGAAAGGAGAAAGAGAAGAAAGACAAGCAAACGGACACCAAGCCCCAACCAGCAGCCTCACCCGCAGCTACCGCTTCACCAGCAGCATCGCCCACGGCGTCAAAGCCGGCAGCCGAGAAGAACATAACTGAAGAGCGGAGCTTCCCTGCCGGCAGTTATGTTGTCCGCATGGACCAACCCTACAGCCGTATTGCGGACGCGTTGCTTGACTATCAGTACTGGGCTCCGAACGATCCCCAACAAGATGTCTACGATGATACGGGGTGGACCATGGGAGAACTGGCGAACGTTCAAGTCGTTCGGATCACGGATGTCAAGGTGCTGACCGTTCCGCTGGAGCGCGTCAACGGCGATGTTCGCGCTACAGGGACGTTTAATGGCGTTGGTTCGATCTATCTGATCAATCACAATGCCGATAATGCGCTGATGACTCTGCGCTATCGCTTAAAGGATGCGAGCGTTGAAGTGGCAGAGGAACCATTCGAGCTCCTGGGTCATAAATTCAATCGCGGTTCTTTCATCTTGCGCAATATCTCAGAGGCTGAGTTAAAGCAGACGGCTTCTGAGCTGGGCCTTCAAGTCACCGGTGTCCAGACCGCGCCTACCGTAAAGACTCATCCACTCAGATTACCCCGGATTGCTTTGCTGCATACCTGGCTTAGCACGCAAGATGAAGGCTGGTGGCGCCTGGCCCTGGATCAACTGGAAGTTCCTTACACCTCCATCAGCACGCAAGATGTAGCTAAGGACAGTGATCTTAGGCGAAAGTATGACGTAATTATTTTTGGACCAGTCGGACGGGGCACTGCAGCAATCATCAACGGCATGCCTCTGTGGGGCAATCCCCTGCCCTGGAAAAATACCCCGCTCACACCAAACCTGGGCAAGATCGACTCCACAGACGACATGCGTCCCGGTCTGGGGTACTCAGGTTTGGCCAACCTGCAAAACTTCATTAACAGCGGTGGATTGTTTGTGGGTGTAATGGATACAGCCGACCTGGCAGTGAGTGAAGGCTTCGCGCCTGGTGTAAGTATCGCCCGCCAGCAACGGTTGAAAGCTATAGGCGTCGTGCTTCGCTCAAAAATGGTGGATCAGACGAGCCCTATCGCTTATGGCTATGGTGACTCTCCGGCCGTCTATTGTTTTAATGGTCCAATCTTCAATTTGAGCAATCTTGCTGGAGTCAGTGGCGGGCGTGCGCGTCGTGAGCAGCGAGCAACCGGCCGTGGAACACCTGACGATCCTGACACCCCCCAGGGTAGGCCCGCAGTTGAAGCGCCTGAACCACCCACTGCGGAAGCCTGGGAAGCCTTGCCCCTAACGGACGAACAGCGTCGTAACGGAGTTTATGTTATCCCGCCGGCACTAAGACCACGCGTAGTCTTTCGTTATGCCGACAGCAAAGATCTTTTCGTCTCCGGCCTGCTTGACGGAGGCGATGAGATTGCCCAGCATCCGATGGTGATCGATGTCCCCTCGAAACAGGGTCATCTGGTACTCTTTTCGAATAATCCTATGTGGCGAGGCCAGACTAAGGGCAGCTACTTCATGGTTTTTAACGCGATCTTAAATTTTGATAATTTGAATGCCGGCAGAAAACTGGATGAGAAGTGAGAGGTCATCTCCAGTCGGGCGGGTTGAAGCTGGTGGGCGTGTACTCGATCTCGTTGTCTGCTCCCATTTTCTTCATCCTAGAGTGATCGGTGATGTGTCGAGACACCAGCTCTCGAAACCCATTTTCCTCGTCTCTATTCTTGAAAGCTCTTTTGGGAACCGTCGTCATCATTCTGATTTCTTTTCCATAGACCAGCAGATACATGTCGCGTCCTTCGATCACTCTTGTATAAAGGCTCCAGGCTAGTTTTGAATTAATCTGCGGAGTTTTTACAAAAATTCCTTCATCGGAAAAGGTCACCTCATACTTGTCGCGAAATTTTCCGTCTCCGCGGAAGTACTGCCGAGGCATTCTTACGAACAAGTTATTAACGATCCCGATTTCAAACAGGAGAGCGAGCCCAACGGTCGCCCATATAGGGAACGTGTCTGCAAAAATCAAGGCCATGATTACAGACCCGGCTAGCACCAGAAAAAAGAATATTACCAGCCGCGCCAGGATATTGGGTGAATTGAATAGATAGAGCCGATTCGCCACCAAATATTCCGACTCGGTGTAATAGTATTCGACTTTAATTTCCGATTCATTCATCACCACCCATTGTATCTCAACGTGGAAAGCCACTCACCATCAAGCTTGCCCCACTCATCTCAGCAACCTCTCACCTCAGCAACCTCTCACCTCAGCAACGTCTCACCTCAGCAACCTCTTATCTCAGCAACCTCTCAGGTCGGGAAGGCGGACCCTGTCCCCGCCTCAACTTGGAAAGCCGCTCACCATCAAGCTCGCCCACTCATCTCAGTGAACTCACCTCAGCAACCTCTCATCTCAGCAACCTCTCAGGTCGGGAAGTCGGACCCCGTTCCCGCCTCAACTTGGAAGGTCGCTCACCATCGGGCTCAACCACTCAACCTCTAAAGAGGGTGGAAGCGCTATCTCTGGTGCTTCTGATGAATTCAAGGGGCGGTCTTACCACTGCTATTTCGATCCCGGTCTGCCAATCTCTCTGCGCCACGCAAAACCTCGCTACTTTTTTAGAACAGCAAACATGAAGATGATGTCAGAGCTATTCGATTTCGTTGGGTCCTACTCTTGAAGATTCCCAGAAGTTTCGTATGCCTTCAGAGAAGGTCATTGGTGACTCTCAATCGATGGTCAGGGCGCAAGAAAAATTCGAAGTCGCGGCCGACCAGTGGAATATCCCCCAAAGCCATGCGCAAATTCGCCCAATCGGGCAGCAACGATCCTTGCATTCCTAAGTAGATGGCCCGGCATGGACGTTGCGCATGGACCAGCCTGAACATTTTGACGAAATGAAACCCAATCGTTCTGTCGGTTGATTGAAATACGTACTAACGTTGAGATATGTGAGTATGACCTGAATAAAGAAAGGCCCCGCAGTCAGCGTCAACTGACCACGGAGCCACACAGTTAACATTCTCTGTCGCGACTTGCGCCAACGAATGCATTCTGGGCAAGACGCATCCTATCGCAGTCGCGGCCGAGGCTCAACCTTAAAGGAGCCGGTCCATGCACTGCCCTTCACCTCGAACTGTTTCTCGCTCCCTAATTTCCTCTGCGCTCTGCTATTCACTCATCATAATGTCCTTCCCAATTACCTGGCGCGTGACGGCCAGCGGCAACGGCAGCGTGAAGACAAAATCCCGCACTACAAGTATGCCTGCGCCACAGAATCAGGCTACGTGGCGCAATGGCGAGCTTTTGATTCGTTTTCATTCGGGAGTCTCCGAGCAGGAAAAAGCTGCGACTATTGCGGGACAGGGAGCGCGCAGCAGAAGACCACTACGTGGTGAATCCGGCATTGAAAAAATTGAGTTGGCTGAGGGCCAGGAGCCCGAAGCAGCCGCGCAGCAGTGGCGCTTAAATCCAGGGATTGAGTTTGCCGAACCGAATTTCGTTATCAAGCACGATCAGTTTGGACCTCGCTTATCAACTGCAGCGGATGTTCTCGGATCATCTCGACAATCTCAGCTAGGCCCTGATGCCAATAACTTCCGTAGCCTCCCAGGAGATCTCAAGGACAGTATAAATCTTAACCCTGCAAAAAATCGCTTGAATACGACGGCTGTAACGCCCCAGAGTTCGGGGCTGGAGCCAAGTGATCCGCGTTTCAGCGAGCAGTGGGCGCTGAGGAACATCGGCCAAAATGGTGGCCAATTTGGCTCCGACATCGAGGTAACGGGTGCCTGGCAGACTATCACCGGCTCGCCATCGATTGTTATTTCAGTCATCGACAGCGGAATTGACTTTACCCATCCCGATCTCATT